>JGI24721J26819_10006039_pt1 | contig 11906 bp, 10 predicted proteins | sample YelNatPaOPGAMG01_FD_26819 | JGI IMG/M metagenome (IMG submission 26819)
CAGGTATTTATTCGGCAGAACGATAGAACCTATTGACCTATATTATAAAATAATATCAAATTAATAAGAATTATTAAGGAGGGGATATGCCCATAAATTGGAATAAAAATCTAGAAACTGGGATACAGATTGTAGATTCCCAACATAAAGCTCTTGTGGACAAATTAAATGAATTCTTTGAAGCTTGCATTCAGAAGAAGGGAAAAGAAGAGTTACTGAGTATGATAAGGTTTTTAGAAAATTATGTGGTCTTTCACTTCAAAACAGAGGAAGACATTATGCATAGGAATAGATTTCCAGAATACTTAAGTCATAAAGCCCAGCATGAAAATTTTATAAAAGAATTCTCATTAATTAAAAAGAGATTTGAAACAGAAGGTGCTACCTTAGATTTAGTTACAAATACGACTAAATTTTTATCTACCTGGCTTATTGAACATATATCTAAAATCGATAAACAACTAAGCAGTATAAAATAACTTAAAAGAAAGGAGTGATAATATATGCCCTTAATATGGAATGATTCCTTATTAACTGGAATATCAATTATCGATTCCCAGCATAAGGAACTCTTTCGACGGATCAACGAACTATTAGATTTTAATAACAAAAGTAAAGAAACTATTACAGAGACTGTTAGATTCCTACAGAGTTATGTAATAAATCATTTTGGTACAGAAGAAAGACTTATGAATAAGACCAACTATCCTGAGTATCTCATCCATAAAAACGCACATGGAAAATATACTCAGGAGTTCAATGCCTTGAAAGACAGGATAGAAAGAGAGGGGATTGGAGTTAGTATATCAGTCCAAATGAATCATCTATTGATCGATTGGTGGATAAATCATATAAATAAGGTAGATAAAAAGATGGCTGAATTCATAAGAGATAAGATTTAAAAATAGGAGGATGAAGAGTAATAGGCTATTTATTATTCACTTCGATGATATATATCTCTATCAGACTAGGTTAAGAGGACTATGCAATGAGATAGACCTAAGAGATATCAGAGGAACAAGATATCTATGCCCCATAGAGAAGCTAGAAGAATTAGATACCAAGATTCCTTACCTTGGAAATCCTGTAGTATTTATGGGTAGTGGGGACTTCCATTATATAACCTATTTATTCCTAAGACGTATTAAGGATTTATTTAACTTGATCCTAATAGACAAACACCTTGATATCAAGAAAACATTTGACGGCTTTATCAGCTGTGGCTCATGGATAAATAATGCACTCAAACTTAAAAATCTGAAAGGTATTTTATATATAGGTCCAGAAAAGATACAAGATAGAGATAGAATTCAAAAATTAGACGATAGGCTCTGGCAGCTCAAATCGTTAATAAGAGAAGGATACCCCATCTACATAAGCATAGACAAAGATATATTAGACCCATCCTTTCTGAAAACTAACTGGGACCAAGGGGATTTTACAGTTACCTATCTCTTAGAAACCCTTTCTAATATACCTAAAGATATGATAATAGGAACCGACATATGTGGAGAGCCAAAGCCTAATCCCTTTGCTATCGAAGTAAAAAAGAGTGAAGAAATAAACCTTAAGATCCTCAACACCCTCACTACCCTAGATGACCAGGAGATATCTGCCTAAGGATAAAAAACTTAAGTAAACTTCTGATCCCAATCTTTCATCTCAAATAAATACCTAATAACTCTTTATATATTCTTTCCGCTATATCTAGGTCTCTGAAAAATGCAGTACCTATCTGAACAGCACTAACCCCAAGATCGAGATAATCGACTACATCAGAGGCAGAAATTACCCCACCTGAAGCCATTATAGGGATCTTAACCTTATCTTTTATCTCCATTATAAGCCTTATATATACGGGTTTTATAGCAGGTCCAGAAAGTCCTCCATTGATACATCTATAGGCTGGAAGAGTATTAAAAAGGGTAAGCCCATTAGCCCCTCCGTTTATTGCCGATTCTACAAAAGGAAGAATAGGGTCTTTAGGTGCCAGTTTTACAAAGATAGGACTTCTATAAACCCTTCTCAATGCACTAGTAGCAATGAATACATCCTCAGGGTTATTACTCCAATTTTCTCCTCTTACATTCGGACAGGATAGATTTAGTTCTATCCCAGATATGTAATCCAGGTCTTCTATTATAGAACCAAGTTTAGTTATCTCTTCTATAGAATTTCCAGCTATACTAGCTATTACAGGTATATCCAAAGACCTGTAAAGAGGTTCTAATTTAAGCCATTCCTCTATTCCATCATTTTCCAAGCCTATAGAGTTTATTAATCCGCTTGGAGATTCAATCAACCTAGGAGGAGGGTTCCCTCTTCTNGGATTAATNGTAACTGTTTTAGGAATAAATGCCCCTAATCCTCTAGTAGAAAAGCTTTCAAAAAATTCCTCACCCCAACCAAGAGGACCAGAAGCAGCTATTAAAGGACTTCTTAGTTCTATATCACATAGGTTCCAATTCATCCTACAATCTCCTTTAGGTCAAAGATCGGACCATCCTTACATATCCTCCTATAACTTCCATCAGCCATCTCCACGGTACACCCTCTACAGGCACCAATTCCACAGCCAATAGTAGCTTCTAGAGAGGCCTCACCTGGGATTAGACTCTTTATACCCTTTAGCATCTCTAAAGGGCCACAGGCATATATATAATCTACACCATCTCCTATATATTCTGTTAANAGCCCTTTCCTTCCTATAGAGCCATCTTCGGTAACAAGCTCCACGTTTCCTAGAGAAGAGAATCTTTCTATCAAATCCTCACTCCAAAACGACCCTGTTTCTGCACCAAGGAGAAAATCTATTCTCCCTTTCAAATTCTTAGCTAGATAGTACAATGGAGCTATCCCACTNCCTCCTCCTACAAGGAGACACCTTCCATTNCTTATAGAAAACCCGTTACCAAGTGGTCCAAAGATATTCAATATATCTCCCTTTTTCTTCTCTGAAAGCCATCTAGTACCCTTACCTACCACTCGAATCAAAAAACTTAATCTGTCTTCCTCCAAATCAAATATACTGAATGCCCTTCTTAAAAGGATATCCTCTCTCTCTATCCTTATAAGAAAAAACTGCCCTGGCCTAGCAGGTATGGGTTCTTCAAGTTGTAACTCCATAAAAAATAGAGCACCTTCTCTTTTATTCTCTATCACCTTACAATTATATATCCCTGGCATATACAATCTTTCCTCCAACTATAGTCATTACAGGCCAACCAAATAGTTCTAAACCATCATATGGGGAATTTTTACCCTTAGATAAGAAACTATCTACCTTTACAGTTTCTTTAGTGCTAGTATCAACTATTACTAGGTCAGCCCTCTTACCTACAGATATACTTCCCCCATCTATACCTAAAAGTCTAGAAGGATTATAGGAAAGTTTCTCTATAAGCTCTAAAAACGATAGATGTCCTGTTTTTACTAGAAATGTATAAGCTAATGGGAGCATAATCTCTATACTAGATATCCCAAACGGATCATTCAGAAGGTCTCCTCCAGAGGTCTTTCTAGGTGCATGGTCACTAGCTATTACATCTATAGTCCCATCCTTCAGCCCCTCTATAATGGATGCCTTATCTTCTCTCTTTCTCAGGGGAGGGTTTACCTTTAATCCTTTTTTCCCATTCAATATCTCATCCTCTGTAAGGATGAAGTGATGAGGGGTAACCTCAGCGCTTACTCTTACTCCCAGGTCCTTAGCTATCCTTACAATTCCTACAGAATCTTTTGCAGATATATGGGCTATATGAACCCTGGAATTAGTTTCCTTTGCAATAATGACGTCCCTCGCTACGGCAATTGTTTCTGAAAGAGAAGGAATTCCTGGTAATCCTAGTTTTAGAGAAACCATACCCTCATTTATAACCCCATTCATAGAGATCCTCTTATCTTCACAATGAGAGATAGGAAGAAGGTTATACAGATTTGAAGATTCCAGTATAGATTTCATCACCATAGGGTCCTCTACCCAATTTCCATCATCAGATACTGCCACAATACCTGCCTCTTTCATCCTGTCATATGGCGCCAAGACCTTACCTTCCCTCCCTACTGTCATAGCACCAATCGGATAAACCCTTACCTTTCCATACCTCTGGGCAGTAAGTACCACGTACTTCACAATAGTTGGATTGTCCATACAAGGATTGGTATTTGGCATACAACATACAGAGGTCACCCCCCCTTTTGCACAGGCGCTGGTACCAGAGATTATATCTTCCTCCTCTCCTTCCGGGTCTCTTAAATGGGCATGGATATCTACAAGGCCTGGTATCACATACCTATTACTGGCATCTATGATTTCAGCATCCTCTTTATGAATACCTCTNCCAATACAGGTTACAGTACCCTCTTCTATCAACAAGTCCCTTTCACCAATAAGACCCTCTTCAGGGATGACAACTACTCCATTCTTTATTATTGTCCTCTTCATAATCTACGAAATTCCTCATCTATAATATGGTCTAATTCCTGAGTAGCATAGAAGATCTTGGTATATATCTTATCAAAAAGTTCTCTATAGATGGAGGAGGACTTTTTATCTGGCTCTACAGACATCTTTACCTTGTAGGTTCTATCTACAACCTCATCCTCATTTTTGAATAACCCCGCCCCTAATGCGCCTAAGAATGCAGCTCCCATAGCAGTGCCTTCTGTAACCTTAGGGACTTCAATCACCTTATCTATCACTGTAGCCTTTATCTTAAGCCAGGTGAGATTTTTGGAACCCCCTCCAATCCCAATTATCTTATCGATAGGTTCAAACTCTTCAAGGGTATTGAATGCTAATCTTGCTTCGAAAGAAAGACCTTCTAGTACACTCCTAGCTATGTCCATAGGGGTATGGTCTCTCTTCAAGCCTAAGAATACTCCACGAGCCTGAGGATCCCTCTTTGGGACAGTACTTCCTAAAAAGTGGGGAACACAGAAGAGTCCATTACTTCCAATTGGAGACTTTTCTGCTAAAGAAGAGAATTCATCGAATAGATTTTTACTTGTTTTTTCATTATTCCCCAATGTCTGCATAAGTCTAGCGGTCCATTCGATAAGTCCCCCAGAAAAAGGTATCGCTACATGCATATAGTATTTGTTTCTTGCCACATGGGCGCCTACTGTTATATCTGCCCTCTCTTTAACCTCCAAATTCAAAGGAGGTTTGTCGGTACTTATCTGGAAACTCTCAGCAGTCCCCATAGAATCTAAACCTATATTCTTTCTGAAACAACCATTTATAAATGCACCACATACATGGTCGTGTCCACCAACTGCTACTATTGTCTCTGGTTTTAGCCCTAACTCGAAAGGATCTTTAACCTTGCCCAATAATGTTCCACTTGGCATTGGCTTAGGTAATATCTCCATTGGTATCTCTGCCCTTTCAAGAATCTCCTTTGACCATTCCATCCTATTTAGGTCAAAAGCCATTATCCTTGATGCCTGAGAATAGTCAGTAGCTATCTCTCCACAGAGCATATAGGCGATAAAATCAGATACTGGTAACCATATCTTTGCCTTTTCATAAACATCCCTATGATATTTCTTCATCCAGAGGATCTTATTTATTCCATATATAGGTTGAACCCTCAAACCGGTGATATTATAAAGGGTTTGAGGGTCAATGCGCTCCAAGAGCCATTCCATCTGTTCAACAGTCCTCTCGTCATACCAGGCGATGGCAGGAAAGAGTATTTCATCATTCTCTCCAATTGGAACCATAGACTCAGCCACACTTGTCACTGCTATACTTGCTACATTACCATTTACCTCTCCCGCCACCTTCTTTATCAGTCCTTTTATTATTTCCCAGATCTTATCAGGGAGGAAGTAGGAAAATCTTCCCTCTACCAAAACAGGTGTTGGGCTAGACGCAGAGGAAACGATATTACCATCAAGGTCAAAAAGAATGACCTTCAAATTTGTAGTACCGGCATCAATACCTATACAATATTCCATAACTTATCACCTCTTTTCATCTTTAATCCTATTCAGTTCTTCTGAATATCTTATTACTCTATTCCTTCCCTCATTTTTAGCCCTATAGAGTGCTTTATCAGCACAGTCTATAAGGGAAATTCTATCGTAGGCATCATTTGGAAATGTAGCTATACCTATACTTACAGTCAAATCCCCTTCTGGCTGAAATTCCTCATATAAAAATGGATATGCCTTTATTGCCTCTCTTATCCTCTCTGCTACTATGAATGCCTCCTCCTTTATGTGGTATGGAAGGACCACACAGAATTCCTCACCACCATACCTTGCCACTATATCAGAATGTCTTATCTGCATCTTTAGGACCTCAGCCAATTCTTTAAGGACCCTATCGCCCATTAGATGTCCATAGGTATCATTGTAAAACTTAAAATGGTCTATATCTATCATAAGGAGCGATAGATTATGGCCATACCTTTTTGCCCTAGCTAGTTCCTCCTCCAGTCTTTCATGAAGATACCTATGATTATAAAGTCCAGTGAGTCCATCTACCCTGCCTAATTCTATCTGTCTGGCGAGTTCATTTGAAAGTGCAATCTCCTTAGATATATCTAAGAACGATTCGATCCCACCAATAATTCTTCTATCCTTATCATAAAGGAGAGCAGCATTCTTCAATGCATGGATCTCTTCTCCTTCTTTAGTCTTTATCTTACAGTTTAAAGATATCGATTTCTTTATATCCTCTGATCTTGAGAATAATACACAGGAACCCTCATAAGGAGCACAACCCAGGATAGTACACTCCTTACCAATCACCTCATCCTCAGAATAACCAGTTATCCTCTGAGCAGCCTTATTGAAATATGTTATCTTCCTATTTTTGTCTACAGTAAATAAACCTACCGGAAGTGTTTCAATTACTGTCTCTAGATAGAGAGATTGTCCTTCCAATCTCTCATAGAGTCTTGCATTATACAATGAGACGGCCACCTGTTCGGCAAAAGCCTTTGCCAGATCAAAATCTTCCTCACTAAACGGAGATTGACTCAACCTGCTTATCCTCATAATTCCAAGAGCAGTATTACCAGAGATAAGTGGAATAAACATAGCACACTCATCTATCTTAGATGTTCCTGGAACAATTATCGCTCTAGGGTCCTTTAACGTATGTTTTATAAGCTCTGGTCTTCTATTGGTCAATACCGAACCCATAATACCTTCATTTAATTTTACAACAAAATCTTCCATATCTTTCTTATACTCGGGATCTATTACTCCAACACACCTTAGGGTATTGGTATTATAATCCAGCTCATATATACTATAAGACTTGGCAGGGATAAGCTGAGAGAGTCCTTCTAAGGCGCTATGAATTACCTCTCTGTAATCTAATCCCAATGCAATCTTATGAGAAAGCAAGAGAAGAAGATCCATATTCTTCCTATAGAGGATTAACCTTCTATAGAACATTATAGATAGAAGAATCAATAAAATAAGAATCACTAGAGATATATCAATAGAAAAGAAATCAAATTGCAACCTATTCCCCTCCATATCTATTTTTTTATAATTATACTATAACCTCAGTCTAAGTCAATTGTCTAAGGAAGGGTCTCTATTACAAATTCATTATTGGTATATATACATATATCAGCAGCTATAGAAAGGGCTTCCTTCAGTATCTCCTCACTGGAGAGATTTGTATGCTTAATAAGGGCTCTAGCTGCAGCCAGAGCATAATTTCCCCCCGAACCTATAGCTATGATCCCATCATCAGGTTCTATCACATCACCAGTACCAGATATCAGCAATAGATTATTGATGTCTGCCACTACAAGTAAGGCATCTAGTCTTCTTAGAGCCCTATCTAACCTCCATTCCTTTGCTAGTTCCACTGCTGCCCTAGCCAGGTTCCCACCGTACTCGTTCAACTTACCCTCAAATCTATCCATCAAGGCAATCCCATCAGCAGCTGAACCAGCAAAACCAACTAATACCTTTCCATCTCTTATCTTCCTCACCTTTTTAGCCTTTCTCTTTATCACTGCCTCTCCTGCAGTAACCTGTCCATCTCCTCCCATTGCTACTGTATTATCCTTCTTTATGGCTAGGATAGTTGTGCTACGCATTACTCTCCTCCTCTTATTATAGAGCCATTTTCACTCTTTTCTACCTCAATCCTATAAGGAAATCTAGAAGCAAGTTCTTTATTATGGGTAATAACGCCAATCATAATACCTGAGTTTTCTAACTCAGCCAAAGCAGATACGATACTATCCAATCCATTATCATCTAAAGAACCAAAACCTTCATCTATAAATAGACAATCCACAGCCCTTTTACCTCTTATCTCTTCTGCTATGGCTATAGCTAGGGATATAGAAGCAAGGAAGCTTTCTCCCCCTGAGAGAGAATACGTCTTACGTCTCTGGGATGGAAACCAATTATCNTTTATTACTATATCGGCAGAATTGTCAGATGCCAATGAAAATCTGTACCTTCCTTGAGTAAGGTTCATCAACTGGATAGATGCACGTTCTATAATACTCTCCATTATCTGACTTATAAGAAATTCAGGNAACCTATTCTCACTTAACGCTTCATCTATAATCTTATAATAACTTGCAGTCCTCTCTAGAGATTTTTTCTTAGAGTTAAGGTCATTAGCCAATGCCAACTGCTCTCTAGCCATCTTCAACTGAGATTCAAGAGAGCCTATTTCTTTAGATAACTTACTAAGCTCCTCGTCAAGTGTCTTTGATTCCTCTATCTTCTCCTCATACTCCTTCCTTAAAAGATTGTNTAGTCCAACCTTTTCTGGATCTATATCTCTTTTTATCAATGTTTCTCTATACTGGNAGAGATTTTCTCTAAGGACATTAAACTGGGCACTGGCCTCACTATAATCCCTCCTTATCTGCTGGATGTATTGTGTCTCTACCTCTATATCAAACAGACTATCCAGGGAACAGCCCAGTTTACTACATCTAGGTTCCAGACCATTTCTTAAGGACCTTTCCTCTTCTAATAATCTATCTATACTCTTGTTAAGTCCTTCAATCTCTGTTTCCAGTTCTCTTATCCTGACTAGACTTGTCTCAATGCGGGTCTTATATACAGAGATATTTCTATTAGCCAGGTCTAACTTCTCATGATAATCCTCTTTCAGTTTCTGAGCCTCCTTTAAGAAATCTCTGGATAAAAATTCNTCCCATGGTATATTACTCAACAAGACCCTTTCTCTTACAATCCTTTCTCTTCTATTAAACTCCTCTATACTAGTAGAAAATTGAAGCCTCAATTCCTCTAAATTGGCATAATCTCTATTAAAGGAATCTTTCTTCTCAGCCAACTGGAAGGTCTTTATACTCCTTTCTCTCTCTAACTCGTTAAAAGCTTCCTCCAACTTTCTTTTCTCTTCATCTATCTTCTCCCTTATAAATGATTCCTCCAGTATATAATCCTTACCCAAAAACCTTTCTAACAGACCTTCTAGTTCTCTAGTCTCTCTCTCTTTAAATATAGTCATCTCTTGTAAAAGGGAAACAAGCCTTTCCAATTCATCCTTAACCTGGGTTAACATCACCTCTATATTAACTATATCCCTCTGGATCCTTTCTTTCTTATTCTTTTTTTTCTTTATATCCTCTACCAGGTCCTCATAGGAACCCGTTCTAGAGGTCTCAATCCTGGGTAATTCTTCTATTACATTACCACATACAGGACATCTATCCCCTATAGAAAGATTCGACACTATCCTTTGAACCTGATACTCATCCATAATGCCCTCTAAAAGACTAAGTTCCCTATCTAATTCCTCTAATCCTGGTTTATTTCGTAAGAGTTCCTCTTCTAAAGTCTTTTTCCTACCTTCTAATTCGGTCTTTTTATCTTGATATTCCTCTATCTCCTTCTCATTCGTCTTTAGAACTCTAACCCTATCAATTATCTCTTCAATATCCTTCCATTCTATAAGTTTATTCTTCTTCTTTTCTCTCAATCTATCTATCTGAAGATCATAAGACACTAGAAGATTCTCTATTTCTTCTATATCCTTTCTCAATAAAGCAATATCATCCTCTTTTTTATCTATCTCCTTCTTTAGTTGCTCAAGTCTTGTTCTCTCTCTCTCTATTTCTCTGACATCCTGACTTATTGGGACCAGCTCGATAAGTTTTTCTGATAATGATATAAAACCCTCATATTTTTCCCTATTTTCTTCCTCTAGAGANAGACTCCTCTTAAATTTTTCTATCTCCTCTGTAAGTAGCCTCTTTTCTTTCTCTAGAGAACTGTTTCTATCATTCTTCTCTTGAATCTCTTTTACAATGGTCTTCCAGGGAAGTGCATCCCTTTGAAGTTGCAATATGGCTTCCAGCCTTTCAACCTTTTCAACCTCTATCTTTAAAGCATCTAATCTCTTAGATACCGAATTGAGGCTTTCCGTCGTAGAGATAAAACCCGCGAGAAGATTCAAATCGTCTCTTAGCCTATCTATATCCTGAACAAGAGACATCCTCTTTTCCTCTAAAGATTTTAGATAGTTCTCTTTCTCTCTAAGTTTCCTTTCTATCTCTCTTGTATACTCCCTAGTGTATATACTCAGGTCTCCAGTAAGCCTTGAATCTATTAATTGNATCTCTTTTGCGATATCTCTATACCTCTGTGAGGCTAACCTCTTCATCTCCCTGTAGATCTCGAGNCCTAGGAGTCTCTGAAGGACCTGCCTCCTTTCAGATAAAGCCTCACTACTTGGCGGTTTGAGAAATCTATCTATCTGATTCTGAGGAAGTATTATAGTTCTGGTAAATGTCTCATAATCCATCCCTAAGATACCTTCTATGATAGCATTTACCTCTCTATTACTCTTTGCCCCAAGAGGAATAGCAGAACCTCCCTTCTCTATCTCATATATATTTGCCTGTGCTGATTTACCTCGTATCAACTCTCTCTTCACCAGGTAGACCTTATCCTGTACCTTGAATTTTAGAGAGATAGAAAGCTCATTTGACCTGTGATTTATGATATCCTCTTCTGTATTTATTCTCCTACCAGCATACCTCGGAATTTTTCCATAGAGGGCATATACAATACCATCCAGGATAGATGACTTACCAGCACCATTCGGTCCTGAAATGCAGAAGACATTGGCATCACTAAAATCTATAAACTGAGCCCTTCCATAGGACAAAAACCCTGCCAATCTAATGCTCAATATCCGCATTAATACTTGCCTCCATATACAATTCTCTAAAAAGTCTTATCACATCCTCATCTACCCTTTCTTCTTTAAGGGAAAGATATTGAGAGAACAGCTCCGAAGGGTCTTTAGAGAGGTCAACCCTCTTATCTGTTCCCTTTGATGTATAATCCTCCAAGACCTCAACCTCTACACAGTTTGGCATCGCCTGTTTTATCCTACTTATAGGGTTTATCTCAGGGGTATCAAGGACTACCTTCGCCTTTATAAATCCGTCAAAATCTTTGACTAGAATAGACTTACTCTCTAACTGAGAAGATTTAAACTCCAACTCCATAAGCTCTTTAACTGGGATCTCTATCATCTCGATATTGGCACTTCTATCTGGTGTTGCATCTATAATATAGACCCCTTTTTTATCATTAGCTTCGCTAAAATCAACCCTTATTATAGAACCACAGTAGTAGGCAGGAGCAGGACTCCCATCCATCTTTTGAGCCTTATGGGCATGCCCAAGGGCAATATAATGCGCCCTATTTGGAAGCCAGGAGGGAGGAAGGGCAAAATGGGAGGCAAAAGAGAGTTTCATAGCACTTCCTAAAATAGCCCCTTCGATAAATGTATGTGCCAAGAAGATATTAACGGTATCAGGAAGGAACCTCGAATTGATATCATTGAAAATATCCTGAAGGGACCTTCCAAGGTCCTCTTTTCTCTCCTCTCTTCCTAGATAGAGAAAGTTCCTCTCAGCAAGGTATGG
>JGI24721J26819_10006041_pt1 | contig 11903 bp, 9 predicted proteins | sample YelNatPaOPGAMG01_FD_26819 | JGI IMG/M metagenome (IMG submission 26819)
GAACTGAACCAAAAACTGATGGATTGGCTCTTATTCTACAATACCCAAAGACCACACCATACCTTAAACAATATTCCACCACTAAAATACATCATTAACACTTTTGGATTTTCCACGATGTTATGGACTTATACACACACTTGATAAAACTCGTTTAAAGATGCTATAATTAGTTAGGAATTTTTATAACGAAAAACATACTCTGAAATAAGGAGGTGAGTGAGATGGAAAGAAAGGAAATTTTTGAGAGGTTGAGAAAAATTATCGTTAGTCAGTTAGATGTAAAAGAGCCCCAGGTAATTCCTGAAGCAAAGTTGGTGAGTGATTTAGGAGCGGACTCTCTAGATATTGTGGAAATAGTGATGCATATCGAAGATCAGTTTAAAATCAAAATTCCGGACGATGATTTGGAGGGGTTAAGTACTATTCAAGACGTCGTAGATTATTTGTATGGACGTCTAAGAGAAAAAATACCTTAAGAATTGCCATCTAACATAAATCCTATCAGCCAGCTACATTATGAGCTGGCTTTTTTATTCAAATTTTACTTTTATTTTCTTAACTTTAGTTTTAGCAATTTTGGGCAGGGTGACTTTTAAAACACCATTTTTAAGTGTCGCCTGCGCTTTATCAGGATCAATTTCTTGGGGTAAAATAATAGTTCGGGAAAATTTCCCCCAATAGCATTCTTGATGAATNTAGTTTTCAGCNTTTATNTTTTCTTCTTTCTCTCTTTTTCCTTTGATAGTGATTGAATCTGGAGAAAGAGCAATATCAATATCTTCAGGATTAACTCCGGCAATCGTTGATTCAATTACGAAAGCAGTGGGCGTTTGATAAACATCTACNGCCAATTCTCCTTCTGTTTCCTCAAAAATTTCATCTGGCGATGATTCTTCNGTTAATAATTCTTCTTCCTGATTTGATAGCGTTTTTGGTTCCACCTCAACTTCTTTATTAAAATCATCATCAGAATTAATGCCGGCCAATTTTTCAAAAAATTTTTTTGTATCTTTATCCATAAAATATAGAAGCTGATTACCGCTGATTGCTGCGCTGATTTACGCTGATTTTTTTAGTTTCAGCGTATTTCCGCGTACTCATCAGCGTAGTTCTGCTTCTACGTCTTTACTTTCTCGAAATCCCAGAAAATAAATAACGCTATTATAATTAAAAATATTATCGGATAAATAAATACCTCCTTAGATATTATTATAAGATAATTAAAAAATGTATGCAATAGGGTGGCGAGAATAATACCGAATATTAACAATTGACCTTTGACTATTGACAATTGACCATTAATCTTAGCTAAACTGCATGCCCAATAATAACCAACTAAACCTGAAGTTAAAGCATGAAGTAGAGTAGCGCCAACAAAACGAAGGGTAATTGTACTAATGGCTTCATCTAATGTTTTTACACTAAACATTATAGCAAGATTTTCTACCATAGCAAATCCTAAAGCCGCGGCAATCATATAAATCATGGCGTCGATCGGTTCGTCAAAAAATTTATTTTTTCTAACAACCAAATAGGCAGCCAAAAATTTGAGGACTTCCTCGGTTAAGCCAAAAAAACAAAAAGAGATAAGATGATATTCATTGATTTGAAAAGATTGAAGAATATTTTTTAGTAAAATTTGAAAACCAACAGCTACAAAAGCCGCTAAAGTACCGACAACAAAGACTCGAGCAATTATTTTTTTTGGCTCAGGATGAACATCTTCTCTAAGAAAAAAAATTAGCCAAGCAAAAGAAGGTAGAAGACCGAGAAAGATAAAAAGGAATACCATTGACTATGACTATTGACTATGACAATTAATTTATCATTGTCATTGTCATTGTTATTGTTATCGTCATTGTTATTGTATGGTTTTTACCAACTTTCTATCATCAATAACTTTTTATTTTTTATCGGTAGGTTTTGGTAAATCTCTTCGGTGATAAAAGGCATAAAAGGATGAATAAGTTTTAGTGATTCAAAAAGAACATAGAAAAGAATTTGTTGGGTATTGTTTTTTAATTTGGGATTTGCTAATTGTGATTTACTGGTTTCAATGTATTTATCGCAAAAATCATGCCAGAAAAAATGGTAAAGTTTATGGAGTGCCTCACCAAAATGAAAATTATCTAAATCTTTTTCAACCGATTTTTTAATTTTTACCAGTTGAGCAATTATTTTTTTATCTGCCGAAGTCAATTTCTTTATCCGTGTTGATCCGTTTCTAATAATTTTAAGATCCGCGTCAATCCGCGAAGGTGTGTTTATTAGGACAAACCTAGTGGCATTCCATATTTTATTACAAAACTTTTTGCCAGCAATGACATGCTCTTCTGACCAACGAATATCTTGATTTTTTATGGCTTGCCAAATTAAACCAAAACGCGTCGCATCAGCACCATAATTTTCAATTAAGATTATTGGATCAATGCCTGTACCCAATGATTTAGACATTCTTTTGCCTTCTTTAGTTAAGATGGTGGCGTGGATAATGACATCTTTGAAGGGCTTTTTCCCCATAAATTCAAAACCAGAAAAAATCATCCGTGCCACCCAAAGATTAATGATATCGCGACCTGTAACAAGAATTTGAGTGGGATAAAATCTCTCTAAATCAGAACCCTTTTTCGGGATACAGCGTTTTTTATTTTTTATTTTTGATTTTTTATTTTGAGCGCAAGCGATGGGCCAACCTAATGTCGCAAAGGGCCAAAGCGCTGATGAAAACCAGGTATCTAAAACATCGGTAGATTGTTCCATTTCGCAATTGCCGCAAATTGGACATTTTTTTGGCTTCGTCAATGAAACCACGTAGTTTGTAGAAATTTGTTTAGAAATTAGAAATTTGGATTTAGAAATTCCTGTTTGGTTTTTACAAAACCAAACAGGTAATTGGTGCCCCCACCAAATTTGGCGAGAAATACACCAGTCTTTAATATTATTCAACCAATTAAAATAAACTTTTTCCCAACGTTTAGGATGAAACCTAATCTCAGATGACCTAACCGCTTTAATCGCCATTCTTGCCAAACCATCCATTTTTAAAAACCATTGTTGACTAAGCATTGGTTCAATAATGGTGCCGCAGCGATAGCAGTGACCAATATTATTTTTATAATCTTCAACTTTTTCAATTAATCCTTGTTTTTCTAATTCTTGTAATACTTTCTCTCTTGCCTGAAGAATGGTTAATCCTTGAAAATCTTCGCCGGCTTGCTCAGTCATTTTCCCGTCATCATTAATTATTTTTATTATTTCAAGATGATGTTCTTGGCTAATTTCAAAATCAACAAAACTATGACCAGGCGTAACTTTAACTGCGCCGGTGCCGAATTTTGGATCAACTCTTTTGTCGGCAATAATCGGAATTTCTCGGTTTTGTCTCCCTTCGGTCTCCCTACGTGAGATGTCCCGAAGGGACAGAGATCCTCCGCAGGAGGAAATTGGTAAAACAATTTTTCTTCCAACTAAATGTTTATAACGTTTATCATTAGGATGAACAGCCACCGCAGTATCGCCCAACATTGTTTCGGGCCGCGTTGTGGCCACCGTAATTTGAGGAGAATATTTGATAAACCAAAGCTTGCTTTCAGTAGGTTTATATTCCACTTCTAAATCAGAAAGAGAAGTATGGCAGCGAGTGCACCAGTTAATCATTCTTTCCGCTCGATAAATTAAGCCTTTTTCATAATATTTTATGAATGCTTCTTTGACTGCTTTTTGATAATCAGGATCCATAGTGAATCGGGTTCGCGACCAATCCATTGAAGCGCCAAGTTTTTTAAATTGATCTAAAATAATATGGCCATATTTTTTCTTCCATTGCCAAATTCTTTCTAAGAATTTTTCTTTGCCGAGATTATGACGAGTCAACCCCTCTTTTTTTAATTCTTTTTCAACGACGTTTTGGGTGGCAATGCCAGCGTGGTCTGTTCCTGGCAACCAAAGAGTTCTATAACCCTCCATTCTTTTTTTACGAATTAAAATATCTTGAATAGTCGCGTTTAAGGCGTGTCCTAAATGAAGCGTGCCGGTTACGTTTGGTGGAGGGACAGTGATACAAAAACTTTTGACTTTTGATCTCTGACCCTTGACTTTACTGCTCGGTAATTTGTCTGGGTTAAAATAGCCGGACTTTTCCCAGAGTCGATAAATTTTATCTTCAACCTTCTTAGGGTCATATGGTTGGTTAAATTTTCCGTTCATCATATTTGTAAATTTGTGTTGCTCTTCGCGTTTATTCGTGCGGTTTATTTTAACGAAGCGCCTCAACATAAATTTTTGTTTTATTTGGATCGACTTTTGATAGATCAATTGGAGGTGCAGGTGGTTTTATCGAATTAATATAATTTCTAGTTTTTATTCCAAAATAACCTGAAGCAGGGGAGATACCAATCCTTTTTTGGTATTGAATTAAAGCATTTTTAGTAAAATTATCAAAATAACCCTTTGGTTCTTGATCTAATAATCCCTCTCCTTTAAGAAATTCCTGTAATTTTTTAACATCTTCTCCTTTTGAGCCAACTTTTAAATCGCGAGTAAAATTATAAAGAGGAGTAGTGGTTGGGGTTACAATTAGAGAAATATTTTTTGGGAAATTAATTTTAAATGATTTTTCTTCAAAGGCCTTAATGTTTTCTAGCTCGGTTTTTGAAGCGCTAATCTGAATGTCATTTTGATTGAATAAAAAACCAATAATTCTAATTTTAGATAAGTCAAAAGCGTTATTATTAGTTACAATGCCGCTTATCATTACATTTTTTCCATCTTGAGTGGCTGACTCGGTTTTAACCCCTCTTGTTTGAGTAATAGGTTTTGAAAATTCTTGCGCTGGTTTCCAATTAATATCCGAGAAAGAAATTTTTACATCTTTGATATCGCTGAAATTAGTTTCTATTGGTTCAAAAATATATTTTATATCACCGCTATAAATAAAAGAATTTTTTGTTAAGCTTTTAATTTTAGTCATCGCCTCTCCATAAATATCAATTGTATAATTAAAATAATCTGCCCCCCAGTTTTGATTAACATTTCTAATTTCGGCTACAATGATTGTTTGGTCGTCTGCTGGAAAATATTTTATCCATAAAGATTCTAAAGGGGATAAAGTTTTGATTTCACATGGCGGGCAAGGTCCTCCGCAGTCCACGCCTAATTCCCCTTGATTTTGTTTATTATCAAAACAGGTAGGCGCTGGTTTAAACCAAAAAAGATAAATTATAAAAACGATAGAGGAAAATATAGCTAAATAACCACTTCCATAAATGATTTGTTTTACTAAACGTTTATTCATAATATATTTTATTATAATTCAAAAATCTGATTTTGCAATTTTAGATTATTTAGGCACATTTTAGCGTTAATAAATTAATAAGTTTTTTAGATTTAGATATTATAAATTGATTTGGTAAAAATAAAAACCTTCGGAAAGAAGGTTTACTACTTATTTAATTTATAATTTTAGTTATTTTAGATATTGAAATATTTATACCGATATCCCGGCGAAGCTTACTTTCCCCTCCGGCGAACCAGAGAGTATCATCAGCGCCTGACGTTTTTACTTCCGTGTTCGGAATGGGAACGGGTAGTTCCCGCCAGGCTAAATCACCGGGAAATCGCTATAAATATTTAGTAATTAATTGAGTCCTCAACCCAACCTTGTTTGGCTCGTTTATTGATATTCAATCGAGCGCATAACAATGGGTAGAGACATTTTCGACTTATTAGTACTTCTCGGCTACTGCCAATGCTTCGCATTGGCACGCTGATTTACGCGGATTTAGGCTCGCTTCGCTCGCTACGCGGATTGACGCGGATATTATTTTTATCCGTGTTAATCCGTGTTGTGCCGAAGGCGCCTTTATCCGTGTTTATCCGCGTGTCAGTGCGAAGCACTGACAGATACACACCTTACGGTGCTTACACCTGAAGCCTATCAACGTGGTAGTCTTCCACGAGTCTTTGTCCCGCCGTAGGCGGGACACACGAAATACTACGAATATAAGCTCGCTACGCTCGCTACACTAATGGCCACGAAAAATAAATAATTATCTTAATCCTATTTCGTGTCTATTCGTGTCGCGCGAAGCGCTTATATTAGTGGTTATTAGTGTGTCCTGTCTACGACAGGACATGACGCCTAATCTTGGGAGGGGCTTCGCGCTTAGATGCTTTCAGCGCTTATCCCTGCCGAACATAGCTACCCGGCGCTTCAGCTGGTGCCAAAGCCGGTAGACCAGAGGTTCGTTCAGCCTGATCCTCTCGTACAAAGGCCAACTTCCCTCAAGCGTCAACGCCTGCAGCAGATAGAGACCAACCTGTCTCACGCATGTTTTCTCCGTTATTACTAACGGCATGGACTATACCACCGCCCCGACCGCGGTCGGGGGACCGACGTTTTAGCTAAGCCAAATCGACTTAACTCATCCGATTGCTACCGGATAGTCTCTATGGGGTTAATATATGCCTCGTGTATCTTTTTGAGTAGTTTAAATCTTTAAACCTATTAATTATCTTTACTAGATTTTTAAAATCTCTTTTGTTCTTGACCATCTCCTTTTTATCAAGAATTTTAATCATAAGTTCTATCTGTTTTTTCTTTAAGATTGAATATGGTTTAATAATTTTAAGAAATAAATGAAGCGAATCTTTCCTATTGATTATATATTCTAGAATTCCATCTTTTCGCTTGCGGATATAACCTAATTTAATAAGATTGCATATTTTCCTAAAATTATCTTTGTTTTTCGCAGATTGAAAAAGCACAGCATAAGTTGCTACTTGAAATCCATATTTATAGGTTGGATTAGGCTTCAATCTGACATATATACTTCCATCACCATCAAGAAATCCTGCCAGATAAGCTTTTTGAGTTGGCGAAAGATAATAAGGCATATACAACTTCCCTCGGTATTATCCTAACATATGACAGGTTATTATTCAATGCTAGGACTTCACCGATATGAGTCGGTTTTGCTAACGTTAATTTCTCAACGTAGCCGCCTGGCCTTTCGGCCTACGGTTTGAACCCAGCTCGCGTACCCTTTTAATTGGCGAACAGCCAACAATAATTTCTGTTACTAGAAATATTAGACTATATCTTCTCCGACTTATTGCCGGAGCCGACGTATTATAGAAACTTAGAAGTTTCTATCCCGCGCTCGATTAAGCCGAGCAAACGAAGTCGTTACGGGGTTATATGGCAATTTATACTGCAGTTCATTAATGATATACGGATGAATAATGGTACAAAATCTTTTTGCTTCTGAAGAAGGGATATACAATCGATAGCCATCAGTAATCCAATGAATGCGTGAATTGATTTTAAAATTTTTCTTTAAGCATTCTGATAATCTTTTCTGTTCTAACTTAGAGAATGACAATGTATTTAGAAATAATCCATAGCTGTCATTTCTTCTTCCGCCATCATCCATAAACCATACCGCTAAACTTAATGGCGATTTTAATATTTCAACGATATTTTTTGGCACAATTTTCGTTCCATTTTTGTAAAACATTCTCCATAAATCGGTAAAAATTTTATTAGATAGTGTTTGGAACCTCCATTGTAAATATTCTTTGTCGCTTCTTGCATCTTTAAACTTTACAAGATGAGGTTCCGCCCGACACCATCTTTTTAATTTTTGATATTTCCAGAATAAATACCTTCTTTGTTTTATGGAATGAACGATTTCTACGCGGACATCTTGTTTTAATTTTCTAAGATGTGCATCTCCGAGAATTGCGCCAATTAGAATATCGTATTCTTCTTGATTAAGTATTATTGCCATAAACTTCCCACGGAATTACCTATATTTACCATATAGGCTCCTCCGTTATAAGTCGGTTTTACAAGCGCTTGGCGTTTGTTCCTTACGCTTGGGACCTTCTCCAGCCCCGCGCTAGGGTGAGCCGACATCGCTAATAATCTATTATTACTAATAGCTTGGACTATATCTTCACCCACCTAACTAAATTTTCAATTATATAGAAATTTCGGTGGGGCTGACGTATTAGCAGAGATAAAAATCCCTGCTCCTTTCTTTTAAGAAAGAGTCTCTACGGGCCCAGCACCTTTTGAAAATTTTCTCAAAAGATGCTGCCTCCAACACCTATAAAAGTTGCTGGGTTCCCACGGTGTTGTCCATCTGTTCGCTTCGCGAGCACGCTGATTTACGCTGATTTCTACGCAGATTCACGCAGATAGTTTTTATGTATCTGCGATTATCCGCGTTTTAATCTGCGTTTACCCGCGTGTCTTACGAAGTAAAACTGGAGTTCACCGTTATAAGTCAGTTTGGGTTCAAATTAGTTATACGCGGGACTTGGTATGACATTACTGTCATAGCACCCCAATGTCGTTTTTAAGGTGCCGAGCGAGGTCGTCGATGTGGACTCTCGGACCTCACCAGCCTGTTCAATACTTTTAATGTATTAGACTATATCTTTACCCGCCTAAGTTTTTGTTTTCACAAAAATTTGGCGGGAGCGGTGTATTAGCTCTGGTTTAAACCAGAGCTCCATTCGCAAAACGCGAATAAGTCGTTACGGGGTTAAGAAGGAATTTTATATGCCATTACTGGCACGAAATATTTTTCGACTATTTTTTTAATTTTTATTCTTTCAGACGGAGAAAAATAAATAACAAAACCTTTTTGCTTTTTATCCAATATCCGATTAAGCAGATTAAATTTATTTTTGATTACCGCGCTTGCGATTTTTGCTTCTTCTTTAGAAACTCTTCCTAAATAGAGATAGCAGCATCGATCGCGTCGGTAATAATAACCATCATCGTAATACCAAATAACGAAAGCTATATCATCACGCAACCATTTTTCCAAATTTTCAGGAATGCGCTTTTTATTATTAAGATAAAATAAAGCGCGGATTTTTCCTAGATATGGCGATGCGTTAGATTGATGTCTCACATAACTGTATGTTTTATGCGTTATTGGATTAATTCTTTTTAATATTTTTGGTTTACCTTGAAAAAGTTGCGGTAAAATTTTAGTTTTCCAAACAAGATAATCATAATGTTCGGCTTTATGTTCTAATCGAAGTCGAGCATTTTTCTTCCCGGTTTTTTGAAGATAACCATCTCCTAAAACCATTCCAATAATTGCCGATTTTTGTTTTTTGGTTAAATTCATGTTGATTTATCCTTCTCAACTTCCCACGGTGTTCTTAGAATCAAAAACCTCATTATTTGATGAGGAAAGACCGTTCTAAGTTCACCGTTATAAACCGCTATTATATCTCTGCCTTACGGCAGAGGAGGACAACAAAGCCTACTCCACTGCTTCGCAATGGTATGGCTCTATCCCCAGGGTAGCTTTTATCCGTTGTCTCCGGCCTTCCTATAAAGGGCCGTCGGGTCACTAAGCTCTGCTTTCGCACCGGCGCGGCTTGTCAGCCTTGCCGTCAAGCCGGCTTTTGCCTTTACACGTCCAGCCCGATTTCCATCCGGGCTAAGCCGACCTTAATAGGCCTCTCCGTTACTTTTTGGGAGAGTTCCGCCCCAGAAAAACTGCCCGCCAGACACTGTCCCAATTGGGCTTCTCCGCGAAGCCCACGATGACTGATAACTATGACTATGACAATTTTGTCATTTGTCATCGTTATTGTCATTGTGAACTCTGCGGAGTTCCCAACCGGTTAGATTTTAAAGTTTTAAAGATGGGTGTTTCATTGGCGGCTCCACCCTGTCCGAAAACAGGGCTTCAAAGCCTCCCCACTACGCTACGCATTAAAACTCTAAAATCAATATCAAGCTGCAGTAAAGCTCCTGGGGTCTTTTCGTCCCGCTGCAGGTATCCCGCGTCTTCACGGGAATCGCATTTTCATCGAGCTCCTCGTTGAGACAGTCCCCCAGTCGTTACGCCTTTCGTGCGCTTCGGAACTTACCCGAAAAGGAATTGCGCTACCTTAGAACGGTTCATTACGTTATCACTCCTTTTATTTGGAGATCCTCACGGTCGCCCGTGAGATCGGACTATATCTTCCCGCCTAAGTTTTTATTTCGTAAAAATTTTGGCAGGTCTGACGTATAGTCTCTGAGGAATCTCTGATAGTTAATTGTTGCGTCGTTTTGATTATGTTTTCTTTTGCTACCTCTCCCTTCGTTTAGTTTTTCTCGTAAAGCCACAATCTTCTTAAATCCTTCCGGATTTAAGTGTTCTTTTGATTCAACCAATTCTGCAATTCTCTTAAAGAGGGAGAAGTTTTTCTTTTTTGATGAAGAAAGAAAATGAAACTTCTTAAAAAACGGTATCACTCTTTCTATAATTGACTTGTAATTGCTAACCACAAAATAATGAACACCATCTTTTCTATGCTGCAATCTGCCACATCCTAGATACCGCTTTAGTAAAAATAAATTAGTAATATCTCTTTGCGAGACATTAAAGGTTAAAACAACCTGCCATTCAATTCTGTCATCATCTTTCTTTCGCAAAGAAACATTAAAACTACCTTCGCCATCGCAGAAACCTGCGAGATACCAACCAATCCTATCGGGGATTTGTTTTAACCATTTATCTTTATTATCTTTCTTGCGCATAATTTTAGTTACTATCAGAGACTTTCCTGCGGATTGTCTCACTTAAGAGATTTTTACTGATATGGTGACGTTAGCCATATCGAGTACTCTTAAGATTAACGAGATTTTCCCGCAAATAGTCAGATTTTATAACTACAGCCGTTACTCTATAGTTACCGCTGACATTGACGAGGGCTTCGGCCCGTCGGCCGCGATGCGGCCTCCGAAACCATTGACAATTGACCATTGACAATTGACAATAAGGAAATTTAAAAATTCCATAAGTCAAAAGTCATAAGTCAAAAGTCAATTGTTCCGCAGGTCGCACCGCGACTGCGGACGTTAACCTTCTCGCATCGGTCAGGCGTCACCCCCTATACATCCTCTTGCGAGTTAGCAGGGAGCTGTGTTTTTGTTAAACAGTCGCCAGGGGTTCTTTCGCTGCGCCCGCTCTCGCCTACGGCGAGAACGCTGATTTACGCAGATTCAGACGCAGATTCACGCTGATATTATCTACGTTTATCTTCGGTATAATCTGTATTAATCTGCGTTTGATTGTCTGCGTTAATCTGCGTATCTATCTGCGTTTATCCGCGATCTTGTCGTAGACAAGAGCGGGAGGCCTTATCGCGAACTTACGGCCGCTTTTTTGCCGAGTTCCTTAACGAGGAATCACTCGTTCCCCTGAGGCTCCTCGCCTCATCCACCTGTGTCGGTTTACGGTACGGACTCCATCTTTTTAACCTTAGGAAGATTTCTTGAAAGCGTGCTCAACCGACTTGTTTAGGTAAAAACCCAAACTCGCTCCTTATCTGATGCTTGAGATTTAACTCAGGACACGGGATTTGCCTCGTATCCGCACTCGAATCGGAGACACCAAACCATTAAGATGCTCGATTTACTACGCTTTGTAATTCCATCGGAAAAGATGGAGGGACTGGAATATTAACCAGTTGTCCATCAGCTGCGGCTTTCGCCATTGCCTTAGGGCCGCCTAACCCTCCGTTGATTTCCATTGCGGAGGAAACCTTGGATTTTCGGGGTGCCGCTTTCTCAGCGACATTGCGATTACTCATGCCAACATTCTCTCTTTCATACACTCCAATTGCCCTCACGTGTCAATCTTCAACGCGTATGAAATGCTCTCCTACCCGTTACTCGCCCGAATAATAACCGAATGAAATCAAATTTTGAACGAATAACTTTTTTTATTCATTATTCGTTTATCATTCGTTCACATTCGATCATTATTCGAGCGAGCAACGCCGTGTCTTCGGTAATTTGCTTAGCCCCGGTAAATTTTCGGCGCAACCCGCCACCCGCCAATGCTCCGCATTGGCACGCTGATTGACGCTAATTAAGG
>JGI24721J26819_10006042_pt1 | contig 11902 bp, 8 predicted proteins | sample YelNatPaOPGAMG01_FD_26819 | JGI IMG/M metagenome (IMG submission 26819)
AGGCATCTGCCGAGGTTGATTTTATTTTCAGTCCCATCGTGTTTTGAAAATAATCTAAGAGCTGTTTAGGGGAGTTGAGGTTGATGGCGCCGCTGTCGCGCATCAGCTTTTTGGTTGTCTTTTCTTGCGCAGCAATGGCGGCGGTGATGTCGGCGGTTACTGTTTTGAGCGCGGCGGCATCAACGAGAACGCCGGCCGTTTCCATGGCGGCGATGATGGGGATGAGGGGCGTTTCTATTTGGTTAAACACGTCGGCAAGGCCCGCGCGTGCCAGGTTTTCTTGGAGCGTTTTGTGCGCGCGGGGCGCAAACTCNTCGTAGGGCAATTCTTTTTTAAAAAGCGTGAGCGACAAATCTTCCCANGANGATGTTTCGATNNCCAGGAGCTGGGCGGCGATCATAAGATCAAAAATCGGTCCGGCTTGAGCGGACTTTTTGATNACNTCTTTGGCATTGTAGAGAATGGCCGTCGGCGCATCGGGAGCGGCGGAGGGTGGGGCGGTTTTGACGGCGGCGGAGGCAGAGAGGAGTGTTTGCTGAGCCGATGGCGCGGGCGCGGCGCGGTGGTGCGGTTTTTGCGGCGCGGGCGCGGTGGGTGTTGGGTGGTTTGTTGTGCCGCGCGGGATGCGCTTGGTTAAAGACGCAAAGCCGTTTTGTATGAAAAATGAAGAAACCGTTTCCCAGTTGGGGGCGCAGACCAGATCTGCCAGCGCAGGGCTGATGGGGGCATCGGTGCGGATGGTTACCAAATCCTGTGAGAGCAGGGCGTCATCTTTGTGGGTAATTATTTTTTCGTAGGCGCGGTCGGTCTGTCCGTGTGCAAAAAAATTTTTAAGTGATCCGTAGGTTTGTAAAATAGTTGCCGCTGTTTTGGGGCCGATACCCGCAACGCCCGGGATGTTGTCGGATTGATCGCCGACCAGCGCTTTATAATCAATGAGTTGGGCGGGCGTGATGCCGTAGCGATCCTTTACTGCCGCTTCGTCGTAGATGAGCGTGTCTGAGATGCCCTTTTTGAATGTTTCAACAAGTATGTGGTTGTCACGTACCAGCTGAAGTGAGTCAAGATCGCCGGTGAGTATTATAACGCGCAGATTTTTTTCTTTTGAAAATTGCGTTGCGCAGGTGCCGATTAGATCATCGGCTTCAAATCCCGGGACTTCAATGGTGGCAATGGAAAATGCCGCGAACAAATCGTGCGCGGTAATAATCTGCGCAATCAGTTCGTCGGCCGCTTTGGGGCGCTGGGCTTTGTAAGCGGCAAATTTTTCTTTGCGAAAAGTTGGTTCGGGTCGATCAAAAAGAGCGACGGCGTAATCGGGCTTTTTCTGCTCAACGATTTTTAAGAGAATGCTGGCGATGCCATAAAGAGCGCCGACTGGTTCTCCAGCCGGATTGGTGAAGGGCGGAAGCGCGTGAAAACAGCGGTGGATGAGCGAATTGGCGTCTATGAGAAGAACGGTTTTTATTGGAGTGAGTTGGTGCATGGGTTGAGTATACCATAGCTTTTTGTATGTGCGCGATGAGTGTGGTATACTAAAGCAACTAGTAAAAAACCTTTCTGTCGCCGGGTGACTCGTTGTGGGGTCCCGGGCGATGGGCGTTTATCTATGGACGACAACAACCAACAGAGTCAGTACGGGTCGCAAAATCAATTTAGTGTGTCGGGTGACCAGGCGTCGCAAACGCCTCCGGGGTCTGGCGCGAGCGGTCAACAGGGAGTGCCGCCTCCTCCTCCATCGTTAGATGAGCGGGTGAGTGTTCGCACGATGTCTTCTGACATACAATCGCTTAGGGAGACGGGCGGGCAGGTGCCGCAATCGCAAATTGTTGATGTTCCGCAGATTCCTTCGCTGTCTTCGGATGACTCAATGTCTTCTCCTGCGCCGCAACCAACTCCGGCACCGGCGATGCCTGATGCTCAAGTGACCGACGCGGTCATGCCGGCGGCAAGCGCTCCTTCACCGGCGATGGATGTGCCATCGATGTCTGGTGGATTGGGTGCGCCGGTTGTTGCTGGTGGTACCAGATCAAAAACAAAAACAATTCTTATTATCATTGGAGTGGTAGTGCTTGCCTTGGCGCTCGGATTTGGCGCGTACTATTTAGTGACGTCACTGGTTGGCTCGTCTTCAACTCCCTCGCCGGTTGCAACCAGCTCAAATAATGTTCTTCCGACTCCGACGTCGTCAGCCCCCACACAGAAACCGACGGTTATTGCGCCAATGGTGCATGTGTCGTTATTGCTCACTCCTACGCAGACGCAGATGATCGCTCTTCCTTCCGGAGGAGGTCCGACATCAATTCGTAGTGTGATTGTTGCCGCTGGGGCCCCGGCGGGTCTTACGGTGGGCGGTGTGAGGGACATTGCGATGGTTGATGCGTCCAGTTCGCCGGTGCAGAGCTCGACGATTCTTCCGGCGTTCTTTCCTTCATTTGGTTCGTCGCTGGCCAGCGTAGTGGAACCCGATTTTACGTCGTGGTTTTATCTTGATAAAATTGGAGGGATCAAGCTGGGGTTTGTCTTTAAATTAACCCCCGCCGCTCAAACGGCCACAACAACAATTGCCCAATATATAGAGAGCAACCCGACTGATATGGCTAATTTGTTTTTGGCCACCACTACCGTGCCGCAATCGCCGGTTTTCAAAGATGGTTTAGTGGGTGGCGTTCCCGTCCGTTTCTTGGCATATAATACCAAGGCGGGGCGTGTGCTTGAATATGGATTTATGAACGGAGCGGATGGAAGCGTGTATCTTGTTCTTGCAACGTCGTATAATCAGATGGTGGACATTATCAGCCGTCTCAAAACAAATCCGTTGCTGNTGCCTCCGGCGTTGGTCCCGTCGGCCGCAGGATCCTCGACTTCGTCACCTCATTAATCGTTATTTTGTTGAGTATGCTTACCCACGAAACACAGGAGATGCTCAAGAAGCGGCTTGTTGAGGAGCGGGCGCATCTTGAACAGCAAGTGCGCGAATTGGAAACGCCGCCGGACTTTGGCAATGTTCCCGGCATTGAAGATGATGCCGATGAAGATGTCGCGGCGCTCAACCAAGAAGCTTCCGCTCACGCGCTTAGAGAAAAGCTCGGTAACATCGAAAGCGCCCTGCTGAAAATGGAAAAAGGAACCTATGGTATTTGTGAGACCTGCGGCGGTGAAATTGATGAGCATGTTCTTATGTGGTTCCCGATGCGCGGCGATGCCAGGCCTGCAATCAAAAGATACACGAGCAGAAAAGATAATTATCAACAGTCCCTTAACGCGGGACTGTTTTATTGTGCGGCGCTATACATATGCAGCACACAATCGCAAAAATTTTTTCAGCGGAGCTTGAGGGGATCGGCGCGCAACGCGTTGAGGTTGAAGTGGATATTAATATCGGGTTGGCGTCGTTTACTATTGTTGGGTTAGCTGACAAGGCAGTATCCGAAGCGCGCGAGCGTGTTTCGTCGGCGATTAAAAATTCGGGCGCCAAGCCGCCGACGCGTGAAAATAGGAAAATTGTTGTTAATCTCGCGCCCGCCGATATCAAAAAGAACGGATCGCATTATGATCTGGCGATTGCGCTGGGATATTTAATGGCGTCAAACCAAATGCGGATGTTTGATGCGAGTAATACGCTCTTTGTTGGGGAACTGGGATTGTCCGGCGAGGTGCGGGGCGTCCCGGGCGTTTTTAATATTTGTCAGATGGCCGCCGATAACGGGTTTGAAAAAGTTTTTATTCCTTATGATAATCGCCAGGAAGCGGCGCTGGCGGTTGGCATTACTATTATCCCCATAAAACGCCTGCGGGATGTTGTTGATTATCTAGAAGGGACCATTGTTCTTGAGCCATATCGCGGCGGTGATTTTGAGCCGAGGGTGGTGCCCGCGACGGTGGATATATCTGAAATTCGAGGACAGGAAACGGCTAAGCGGGCACTGCTGATTGCCGCGGCCGGCGGGCATAATATTTTTTTCTCGGGTCCCCCGGGAACCGGAAAGACGATGTTGGCACAGACGCTGGTCTCGATTCTTCCGCCGCTTTCTTTCAACGAGGCGATTGAGGCAACGCAGATACATAGTGCCGCGGGGCTTTTGTTGGGTAAACATTATATTGACAGCCGTCCATTTCGTGCTCCACATCATACCGCCTCTTTGGTGTCGGTTATTGGTGGCGGGCAAAACCCACGTCCCGGCGAGGTGAGTTTAGCACACCGCGGCGTGCTCTTTCTTGATGAACTTCCCGAATTCCATCGCGATGTTTTGGAGGCGTTGCGCCAACCGTTGGAGGGAGGCGCGGTGGTTGTCGCGCGCGCAAAAAAAACAATCTCCTTCCCGTCTCGTTGTGTATTGGTTGCCGCGTCCAATCCGTGTCCGTGCGGCTATTACGGCGATCACGAGAAAGAATGTGTTTGCACGGCGTCAGAGATCGCGCGCTATCAAAAAAAATTATCGGGTCCGTTGCTGGATCGCATTGATTTGCATGTATGGGTCGATCGCATTCACGCCGCCGATCTGCGCGTAGAGCGTGACGAACGGGAATCGCATCGGTTGCGCGAGATGGTGATGCGTGCCCGCGCGCGAGCGCATGAACGATTTAGCGACGCGCCGCGGATGATTGCGTCCAATGCCGATCTGTCTTCCAAGGAGGTTGAGCGGTATGTCCATCGCACGCCCAGCGCTCACGCGTTGGCGGAAAGGATGCTCGATGCGGGGAAACTTTCGGCGCGCGGCTATTTTAAATTATTGAAAGTGGCGCAAACAATTGCGGACCTTGAGGAATCTTTGTTGGTCGAGGAGCGGCACGTTGCTGAGGCTTTTTCCTATCGATCGCGGGTTGCGGCGTAGGTGGGGCCGCCGGTGCTTATTGGGGCGCGCAATTTTCTTTTTTGTGGATAATCTGCTTTACTGAAGCGCGCACCAAAATATCATGGATGATTTTTTTGCGATTTGAACGAAAAACAACGCGAGGCGGCGATGGCTCCCGATGGGCCGCTTTTGATTGTGGCTGGCGCGGGCTCAGGAAAGACCAAAACGCTGACTGCGCGCCTTATTTTTCTTATTACTAAACGGCGCGTTCCGCCGGAGCGGATTTTGGCGATTACGTTTACCAACAAAGCCGCCGACGAAATGAAGCGGCGGGTCGCCGATGCATTGGCACGAGCGGGGATGGCGGGGGTCGATCCGTTTGTGAGCACATTCCATGCGTTTGGGGCGTGGGTTTTGCGGCGCGAGGCGGGGATGTTTGGGCGCACCAACGGATTTACTATTTTTGACTCGGATGATGTTGCGCGCGTCATTAAGCACGTTCTGAAAAATCGCGGTATTGATCCTAAGAAAATGAGTCCTGCGCAGACCGGCCGTTTGTTTGGGAAAATAAAAAATGAATTCCTTTCTTTTGGAGCGCCATTAGGGACAAGCGATGATGCGTTGATGTGGGAACTTTTCTCCGATTACGAGCGGTATTTGGAAATAAACAACGGATTTGATTTTGACGATCTTATCTACAAAGTCGTCTTGGCGTGGCATCAAGATCCGGCGGTTGCCGCCCGGTATCAGTCTCGATTTTCACACGTGCTGATTGACGAGTATCAAGACACCAATCCGGCACAGCACGCGCTTTGTGCGCTGGTGGCGCGTACCCATGGAAACATTACGGCGGTGGGGGACGATGCGCAGGCGATCTACGGATTTCGATTTTCCGATTTTCGCAATTTTTTGAATTTTGAAAAAACGTGGTCCGGCGCGCGGATCATTCTTTTGGAGCAGAATTACCGCTCAACGCAAAATATCGTTGCCGCCGCCTCGGGCGTTATTGCGCGCAATCAATTTCAGAAAAAGAAAACGCTGTGGACGGGCAATAACGAAGGGGCGCCNGTCCGCGTCGTGGAGCATGCCGATGAGTTTGATCAGGCCGAATACATCGTTGAAACCGCTTTGCTCCGNGCTCGGGCGGGGGCGCGGGTAGGAATTTTGTATCGTACCAATGCGCAGAGCCGCGCCTTAGAGCAGATGCTTTTGGAAAAAAATATTCCCTATGCATTATTCGGCGCGCTGACATTCTATGAGCGCAAAGAAGTAAAAGATATTCTTGCGGCCTTGCGCGTGGCGGCAAATCCTAATGATCAAATCAGCGGTGAGCGCCTCGATAAAACGTTTCCAAAAAAAATTACGCGCCCTTTGCGCGAAGCGCTGGCGGCATGCACGCCCGACACCGCACCGGCGGATCTTATTAAACTTTTCTTAAAAAGCACGCAGTATATGGATGTTTTGAAAAAAGAATTCCCCAACTACGCCGATCGCTACGAAAACATCACCGAGCTTATTTATTTTGCCGAACAATTTTCTTCGCTCTCTGAATTTCTCGAGAAGGTGACGCTGGCCAGTCCCTTGGACGGCGCGCCGCGCAAGACACAAGAGGAAAAAAGCGCCGCGCACATTCACCTTATGACAATCCATCTTGCCAAGGGGCTTGAGTTTGATGATGTGCAGGTGGCGGGCGTGAGCGAGGGATTGATGCCGCATCAGCGCTCGCTTCTGCGGGCGGATGATTTGGANGAAGAGCGCCGGCTGATGTATGTGGCCATGACACGCGCGCGTCAAACGTTGTCGTTGCATTTTTATCAGATTCCCTCGCGGTTTTTGTATGAGCTCCCTCCCGAGCGAGTGGTGTTTGAGGGCGATGCGGCACGCACCGTTCCCGGTCGCACGCGCGACCTTGATGACGAAGAGCGATACATAGAGTATGATTAGTCTGTCCTTGGGGGTAGGTGCCTTTCTTTTATGTCAAAAAATTTATATACACACTATCGCATTCCCGTTATTGCGTTTGTCGTCGGCTTAGTGATGATGACCATCGAGCTGGTCGCCGCGCGTATCGTTGCTCCATATGTCGGCTCCTCCGTTTATACATGGACGGCGGTTATCGGGGCGGTTTTGAGCGGGTCGGCGGCGGGAAGTTATATTGGCGGAAAGTTTGTTGATGCGTACGATTCCGCGTTGGTTTCTTTTTGGGCGTTGTGCGCTGCTGCTTTTTTTGCCGCGGGTATTCCGCTGTGTATTCATCCACTTGCGACTGGGGTGGTGGGTGCTAGTACGTCGCTTTTATTTATTAATCTTGCGGTTGCTCTGCTTCTTTTTTTCCCGCCGGCGCTTTTCTTGGGTGCGGTTTCTCCCGCGTTGTTGAAGCGGGCGCTGGTGGCCACGGACGTGGTGGGGCGCACCGCCGGGAAGCTTTCGGCGTTGTGGTCGGCAGGGAGCATTGTGGGGACTTTTTTAACGGGTTTTGTTTTTGTTGAGTATCTGGGGACGGTGACAATTCTTTTTATTATGGCACTGGTATTGGTTGGGTGTGCGGCGGCTGTTTTGCCCCGGTGGTCATTGTTGCGGGGCATTGTGGTTGCGGGCATTGTCGCTTCGGTGCTGGTGGCGTGGATGATTGCCACTTCGGCGGCGCGCGCTACGGGAATTTTATACAGTGCGGAAAGCGGTTACTATAGCATAACGTTGGCGCACGATACGCAATTTTTCCCCGGCGGCGCGCGCATTCTTTTTCTTGATGCTGATGCACACAGTGTTGACGCGGATGCGGGGAGGTCGCTGGGGATGTATACGGACGCGTATCCGCTGTTCTCTGTTTTTGCTCACCCCATTCATTCTGCGCTGGTGATCGGGGGAGGATCATACTCTATCGCCAAACACATCGCTGATTTTTATAAACCAAGCACGGTCGATGTGGTCGAAATTGATCCGGCGGTTACGGGGGTGGCGGAAAAATTTTTTAACATTGGCGCGTATCCGACTATTCATACGATTCAAACCGATGGGCGCCTGTTTCTTAATACGGCGTCCACTACGTACAGTTTGATTTTTGGAGATGCGTATAATTCGTTTGTGTCGATTCCGTGGTATTTGGGGACTCGCGAGGCGACGGAGCGGGCGCGGGATCTTCTTGCGCCTGGGGGAGCGTACATAGTTAATTTTATTTCAGCGCGCGAAGGTCCGGAGAGCGGCTTTTTTAAAAGCATGGGTGCGACGTTTGGGTCGGTGTTCGGGAATGCGTATGTGGTCTCTTTTGGCGGCGATCCTTTACAGCAGCAGAATATTTTTCTTATTGGCGTGCGAAGCGACTCGTCTTTAGCTGTAGGACAACAGTCATCGGTTATTGCCGCCGTTAATCAACTGCGCGATCGGGGAGTGATTCCTGCGTCGGTATCAATTTCTCCTCTAGTTGTTGATCCCTCGGCGCCGATACTTACCGATGAGTTTGCTCCTGTTGAACGATTGATGGCGCCGGTGATCCAGGCTTACTTTCCTTCGTATATGCGGTGGCGGGCGGCAATTTTAAGCGAGTAATTTTGTCTATGCAAAAACCGCGCTTGGGACAGCACTTTCTCAAAAGCGAGGCGACGCTTGAAAAAATCGCCGATGCGTGCGTGGGTGTGAGCGATGCGGTTGTTGAAATCGGTCCCGGACACGGCGAGCTGACCAAGCATCTTATCGCGCGCGGCGCGCGGGTGATTGCGCTTGAACGAGACCCGCATCTTGTTGATGCTCTGCGCGCGGATGAGCGGTTTTCGTCGATTGAAATTATCGAGGGGAATGCGCTTGAGACGCTTCCTATTCTCGTCAGCCGCCTTAAAAAGAAAAAAAGTTCTTATACTCTTGTGGGGAACATTCCCTATTATATAACCGGACACTTGTTGCGGGTTATTGGCGATAGTGATTACAAGCCTCTCAAAACGGTTTTGTTAATACAAAAGGAAGTGGCTCTCCGTTTGTGCGCCCAGCCGCCCAAAATGAATCTTTTGGCGGCGACAATTCAAATATGGGCAACGCCGCGGATTTTGTTCTCAGTCCCTCGCGGATCGTTTGCGCCACCCCCCAAGGTGGATTCGGCGGTTGTTGTTCTTGAAAGGCGGGAACCGACCCCAATCAATTCTGGACAACTAGCCGCCTATTATGCGTTCGTACGGATGCTTTTTCGACAACCGCGCAAGACGATTGCTAATAATCTTTTTACACTTTTCTCCAATCGAGATGACGGCATCAAGAATATAGAGACTTTTTTGCCGGGAGCGGCGGGGTTGCGTCCCGAAAAGTTGTCGGTGGATCAAATAGAAGGGCTCTTTCGTTGTTTTATTAATGGTGGTGTGCTAGACTAAAGAAGCTTTAGGTATTTTTGTGGGCAGATAAAAATTATTTTAAATAAGACATCGGTGACATGAGAAAAGAAGCTGTGATTGGTTTTGCCGTTTTGGTTGCGATTTTTTTGGGTTATTGGGGGGTGGTTGCGGTGGCAAATCATTCCTGGTTTTTTTTCTATGGGTCAAACAGCCAGGCGGGTGACGGTGGCATGGCGGGCATCTCTATCGGACCCGGGGATGGTAGTACAACGCCCCCATCTCTTAATGGGGCGTCGTTTCTTTTTGGACAAGGCGGTGCCAGTTCAACGGCACAGAGTAACTTAACCGAGGACTTGGCCAACACCATGAGCGGTGCGTTGGTGAGCAATCTTAATTTAAGTAATGTTACATCGCCCGATCAGGTTCTCTCTCGGCTCAACAATTTACGGCAGAATCCGGGAGACATTAATGTTCAGTCGCTGGTTAAGGCTAGCTCCCTCAATCTTTTGTCCTCGATTAGCAGTACGGATATTCGCATAAGCGCTGACAACTCTTCGGCCGCCGTTGCCGCATACAAAAGCCAATATCAAAATATCAAATCGCGATCAGATAGTTTTATGGGATCTGTGAGCGTTTTGGAGAGCGCTTTGTCCGCGGCGGTGAACGATAATAATCCCGCTCAATTAAGCACTATTGCCAGTACATTAAGTAGTATGTACNNTGATTTGCGGGCAACGCCNGTTCCGCCGTCGTTGGTNGATCTGCATAAAAAGTCATTGCTGGCGTTTGCAAATTTGTCGCTGGTTTTCCAGGCTATTGCAAATGCGGCCAACGATCCGTTGCGAGCGTATTTTGCGGCTGACAGTGGGATGACGCAAGCGATTAACGAATGGACCGATATGGAGCGCGCGCTTTCACAGGCGATGTGAATAGTGGTATACTAAACGGCAATCATCTGTTATTATTTATGGGTATGCAAAAATATCTTTCCAAGATAGCGGTCGTTGTTTTTCTCGTCGCTATTATCGGTGCCGGCGTGACTTTTCCGGTCGCTCCGGTGGCGCCGCTATTTTCGGTCCAAAGCGCCCACGCCATCCCCGTTTTTGTCATTGGGGATCTTGTCCAGCTTATGTTGTGGGCAAAGGATCAGCTTATTATGACCTTGCGCGATGCGGCGGTGCGGAAAATCAATACGATGATGCGCGACAGCGTCTTGTCGTCTGTTTTGGGGAGCGGAAATCCATTGTTTGTTACTAATTGGAAAACAACGCTTAACCAGCCGATCGAATCAACGTTTAACTCTATTAATAACCAGCTTAGTAGTCTAGGGAGCAGTATCCCGGGTGTTGTGATGTCACAACTTAATCTCGCTCAATTTGCGCAGTCCATAGATTCAAATTATGACAGTAGTAGTATTTCCCAGCTGTTTAAAAACATCCAACAAAATCCGCAGATTGCACAAGAGGGAGCCGAGGAGCTTTTGAATAGCGGCGGACTAGCGGCGTATGAAAAAGCGTTCTCGCCCGATTATGATCCATTGTGGCTCTCTCTCCAAGTTCACGATCAAATGATTGCCCAAACAGATAATAATGTCCAAGCGGTTAAAGACGAGGCGGTCTCATCCGGTGGTTTTCTAGGGAAAAAAGACAGCAATGGAACGATACAGACGCCGGGGTCTATGATAAACCAGGTTGTTTCGCAGAGCGTGGTTAAAGCGGATTTTGATTTCTCGTCAAACGTCCAATCGATTCTCTCGGCAATTATTAATGCAATGGTCTCGGCGGTGATTGATCAGGGGCTTTCCGGGCTTTCATCAAATGCAAANGGGTCATATACGGGCGTGACATATACCACCGGCGGTACAAGCACTTCCAGTGCTACGAGTACAAATGGGGGTGATTTGCAAGATCAATTTGGGTCCGCTATCAGTGCGGCCACAGAGGACTATACGAAGTTCTTGGCGTATGCTAATGCGCCGCTAATCAGCTCAAGTACGGACTCGATCCCACAAAATGTTATTACCTGGGCACTACAGACGGCGCAGGGTCTGAATGCCACCTGCCCGACGGCGGTATTCTCCTTTAGGGAATCGGATAACTGGGTTGATAAAACCACTATTCGAGGGATTACGCAAACATTGACGCAGTTTAGCATTGATTGGCCGATGCTTACCGCCAGTGCCACACAGGGATTGGCCGACATTGCGGCGCTTGATTATACGAGCCCAACGGCGCTGACGCAGATACAAAACATCGTCGCCAATGACGGACAATTTGTGGCTAATACTACCTACCAGCAAACAAAGTCTTTCCCTCGGTTCATTCCGCACGTCAAAGCCGACCTTGATGCCTTTACGTGCCCAGCGACAACTCCGTATGAGTAGAGGGCGTTTGTTATACCAAGGATGACTGCTCGTGGAACACAAAAAAATAAAAAACTATTTTCCCGGATTTTGCCGGTTATGTTGACGGTGGTATTGGTAGCCGGTTTTTTGTTTTTTGTTTCTCCTTCTCCGGCGCATGCCTGGTTTGGCGCCGCGTCTGCTATTACGGACCTAACTATCTCCGCCGTTACAAGTCTTGTAAAGATTGTCGGAGCTATTATCTTGACGATGCTTGGGGTGTTTATTGGTGTGGCAGCGCTACTCATTATCGTCCCTCTGGCGATGGGAGTGCTTCTTACTCATCCTGATGCGACGGGGTTTCTCGTGCAGGGGTGGACTATTTTTCGAGATTTGGCAAATCTTGGGTTTGTGTTGGGGATTATTGTCATCGCTATTGGGACGATTGT
>JGI24721J26819_10006043_pt1 | contig 11899 bp, 9 predicted proteins | sample YelNatPaOPGAMG01_FD_26819 | JGI IMG/M metagenome (IMG submission 26819)
TTTTTCTCCTCCAGACTTAACTTTTGCGGTGATTTATAAGAAAGGCTATAGTATTTATCTTTAAAATTTGACTCATTATAATCGTTTATCTGCTCTAAAAGCGAAGGAACAAGATTAAAGGTGATTTTTATCTTAGGATAATCCTTTAAGATAGTAACCATATCCAGATAGTCCTTTATCCCATGAAGCCTTACCCAAGGAACCTCCGCTTCACCGGTAAGCAGGTCCTTATAATAAGGTTGATGCATGTGATAGATAAAGGATAAATAAAGCATCGTTTAGTTCGTTATTATCGTTAATTTCGTTATTTTCGTTTAGTTCGTTTATATTCTCTTAAGTATCGTAAGAATCCATCAATTACGCGTTTTACCCTTTCTGATTGTGCAAATACTTTATTAAACTCAGCCGATGATATATAATTCTGGTCTAATGCGATATATAGACAGGTTTCTACTTCTGATACGGAACGGCGAGACACCAACAGAAATCTTATAAATTCATTGTTTGATTGGCTATCAAATCCTTCCGCAATATTATTCAGAATAGAAATTCCTGCGCCCACAATCTGATCTCTTAAGCGATAATCTTTGCTAAAATTACTTTTTTTAACTATTTCATAAATATAGCGTGTCAAAATTCTTGCTTCTTTCCAGCAATCCAAATCCTCAAATCTGGTTATTTTCATAATTAACGAAAATAACGATATTAACCAAATTAACGATATTAACCCAATAAATAAAAAAAAATACCCCCGAGGAATTGCTTCCCCGAGGGTATTTTGGTTACATAATTACACTTAGAAGGTGACTTTCATTGAGCCGATTACCTGATTGGCAGTGCGGTCATCTTTGAAGGCTTTACCTGGGAAGAACCATCCCAAATCCAAAACCAACTGCACATCTTCAGTATAATCATAGACCGCAGACAAATCCAAAGCATTTCCTAAGTCTTTTTTGTTATTTAGACTCCATGTCGTATTATAACCAGTAAGCGAAGTCATTTTCTCTGTCAGACGATAATTTCCATAGTTTGCCAGAAGGGTTAGGTCTTCCATTGGTTTGATACTACCTTTTACATTAATTACCTGAGCACCAGAATTGTAGAATAACGCATTAGGAATAGAATTGGGAACTTGGTCTTCAAACATTGGATCCCAGGCTTTATACTTATTATCAGAGGAGTTTTTATCTCCTGAAAGATAGGTATAAACTAAACCCAAAGCAGGAGTCATTTTTACCTTAGCAAAAGTATATTCTCCTCCTGCCTGGATAGCCCAAGCACGCAGTTTACCATTACCGAGATCATTCTTTTTCCCAAACTGATAAGCACCTTCTAAGGAAAGTTTTAAATTCTCAATCGGTGAAGAACTAATCAAAATACCCGGAACATAAATCTTCTCGGTTTTGTCAGTACTGCTATCAGTTTTCACAAAGAAATAAGGATTTAAAGTTGTGGCTTTATCTAAGGTATAAACCGCATTGATACCCATTAAATCCACATCATCGTTTCTGGTAACAGTATTTTCCTCAACTTTAGCATAAACTAAATCCAAAACCAAAGGATCATAATTTAATATTGCTCTTACTGCATCGAATGCTTTACGAGAAGAAAGATCAGCAGCTACTGTCGATAATGCACTGGCATCAGTAACACTACCATTAGTATCGGGATCACCCACAATTAGACCATTGCCATACCTTAATTCCTGACGACCCACCATTAAAGTCAAAGGTGAATAAAGGAACTCTTTTAAGGTAAAATAAGCAAGGTCTAAATCAATATCAGAATTATACTCATTTTCTTCGCCCCATACTCTTTCATTTAATAATCTTACGGTAGCAGAGACATTATCGGTAAGGTCAGCATCTATCCTTACTCTTACTGTGGAAGTAGCAAAACTTGCTTGGTCATTTTCTTTGTCACCCGCAGTATTACTATTTTTCAGGTCAAAATTGTTTCTGGCTACTCCCCGAATTAAAATGTCTCCGCCTACCTTTACATTTTGGACTTCAGCATAGGCAGTATAGGTTAAGCCTACTACCAATGCCAAAGCCATCAGTAAAATTAGGCGTTTACTCATAGTTATTTACCTCCTTTTATTTAATCCTTATATAAATAACTTAGGTTTAAATTTCCTAAGAGAATTACCTTATTATATATGGTATCACCAGCATTTTGATAACTTAAGGCTTTTTGTTTTTCACCTCCTTTCTTGCCTAAGATTTAAGTTATCGCTGGTGGCTTAACTTNAAGAACCTTATCGTATTTATTTAAATAACATAAATAATTTTTTTTGTCAAGTATTTTTTTAAAAAGAAATTCTTTCTCCAACTAATATCTGAAGAACTTGTAGGTATTTTTGTGTTGTTTTTTCAACTATATCTTGGGGCAATTCCGGTGCAGGAGGGGTTTTGTTCCAACCGATGCTTTCTAAATAATCCCTTACAAACTGCTTATCAAAACTTACCTGCGGTCTTGCGGGTCGATATTGGTCTTTAGGCCAGAAACGCGAAGAATCAGGGGTAAGGATTTCATCGATAAGGATGATCTCTCCCTCATAGATTCCAAATTCAAATTTTGTATCCGCAATGATGATGCCTTTTTCTTCTGCATAAATACTTGCTTTATTATAGATAGCCAAACTTATTTCTTTTAACTTTTGGGTTATTTCTTTGCCCAGTTCTTTTTCTATAAACTCTTCAGTAACATTAATATCATGACCGATATCCTCTTTGGTGGCGGGAGTAAAAATAGCTTGGGGTAATCTATCTGATTCTTTTAAGCCTTTGGGTAATTTTATCCCGCAGATAGATTGTGTTTTTTGATACTCTTTCCAAGCAGAGCCAGAAAGATATCCCCTTACTACACACTCTACAGGTAGAGGTTTTGCTTTCTTTACTAACATTGAACGATCCTCTAAAATATCTTTGTATTTTTTTAATTCTAAAGGAAAATCATCTATCTTTGCAGTAATAAAGTGATTGGGTATGATATCCTTCGTAAATTCAAACCAGAATAAAGAAAGTTTGGTTAGAACTTTTCCTTTATAAGGGATACAGGTAGGCAAAACTACATCAAAACAGGAGATTCTGTCTGTGGAGATAATTAATAACTTATCACCCAAATCATAAACATCCCTTACTTTTCCTCTTTTGAATAATTTAGCCTCTTTAAAATCAGTGGAATATAAGATATTTTCCTTCATTTTACTAAATCAAAGGGATTGATATATTCACCAAATTTTTCCTTTGCCTCTAAAAGGCGCATGCGCTGTTGGTCTAATATCTTAAATAATTCTTCAGGTGCATCTTTTACATTTTCTCTAAAGAATTTTTCTACACGCTCAATCTTTGCGAGATTCTGTGGGATGCGGATCGTGAACTGTTTTATATAATCCTCTTTTTTATAATCCTTCTTAAGCACCTTTTTAAAAAGCAAAACTAAATCCTCATAATAAGGGATGAGTCCGGTGGGTGATTCTATGGCAGAAACATCATCGTGTATGCGCAGTTCCATCCATTTTACCCAGACATGTTTATCGTGTCGGGTATTTAAAAAATCTTTTCCCTCTAAATCTTTAAGAAAATAGTTTACTCCGAAGATCCGTGGTCTTTTTTCAAGTCTTTTGCCAAAATTTAAATAATTCTTAATATACTCTCCTAAAGAGATAGAAACAAAATCTTGAATACTCATCACATTTATCTCATATTTTCCTTCTTCGCCTACAACCGCAAAAGTAGTCTCAGATTCAAGACTGGCTCCGTAGGCAATAATTCCATGCTCCCAACTAAACCCCTCCTGCACTGGAACATAAGCGCGGTAATCTCTTCCTCCAAACATTATTCCTCCTAACTCTACCCCTTTAGGATTATCCAGATGCGGGTCGCAGTTTTTTAATTTTTTTAAGGATACGGTATAGCGAGCATTTTTATGGGAAGGTAGAATAATTTGACCATTCTCATCAGTCTTTCCCTCATACCAATTTCCGGAAAAATTTATCCCCTCTTTAGGAAGAGCCTCTCCCATTCCTAACCAATAGGGTTTGCCATCTTTAACTAAAACATTAGAAAAAATAACTTCACCCGGTGTAGTAAGTACTTTATAAATTAGAGGATCATCTTTAGGATTGACATCCTGAATTATCCCAAAAATCCCTGCCTCTACATTTACCGCCCGACATTTTCCTTTTACATTATGAATATAGGCAATATCATCCGCTAAAATAGTTTCTCCTTTAAGCATGGCGGTAGAAGTCTTACCGCAAGCAGAAGGAAAAGCACCCGCAATATAGGTCTTTCTTTTATGGGGTCCTTTTACCCCGACAATCATAAAATGTTCTGCCAGCCAATTTTCCCGATGTGCCTTTCGGATAGCCAGACGTAAAGCCAATTTCTTAAATCCTATGGAATTGCCTGCGTACTGGGTATTCACACTATAAACGATATTGTCAACATAATCGATATAGATACGCTTTTTATCATAATCAGCACTTACCATATTTTCATCAAGCCTTCCTTGGGAATGTAAAGTACAAAAAACTTCTTTATCCTTATCTGCTTCAACAAAAGCAAAATATCCTGCTCGGTAAAGTAAACTTACAGAATGAGCCACATACCAGGAATCGGTACATTCCATACAAAGTATAGTAAAAACTGAATTAGCCGGACCTAAGGTCAAAAAGCGCACGATCATGGTTCTGTCTTTCATAGAACCCTTAAGTAGAGCTTTTATCTCATTTAACCCCGCTTGGCGTTCAATCTGATTAAGATTTGGACTTAAATAATCTCCTTGGGGAACTAAGAATTTAGTTACTTCTCTATCCCTTCCCTGATCATAAATACCATCAAAATGGTAAGTATGCCCTTTTATTTTTAGAGGTTTTTCTTCACCTGTTTCGATGGCCATCCTACGAATATAAGCGAGTTCTTCTGGAGAGTCACTGCAGATAAAAATTCTTTTGGGATTGCAGAGATTGCTTGCTTCATTAATAAATTTAATAACTTTAGGGTGTCTTATCCGTAATAACTTTTGGTAGTTATCCTCATCCATTCTCGATTTTAACTCTTCAAGGTATTTTTCTAACATATTACTCCTTTTAAATTTTTATATATTTTATAACAATTATGGATGATGTCAAAATTTTTTCACAAAATAATTTAAAAAGATATTGTCTGGTGGCGTTCTGAACCTAAAGAGATAATCCGGATGGGCTTATTGACGAGTTCTTCTATCCTGCGGATGTATCTTTGAGCATTAAGGGGAAGACTTTTAAAATCTTTTATATTACTTATAGAGCCTTGCCATCCTTCTATTTCTTCATAAACCGGCTTTACTTTACTAAGAATATAACCATCAAAAATAAAATCCTTTAGAATTTGATTTTTATATTTATAGCCTTTACAAATTTTAATTTTTCTTAATCCGCATAAAACATCCAATTTCATCATCGCAATCTCAGAAACTCCATTAAGATTTACTGCGGTCTTTAGCATGGGTATATCTAACCAACCGCACCTACGCGGCCGTCCGGTAGTAGCCCCAAATTCATTACCGCGCTGGCGAATAATTTCGGAAAAATTTTTAGAAAATTCAGTAGGAAATGGACCTTCACCTACCCTGGTAGTGTAAGCTTTAATTACCCCCAAAACCTTATCAATTTTTGAAACCGCAAGTCCTGCTCCAATATAAACGCTTCCCGCAATTGTAGAGGAAGAAGTTACATAAGGATAGGTTCCGAAATCAACATCTAAAAATGTCCCTTGCGCTCCTTCAAAAAGAATGTTCTTTTTCTCTTTCATCGCCTTATTTAATAAAAGAGAGGTATCGCATATATAAGGTGAAAGTTTCTCTGCATAAACTCTGTATTGCTCATATATCTTTTTAAAAGAAAAAATGGGATAACCGTAAACATTTTTAAAGATAGCGTTTTTCTCTTTTAAATTTTCTTTAAGTTTCTCTTTAAAAATATTTTTATCAAAAAGGTCAATAATCCTTATCCCGCATCTTGCCACCCTATCCACATAACAGGGACCGATCCCTTTTCCCGTAGTTCCTAAACGATGGGTTCTTTTTTTCTCCCTCAATTTATCCATTATCCGATGATAAGGCATAATGAGATGACAGAGTAAGGATATCTTAAGTCTATTTTTTATTTCTATACCATTCTTTTTAAGATTATCTATTTCTAAAAAAAGCGCTTGCGGATCAACCACTACACCATTGGCAATTACACAGATCTTATCCGGATAAAGAATCCCTGAAGGGATAAGATGAAAGATATACTCTTTATTGCCACTGACTACTGTATGCCCCGCATTATTTCCTCCTTGAAAACGCACAATATAGTCAAATCTCTTCGCCAAAAAATCGATGATCTTTCCTTTCCCTTCATCACCCCATTGTAAACCCACAATAACTAAATTCATTTTTTAATTATCCTCTCTAATTCTTCCTTAGAAGGTAGTTCTTGAATAGAAAATATCTCTTGATTCTCCCAGAGGAAAACCGGACCAAACATAATCTTTAATTCTTCATTTAAAGCGATATTTTCTTCTAAAAGTGTTTTACCTTCTTTGCCTTGCGCACAATTTTTAATAACCTTTTCTTTTTCGGCATTATAACCAGATAAGCAATCCTGCCACCAACTGCTATTGATAGAATTTGTCCGACACTTAATATAATCCCAAAAATCCTGGGGAAAGTATTTCTTAACGCAGACACTCCTTAAATACTCCTCCACCTCTAAATTCCCTCTTAAGGCTTCAAAATTTTCATTTTGTTTTTTTGCTAAAAAATGGAGCTGAGGATTAAAATCCTTAATTAAATCCAATAGTTTAGCGGTATTTTTATCATATAAACTTATAAATACATCTAACCTCTCTTTTTTTCTTTCTCTTGCCAAAAGATAAGAAAGGCCACTAAATTCAGGTTTAACCAAAAAGAAATCTTGATACTCTAAAAGATGCGGTTGGATAATTCCAAAATTTTTTTCTTTATTTATCTCTTTACTTAAAAGATAAGCGGGTAAGGTCTGAATATTAAATTCTTTAATAAATTTTTCTGCTTTTTTATCGGGATAATATAGATAATTCACTACCAATCCTATAAATAACCGCTTTAGATAATTTATAAAATTCTCCGTTTGGCATACTCGACAGTTCTTAGGAATAATTACCAAAAGTTCTACTTTTGATGGTTTAGTATATAAACAGGAGGCATAAATCTCTGCTGGGTCTTGACACTTACCAATAAAGCCTTCTTTACGACAATCCGTATCAGAAAAACAGGAAGGTAAAATTTCTAAAATCTTTGGATCATCTTTAATCTTATCGGAAAGCCTTATCAATTCTACTTTATAATCAACTATTTTATTATTCTCAATCTTTAAAGTTAATTTACCCAATGACTTACCCTGCCAATCTGCATTTACTATAAGGAGAGAGCCTATTTTAGCAAAAGGGTCTTTTCGGTTAGTATTATAGCCTTCAATTAAAAGATCAATGCCTTTGACTTCCCTGATTATCTTATCTTCTTCTTGAGAACTCAGCTCTCCTAAAAGAACAATTAAATCTACATCTTTTTGCTTTAATTGTTCTACTGTATTTTTAACCGCAACCGAAGGCTCTATAATCTCAAGACCGTCTAATTTTTGAAGATCAAATAATCTACTTACNCCAATAATTCCAATCTTNATATCTTTTATCTGTTTTATTATATAAGGTAGAAATTTTTCGGATTTAATATTACAGGATAAAAAACCGATCTTTGTCTTACTTATAATCTCTTCTAAAAAACCTCTGCCAAAATTAAATTCATCTTCACCCACTGCCACTGCATCGTATCCCATCAGTTCCATCGCTTTAAGATTAAAAAGGGTGCGCTTTTTGTCTAATTCTTGATTTTGTGTATATTCATCTAAAGGACCACCCGCAAAAAAACTACCCGCATCCAGAAGGATTAAATCAGGATACTTTTTCCTTAACTCCTTTATCAAAGTAGAACGTCTTGATAAACCTCCATCGGAAGCCAAAGGACACTTACAGGGATAAAGCATCGCATGGGTAGAACCGGTATAAAGGATGGTGATCTCCTTGGCGAATGTAAGATTTAAGATAGAAATATTAAATATAAAGATAAAAAATAAAAATCTAAAAATCTTCATATATTTATCAATTTTACCTTAAGGATATTTTCTAACTTTTCTATTTTTTTAAGGATCTCTTCTGATACTGGGCTATCCACATTTAAAACACTTATCGCTTTTCCGCCGGGTGATTCCCTTCCAAAAGTCATACTGGCAATATTGATGTTATGGCTTCCTAAAAGTGTACCCAAATTTCCAATGATACCGGGCCTGTCCCAATTGTAAATCACAATCATCTGACCTTGGGGAGTTATCTCTACATAATAATTATCAATCTTTACAATCCTGGCTAATCGATTGGGAGAAAGCGTACCTACAATTAAATGGATCTCTTTATCCGTAATTATATGAAGCTGAATAGAATTTACAAACTCTTCTTCTTTAGTTGATTTTGTTTCATTTATCTTTATACCCCTTTCTTTAGCCAAAGACACAGAATTAACAAAATTAATTGTATCTTTTAATATAGGACTAAGTAGTCCTTTAACCAACGCTAAAGTCACTGCGGTTGTATCGTACTGCGCTAATTCTCCACTATAATTCAAATTTATCTCTTTTAGCCTTCCCTCAATAAGTTGACCACTAAAAGAACCTAACTTTTCGGCTAAATTTATATAGGGTGAAATTATCCGCAATATCTCCGAATCTACGCAAGGATAATTACAAGCGTTACGGATACCTTTACCTAAAAGATAATCCCTTACACTTTCAGCAATCTCTTTTGCTACATTTACCTGTGCCTCCTCCGTAGATGCACCCAAATGGCAGGTAACGATCACATTATCCAATTTTAAAAGTTCATTATCTTTATCCGGAGGTTCCTTCTCAAATACATCTAAGGCAGCTCCTGAGACTTTTCCTTCTTTAAGCGCAGAAACTAATGCCTCCTCATCAATAATTCCACCGCGCGCACAATTAATAATCCGCACTCCCTTTTTCATTATTTTAAACTCCTCGTAAGAGAGCATATGTCTGGTTTCCTCAGTAAGAGGAGTATGTATACTTATATAATCCGCACATCTTAATAACTCTTCAAATTCCACAATCTTTACCCCTATCCGCTGGGCTATCTCTTGAGAAAGAAAAGGATCATAAGCGACCACCCTCATCCCAAAAGCGATTGCCCTTTTGGCTACCTCTGAACCAATCTTACCTAAACCGATAATCCCTAAAATTTTATTGTAAAGCTCAACCCCCATAAACTTCGAACGCTTCCATTCACCTGCCTTTGTAGAAACATTTGCCTGGGGGATATTGCGGGAAAGTGCTAAAATCATACTGAAAGTATGCTCCGCAGTAGAGATGGTATTTCCTGAAGGTGTATTCATCACAATAATTCCCTTTTGAGTTGCGGATTCTAAATCCACATTATCTAAACCCACTCCTGCTCTACCAATAACCTTTAACTTATCCGCACATTCAATTATCTCTTTGGTTACTTTTGTCGCACTCCTTACAATCAAAGCATCATAATCTTTAATAATCCTTTTTAACTCTTCAGGTTTTAAATCTGTTTTTATATCTACCTGAAATTCTTTATTCTCTTTAAGAATATTTACCCCTTCCTCAGCTATCGGATCACTAATAAGTATCTTTACCATTTAAACTCCTTTCTATAATCTGTTATGTTCGTTAATTTCGTTATTTTACTTCCTAACTCCCTAACTTTACCTAACTTACCTAACTTCCTAAACTCCTAACTACTCAATACTCACTACTTACTACTTAATACTTAATACTACCTAAAAAGACTTCCTCTGCTGCCTTAACTCCTGCTCCTAAACTAAATTTATAACCCATCTGATATAGCACCTTTTCTAAACAACTTAAACATAAGATAATATCAAACTCATCGATATAACCCATATGGGCGATCCTAAAAATCTTTCCCTTAAGTTCACTCTGACCACCCGCAATAGTTACTCCATAAACATCGCGCATAGTTTTAACTAATTTCTCTCCTTCTAAACCCAAAGGAACTTTAACTGCGGTTACCACATCGGAAGCGCAATCCGGATCAGTAAATAATTCTAAACCTATAGCCTTAATCGCTCTTCTCGTTGCCTCAGCCATTAAATGATGACGCTTAAATATATTCTCTAATCCTTCTTCCTTTATCATTTTGATACTCTCATTCAATGCTACAATTAAAGAAATTGCGGGAGTAAAAGGGGTATCTATTTTATCGAGTGCTTTTTTTGCCTTAACTAAATCAAAATAATAGCGCGGACATTTTGCCTCTTTTACCAAATCCCAGGCTTTCTGGCTTACGGAAATAAATCCTAAACCTGGAGGAAGCATAAGCCCTTTTTGTGAACCGGAAACTACTACATCGCAATTCCAAGCATCAGTTTTTAAATCTATCGCGGATAACCCACTTATCGCATCTACTACTAAAACCGAAGAAAAATTTTTTACAATCTCACCAACTGCCTTTATATCATGCACTACTCCGGTGGAAGTCTCACACAGAGTAGTAAATACCGCTTTAATCTTGGGATTATTTTTTAGTTTTGTCTCAATCTCTTTAGGCTCTACTGCTTTCCCCCATTCTACCTTAATTACTTCTGTATTTACCCCATAGGCTCTGCAGATCTCTGTCCATCTTTCACCAAATTTACCAGATTCTACTGTAATTACAGTATCCGAAGGAGAACATAAATTTACTACTGCCGCCTCCATTGCTCCGGTTCCTGAAGAGGAAAATATAAAAACATCATTTTTAGTTTGAAATACATACTTTAGCCCTTCAGTTGCCTCTTTTAAAATTGCTTGAAATTGAGGAGTACGATGGTGAATTATGGGACGACTCAATGCCTCACAAACACACGGTGGTAATGGTGTAGGACCGGGTGTTAAAAGATAATTTTTCTTCATCACTTCCTCCTGGTTTAAAATTATTTTATCTTTCCCTCAATTACCTCATCAATTATTCCGTATTCTTTAGCCTCATAAGCAGACATAAAGTAATCACGATCACTATCCTTCTGGATCTTCTCTAAAGGTTGTTTTGTATGCAAAGCCATAATCTCATTTATCCGATCACGCAGTTTAAGAATCTCTTTAGCGTGGCGCGAGATATCCTCTGCTGCTCCTTGAATTCCTCCCCAAGGTTGATGGATCATAATTCGACAATTAGGAAGTCCAAATCGCTTTCCCTTTGTACCCGAAGCTAAAAGTAATGCTCCCATACTTGCTGCCTGGCCTACACAGTAAGTAGCCACATCGCATTTCACAAATTGAATCGTATCGTATATCGCCAAGCCTGCGGTTACGGATCCTCCCGGTGTATTGATATAGATATTAATATCTTTGTTGGGGTCTTCCATCTGTAAGAATAATATCTGAGCGATCACTAAATTTGCCACCATATCATCTATGGGTGTGCCGATAAAAACAATCCTATCTTTAAGTAGGCGCGAGTAAATATCATAGGCACGCTCATAACCCCTGGGAGTCTGTTCTATAACCATAGGAATAAGGGTTTGATTATTTATCTTCATCCTCATTACCTCCTTTCATTATTTACTTCCTAACTCACCTAACTTCCTAACTCCCTAAACTTCCTCAATACTCAATACTTATAATAGCGGATAGCGTATAGCGTTTAGCGTATAGTTTTTACTTCCTTAAAACCTTAACACCTAAACACCTTAAAACCTTAATACCTAAAAACCTAAATACCTTAACACCTAAAAACCTAACTCCTACCTTTCTTTATCCGGATCAATTGAACTATAAACAATACCTTTTATC
>JGI24721J26819_10006047_pt1 | contig 11897 bp, 14 predicted proteins | sample YelNatPaOPGAMG01_FD_26819 | JGI IMG/M metagenome (IMG submission 26819)
ACGCTTATCATTCGCTTCTAAACGCCCTTTAATCAGATGCCAAAAAACCAAACCCAGAACCACAGCTACCAATGTAACAGCCGCATACTCATGGGCAAAAATCGTCAACAGAGAAAGCAAAACAAAACCGGCGAACCCAAACTTGGAATCCAACCTCTTAACAAAAGGCAAAGTAAACAGCAAAAGACCCATTCCCAACGTGTTTCTAAGCAAATCCCAACTAATCCTCAAAGAAGCCAGCTGAAAAGCAAAAAACAACCCAGCAAACAAGCCCAAGCGAACACTCAAACCCAACATTTTTCTAGCAAACCAAAAAACCCCAGCGACATTCAGCCCAAAAAGCAAAGAAGCCAAAACCTTCAGTAAAGCGAAAGGGTCGCCGCCGAAAACTCTGTAAAGCGAAACAGAAACAGCATGGAAAAGCCATGACGACGTGAAGAACGAACTCCAATGGGGCCAGACAACGCCTTCCTTCATCACAGCCGCATAATATATCGTGTCAAAGCCTATCGGACGGGGAAAAGCCAACAGTTCAGGAATAAGTCTAACAACGAACCCCGTGAAGAAGAGCAGCGTTATGCTTTTTATGTTTGACAACTCGAAACTCAAAAAGTCTTCACTTTAACAAACGCCACACGCATTTAGCGTGTTCTTATTGTTCACGACGCCTCTTTTTTCGGTTTTACTCCACGCTCTCGACCGACGCAGCAAAATCAACAACATTGCGTAAAATGCTATAAACGCTTGCAAACTCCAGTAGAAGTAGACGAAGGGGAGCCAAAGCAAATTTGCAGCTCTTCTGGGCTTTGAAACGTAAACTAGGGCTAAACCACATAACAAAATAGTTAAAGTGCTTGTTATCGTCATCAACCGCACCATGGTGTCCCATAAAACATCAAATTGAATGGCTGAAAAGAAAGCGCTGAACCCAGCCATGTAAGTTATTAAAGAGATGATTAATATGAGTGGTCCAAAAAGTGTTGTTTCAGCGTCAAAGCTCTTTCTGCTGAACTTGGTCATAAGCCTGCCATATTTTAAGGCAACTTCCATTGTGCCCCTAAACCATCTTGTACGCTGCTTAAACAGTTGCCTCAACTCTGCTGGGGTTTCCTGCCAAGAGTAAACGTCGGGCGCATACCTAATCTTATAGCCTTCTTCCGTAAGCCTTGCCGACATCTCCATATCCTCTGACAAGGCTTTCTCGTCGAAGCCGTTAAGCCTCTCCAAGACACTTCGCCTAATGAACTGGCAGCTTCCCTTCAAGTGNACAAACAAGTCNANAACGTCTTTGCCGCGTAGGTAGGTTTCACACCAAACAGCCTCTTCGTAGGATATGAATTTTGTCAGCATGTTCTCGTCTGAGTTTATTGANANTGTTCGTCCCTGAACTGCAGCAACCTTCGCGTCTTCAAAATATTTGCAGACATTCATCAAAGCGTTAGGGTCTGGAACGTTGTCTGCGTCGAAAATTCCGATAATCTGCCCCCTAGCCTGCTTTATTCCGTAGTTCAAGGCTGAAGGCTTACCATCGGAAAACGGTTTGCGCAAAACCTTCACGATGCCCTCATGTTCTTTAGCATATTTCAGGCAAATTTCAAGCGTCTTGTCCGTTGAACCATCTTCAACAACAATTATCTCCATCATATCCTTCGGGTAATTCAGCTTAGACAAAGCGTTAAGCAGCCTACCTATGACCTTCTCCTCATTTTTAACCGGCACAATAAGCGAGAACGTGAGCGATTCCTCTTCTTTTGGAGGCTTTCCATGGGGCTTCCTTCTGCTTCGTCGCAGGTTTCTAACGCCTACAGCAAAATGGGCAGATTGTAAAGCGACCACACTAGGACAAGGAAGAAGGCGAAAATTAAAACTGCGTATGCTATGTTTAACAACGCTTCTTATCTCTTTACAGGTCCTTAAGCGCGTTTTGGTTACAGTTTATATGCATGATTGCGAGAAATCTCGCGAAAGACACGTCTGACATCCAGTTTTCAGCGGAAGGGTTGCCCCACTTCTTGGCGAACAAACCAATTTTGCGGGCAAGAGAAAAGCCAATTCTATGTACGATTTGAGAAATTCTGCTTTTAAGAGCTTCTTCCAATTTTCTTGTAACTGTTGACAATGCTTCAGCCAACCTTGGACTCCGCACTTTATCGGCAACCTTTATCGTTAGATTAATCAATGCTCGTTCAAGGCGATTTAGTGTTTTAAACCAAACACCGCTTCTCTTGGCTCTTAGCTTTAACAAAAGCAGATTTGTTCTACCCAGCATAATGCAAGAAGCACCTGCCATTCGGTTTTACCTCTAGAGATATTATGTTAGCTTCAGAATCTGAATAAAAAACTTTTCATGTTTCCATGATAGGATAAAAGAGAACGAAAAGGCTGCATCATCCATATTTCTCGCCAATATTTCATTTAGAGTCTAACTCTGACTTAAATAGCTGTTCAATCGAAATTTTAAGGTTCATAAATCATTTTAAAGGGTGTTTCCTAGTTTCATTTGGGAGCCGCCGTGGAACATAGCCTAGAAAAACGCGCTAAAGCGGAAAGCAAAAGCAAATGGCGAATCAAATATTTGGGTACTGACTGGATTTTGTTTAGGGTTGAGTCTCTACAAGCAATGATTGAGGAAGTCAACAAGGTGCTGGGAACAGGCGGCAGCCTAGTCTGGTACACAGCAGGCAAAGGAGCCGGAAGGTCTATGGCGAAAGTTTTTCAAAGGCATTTAAAAGAGGGAGAAAACATTGAAGTTTTCTTCAACAAGATTAGCAATTATTATGCTCGTTGGGGATGGGGAAGAATCGAAAATGTCTTGTTAAGGGAGAAAACAGGTGAGCTCATCATAAGAATACATGATAACGCTTTCACTAGGGGACAGCACTCTCAAACACCCTCATGTTATTTCGTTAAGGGATATCTTGAAGGCTTAGTTGAAAAACTGACGGGAAAACATGTGACGTCTGAGGAGACAAAGTGCATGGCGAAAGGAGATGCCTACTGCGAGTTTCAAGTAGCAACAGACTAGCCTAAAGAGGAATGGACAAACTCAAAACGTAGTTTATGAAAAATAATTGGTAGTTTTTATCAGTTAACATTGCATGGTCATAATCAATTTTGGCTTCATTTTATAATTAGGCTTTTAAAAGCTTACCACATAGATTATTTGGCGATGGCTATTGAAGAAGGCTTCTCGCGAGCTTGACCCAGCAGTTTTAGAGTCTGTGTTAAAAGGGAAAACATTGCTTGTTTACTGGTATTTGCTGCAGCAGCCAAGCCACACTGTTGGCGTTCGTGAAGTTCAGCGCGCCTTAGGCTTTTCAAGCCCCAGCATCGCCGTGCACCATCTTGACAAGCTGCAGGATTTGGGTCTCGTCAGGAAGAAGGGGACGGGTGACTATGTTTTGGAGGAAGAGGTTAAAGTTGGGATTCTGCGGTTTTTTACACGTATGGGACGTTATCTTGTTCCCAGATACCTGTTCTACTCCGTCTTGTTCTCAACTATGCTGGTAACCTACGTGGTCTTGTGTCTCGTGCTGCAAGTGGGTCCCAACTTTTACGCTTTAATGTTTGGGTTAATTGCATCAATCGCATTTTGGCTTGAAACTTTCAGGTTGTGGAGGGCTAAGCCATTTTGAATAGCCGACATGCTGTTCTAAACTTTAGATTTAAAAGACAAAAACGCCCAAACATTAATGGAGGATAAGCATTTGAGGAAAACTCTGCTTTATGTTGCGGCTGCTCTGGTTCTCGGAGTACTGTTAACTCTTGTTCCATTGATTACGCTAACTGGGATTGAGGCGGAGAAAAATGAGATGTCAAGGGAATTTTTCGCGAACAGCATGGACAAACTTGAAAACATCGGTGGCTTTAAGGCTGAAAGCTACCCTCCAGACATGCGAGTTTTTGTTTTCAGTTTTGCAGCCGCCATAGCCGTGTACGCCCTTCTCAAGTTCAGGTTTTCGCGCTGAAACTTTTGTACCACTTTTAGAACGGTGCTGTTCTAAAGCTTAGCATTATAGAAAGCGATTCCCACAAACTTCTAGGTGAAAAACATGTGGATAAAGCGGAAGGAAATTTTTGCGGCAATAGCGCTTGGCGTAGCCCTTGCGCTTTTGGTTTTCTACTCTGGCCTAGCAAGTGAGAAAAATGGTTTCTTCTCAACAGAGACAAGCGGAATGGTCAAAAACGACAGTTTCGGTCAAGACTCGCAGCGTTATCAGCTGATCACTGAAACAATAGAGGGCGAGTTAGACAAAGGGGCATTTGAGGACACGGTCAGCAGGCTTGTGGCTTTAACCGAGGAGAAAAACGGCTATGTCAAGTATCTGCTCATGACTTACGTGGATGAGGTTTGGAGCGGTCAAATGGTTTGCAAGGTTCCACCATCAAACGTGACATCCTTCACATTCGCTGCGAGAGCAGTAATTGACTCCAACGGAACGGTTACATACATAAACATAAGCATTGAAGAAATAAGCGAGTCGCAGGCGCTTAATGAAACCACATTTTCAACAATTAACTTTAACCTTAAAGAAATTAAGCCTCAAACAGGAGCGGGAATAAGCATTCCACTAGAACCAGTCACAAGAATCCTCTCAACAAGTCTGCTTTGGATTGCCCAAGGCTTAGCTGTTGGCATACCATTATGCTTTGCGTCGCTTGGAATTGTCCTTTTTGTCGGAAGAGGAATAATACCATTATGGAAGAACACACTTAAGATTTCTAAGAAGACTAGCAAACAGGAACAAGAGGGTTAGGGGCTAAAAGCCCATTTTTATTGCTTTTCTTGCAAACGTTACGTATCCCGTATGCCCAGTCATAAGCGTCTGCGGGCGCGTTTTTCCCCTTTCAACCTGCATCCCGCGGAGTAGGCATTCAACAGTTTCAATGTCGACGAAGCCGTTTTCCTTTAGGGCTTCCACAGTTTTTACAACTTGGTCTATTGTCGGGCTGAAAGAGACTATCGTCCCGCATGGTTTTAGGGCTGCGTAGGCATGTGAGATAACAAGCCATGGTGTTGCCAAGTCAAGTATCACCGCGTCTATTTCCGCCTCGTCTATTCCAGCAGTTACATCTTTATTCTTAAGTTCTACAAATTCGAGCAAGCCAGCCCGTTTCAGATTCTTCTCAGCAGTTTTAATGAATTCCCCTCGGACTTCGTAACTGTACACTTTGCCGTTTGGCTTAACATAATGGGCTAGGGCTGTAGTTAAGGCTCCGGTGCCTGTTCCAGCCTCAACAACAAGGCTTCCAGGGCCTATTCCGCTGAACATTATTATTAGGGCTATGTCTTTCGGGTAGGTTATCTGGGTTTTTCTAACAGACTTCATTATGTAGTCGCGGAGCAGAGGCTTCAACAAAGTGAACTGAACACCTAGGTTGCTTGCCACCGTGGAACCATACTCTTTACCTATCAACTCTTCAAGTTTTATGAAACCCTTGTGCGTGTGAAAGTTTTCTCCTCTGTGGACTTTCACCAAATAGGTTNTTCTAGAATCTAGGTAGAGAAGNACGTAATCTCCTTCTTTTATAAGTTCTGGCAATTGACGATTCCTCTCTATAGAANAGCNNCAGACAGATAATAATATATTATGGAAGTCCAACAGAAAATAAGCCCTCTAAATAANAGTTTAACATGCGGAGATGCTGACATGAAATATAACCTTGCCTTCATCGGGTTTGGAACAGTTGGACAAGGACTAGCGAAAATACTGGTTGAGAAAAAGGGTTTACTGAAAAAGGAGCAAAACTTCGAATTCAAAGTCGTCGCCGTTTCAGACATAGAAAAGGGCTCAATTTTCAACGAGGAAGGACTTGACCTTGAAAAACTTTTGCAACTTGCTCAGAAAACCGGAAAAATCGAAAGCTACAAAGACGGAGAGAAGGGACTTTCAAGCTTGGAAACCATAGAAAAGAGCGCTGCAGACATAATCATTGAGGCTACATGGACAAACTTGGAGAACGGAGAACCGGGCATAACGCACATTAAAAAAGCATTAGAATCTGGCAAGCATGTGGTTACAACAAACAAGGGGCCAATAGCCCTCGCATATCATGAACTCGTGGCAGCAGCCAAGAAACACAACGTTTTCCTAAGATTTGAAGGCACAGTTTTAAGCGGCACGCCAGCAATCAACCTAGCCCTAGAGGATTTGGCTGGCGCCGACGTGAAGTCTATTAGGGGAATTTTAAACGGCACAACAAACTACATACTAACCCAAATGGAAGGCGGGGTATCCTACAAAGAAGCGCTGAAAAAGGCGCAAAAACTTGGCTACGCTGAAGCAGACCCAAAAATGGACGTGGAAGCTTGGGACCCAGTTGCAAAAATAACAATCCTTTCCAACGTTGTCATGGGAGGCAACGTTAAGGTGAAGGACGTGGAAAGAACAGGGATAAAAAACATCGCAGTCAGCGACATAAAAGAAGCGCAGAAAGAGGGAAAAAGAATAAAGCTAATAGCTAGCGCATGGCGAGANGGCGGCAAAATAAAAGCTAAAGTTTCTCCAGAAAAGGTTCCTTTAANTGATGTTCTCGCTCACATCTGCGGAACCCTTAACGCTTTAACCTTCAACACAGACATGCTTGGAGAAGTCACAATAGTTGGGCCAGGCGCTGGAGGCAAAGAGGCTGGATACGCTCTATTAAGCGACATGCTAGCCATAAACAGATACTTCAGCAGAGGACGGCTTAGAAAGGCGTAAGTTCTGTTGCCAAGCCCTACTCTGTTATGGCGTATATTTGAACGGGTGCTTGCTTCTATCCTTGTTTTCTATAAGCTCTTTTAGCGAGGGTCTCCCCTCTATTGCTTTTCGAATGGCGTGGCGCATAGCCTTGTAATTGTTTATGTAAACACGTTGTCTATCCACAGCTGTCGGGTGAACAAAGACGTTTGCAATTATGATTAAGTCTTCAGCAGCTTTCTTTGGAATCGTCCCATCCGCAACACTGTCAACAACCGCTTTGGCTACCGCTGTTTGAGCTGGCCCATAAACCATGCTGGCCTGCCGCATACTAGTTATCGTAACCGTTGGAACAATGAGCGTCGGCGGCTTAACAGCTAAGTTTGGCTCCAGAATAGCCAATAGCGGCTCATGACCTGGAGTGGGTGCAGCTTTAGCCTTAACAAAGGCTTCGCCCACTGGACCGTCTTTTTTGCCGATGACTAAGTCTATGTGGGCTACTTCGGCGCCTTGTCCAGCCAAAGCCTCGCCTATGCGAAGATTAAAATCCCTTATGATTTTCGGGGTTATGTCGATAGCCATAAAACGCTGTTCGATGGGCTTTTCTCCCACTTCAAATGTTACTGGTTTAGGCTTTATTTTGCCAATTTTCTCTAAATCCAGGCGTAATTCTTCTCTTGCCTCGTAAGTTAGTTCGCCGCCGACGCTTAGAGGCTGCCTAACAGGACCAACTTTTATTTTCATCATGTTTAAGGCTGCTTTTGTTCCGACTGGACCGCTTGCAGCTATTATCCTCGCTATCTTCTGCACCTTGTATTGTAGTTCACGAGCTTTTTGCAGTTCGCCATTTTTAACGTGGTTGTAGAGTTGAACCCAGATGTCTGGTATGACGTTCGCGCTGGCAAGTATGGCGCCTGAACAGCCAGCAGCCAAAGCTGCGATAACAACCTCGTCATGTCCACACATAACATTAATTTTGTCCCTCACTTTCTCTAACACAGCTAAGATGAAGTTTAACTGTCCACTGCTGTCTTTTATGCCAACTATGTTTGGAATTTGCGCCAAATCCTCAACCATCTGCCAAGGGAGAGGCAGCCCCGTGCATTGTGGAATGTTGTATAAAATTATTGGGATTTCAACTTTGCTTGCTATTGTGTCNTAATGCTCNTAGATTCCACGGTCTGCAGGCTTCAAGTAAAAAGGCGTCACAATCAGAACAGCATCAGCGCCCACATCCTTCGCGTACCTTGTAATTTCTAGGGCTTGGTCTGTTCCGCTTGCCCCTGTTCCAGCAACCACTGGAACACGCCCATTAACTTCGTCGACCACGACTTTTATGACACGCTTTNTCTCTTCCATCGTCATATTCACAAACTCGCCGGTNGTGCCGCATGGAACAACCCCATGGACGCCTAATTCAATGCAACGATTAACTAGAAAACGCAGTCTTTCCTCATCAACAGCCTTTCCATCATCTGTAAAAGGCGTAACTAAAGCAGGCAAAATCCCCTCGGGCTTAAACATACAATTCTTCCCATATCTAAGCCGTGTTTTCATACCATATAAGCTTTGGATGTGCAAAAGGACATTTCCACGATTGGTTGTTAAAAGTTTGGGAACAAACNGTTANAGAATGAAGGAAGTTTCTGCAGCTAAAAACGTTTAAATCGACTGTGAACAAAATAAGGTTCGTTGTTGTGGAGGCGTTGTTTCTGGATAATCTGAGGGAAAGGTTGAAAATTAAATGGGAGAGTCTGGAGGAAATCAATAACTTTCTTTTGAGGAAGGATAACCCTCTAGTGAATGGTTTATTAGAAATCATCGAGGAATATGGCGGTGTTAAAGAAATTAACCGCAAGGCTAAAGAAAGCTGTAAACTTGAAAACATCATGAAAAAACTTGAAAAGAGAAAATCGCCTTTCATAAAAGACCTTGAATGGCTTGTTAGGCAACGCGATAAAGACGCTTTCATCAGCATAACAGACTACCGCAGAAAAATCTTGGGAGAAAAAGCGGATTCCACCAAGTTTGACGAAACATTTGCAGTCACGCTTGAAATCAGCGGTTCAAACTTTTTCCCATGGCTAATGGAAGAGGCGAAACTTGCAATTAAAAAGCAGGACCTAATGCCAGCCCGCTACATTCGCGTTCGCTCAATGAAAGAACAGATTGAGGACGAAGACATTCTCGCCTTCGCTGCCGCAATGCAGATAATAGGCGCCTCTTACGTACAGACTCTCGACACAAAGGGAACAATGCCAGGTCCAGATGGGAAACCAGTTAACATCCATTTGGGCGGACCGGAGACGATAACTGGATATTTTGGGGGTGTCGGGGCGCCTAATGAATATGCGTTGAAGTGGGTTCAAGAATACCTTTACTATTACACTAATTATGGGATTCGGCAAGTTCTGAACACAAATTCAGGAACTGTTTTTTTAGGGTATTTGTTGCATAAGCTTGGAGTAGACATGGAGTTTAAGATATCTGTGTTCTTAGGCAATGACAATCCCTATTCAATTTTATGGACTCTTATGACAGCCAAGCTGCTAAGCCGAGAGGACGGTTCAACTCCCCTGATAGGCTTTAACCTTTCAAACTCCGTGAACAACCAAACAATAGAGCTCACAGCCTACATAAGAAAAGCCTTAGGCTTTGAAGACATTGTCCGCATTGAGCACCACATAACTGAAGCCTACAAAGGCATAGTTAGACAACCATACGACCGCCTAAACCAACTCTTAGAAGTTGCAGACCACGTTAAAAATATAAGCGCGAAACATGAGGGTGGAACCCCCGAAGTTGATAAAAAACGTGAACACCCATCAGACATTCAAGACTACTTTATGCCTAAAAAGGAAATAATGGAGAAGGGCTTAATGCCAAAACTGTTGAGAAACTACTTGGATAAGCATGATGCGGTGAACAGAACAGCTAGGGCTTTAACAGAACAAGGATTAACCTTTATCGCCGCCAAAAACCTGCACAGAAGCTAACAGCAGCAGACCAACTCGAGAGAAAGACGAAGAAAAGAGAGAGGGGTAAAGCGCTACCAGTATTGTTTGGGCTTCTGCATCACAAGATAAATCGTCGTAGCTACAAAGAAAAATGCTATTATTCCCAAGACAACAGCTAAACGCCGCGTATTATCCAAATCAACAATGCTTCCTTTAAGTTTAGCTAGATTTTCGTTGGTTAGGTTCATCTGAAAACTTTCCCAGAAGGTTTGGTTGAGCTGTTCAAAGTGGTTGTCAAGTTTTGGAGTTTTTCTTCTATTGTTTTAAGGTAAACATTTTCAACATTAGTCATGGTGAAGCCGATCGTGAGGTTATACGGTAATTCTAAACGACCAGTTCCAACAGTGTAAGTGGTTACATACACAATTGTGAACTCCCCGTATGTTGAACCTGAAACGTTTTCTGGCACTGGGAACTCGTCAACATATACTCTTGGAGTTCCATCCAGTGTGAAACCAGCATCACTTATGCTTCCCATTGAAACTTTGTCTTTACCGTGAAGGAAGCCGTACACATTTAGATTAAAGGATTCCACTTCAACTTGAACATCGGCTTCTCTTGTTAGACTCAGCATAATCGTGATATTTTGGGTTGGCTGCGTTTCTTTAGTTGCATTGACCTGAACCATTATTCCTGGGATTTCAGAATCAAAGAACGTTGCNATGTTTTCCGTTGTTCCTTGCGCATTTGTCCCACAAATCAATGCTGTTATGATTGCGAAAATGGCGAGTACTAATTCAAGCTTTTTCAACATCTTCATATTTTCACCTTAGCATAGAATCTATTGACTGATTCTATGGAAGTTTATTTAACACTTTTCACCATTTGTTTTTGCTATTCTAGCGGATTGATTGAAGAAAATTTTCAAATTTAAGTGTTAAAATGGACTATTTTATTGAGCGGATTAAGCGTTGGTACATGTATATGAAGTATATGAGGGCGAAGGCTGTTAGGGCCACTTCTAATGTCAGGATTATGGGGTTGTTTTCCACCGCCATGAAGTATCCGTTTTGGAGTATGTCTGTGAAGACTAGGATTTGGAGGAATATGGCGCCGCCTAGGCAGCTTAATCCCAGCGTGTGGAAGAGCACTCGGATTCTGCGGTCTATTGGTGTTGTGTTTGGCTTCATGGCTTCATCGTGAATATCAAGATTCTATACTTTAACTTATAGGTTATGAATCTCCACACACTACGAAGCCTTATGATTAAAGTTTTGAATTCAAAGTTAACATTACAGTTTTTGCTAGACTGCCAGTTTGCTAATAGCTTCCTTCACAACCATAACAGACGCCTCAAGACGCTTTCTGGTTTCAGGCATCAAGTCAAGCTCCAAAATCTTTTCAACACCATCCCTCCCCAGGACTACTGGAACGCCTATAGCGATGTCTGAAAAACCGTACTCGCCCTGCAAATATGTTGAAACGCCCATTACACGGTTTCTGCCCCTTAAAACAGCGTCAGCCATTATTGCGATGACTGCTGCCGGCGCGTAAATTGTTGCACCCTTCAGTTTTATAACGTCTGAACCGGAGCTTATGGTTAGATTAACTATTTTCTGAATCTGCTCTTTGCTTAACAAGTGCGTTATGGGTATTCCTGAAACAGAGGCGTATTCAACGAGCGGAACCATGGAGTCGCCGTGCTCGCCTATAACGAGGGCACGCACATCTTCCCTTGAAACGTTAAGTTCAGATGCTATGTAAGACCTAAACCTTAAAGTGTCTAGGATGTTGCCCATGCCGAAAACACGGTTCCTCTCGAAACCCAGATTCTTTGTAGGCAATGTAAGTCATCACGTCAACCGGATTCGTCACCATCATAAGCTTACATTCAGGCGCGTGCTTCACAACCTCTTTCACTATGGACTTAACTATCTCAGCGTTTTTGTTCATTAAGTCGGTTCTTGACATCCCCGGTTTTCTCGCTTCGCCAGCTATTATTATGACAAGTTCAGAGCCTTCCATCTCACTGTAGTCGCTTGTTCCCCTTATTTTTCCATCAAACTCTATCGCTGGGGCTGCCTGCATCATGTCCAAAGCTTCGCCCTTAGCTATGTTCTCATAAACGTCTATGAGGACAACATCGCTTATCCTATACCTTAAAATGTTGAATGCTGCGGCGCTTCCAACCTTCCCCGCACCGATAATGGTTATCATACATAAAATTAGGGTTTCCAGTTAGAAAAGCTTTCTTTGG
>JGI24721J26819_10006049_pt1 | contig 11897 bp, 11 predicted proteins | sample YelNatPaOPGAMG01_FD_26819 | JGI IMG/M metagenome (IMG submission 26819)
GGTGATCCTGAGCCATATAAAATATTATTCACATCATATATATATGATGTCAGTCCCTCTGTGGGTAAATAAACAACAGAATTATTAACAAATGCAGCACCAAGATGGTATGCAGGGAGATTTACGTATGGTAATGGTATATTGCTTGACCAGTTTGTAGGATAACCTGCTGTTAAGTTAACAAAAAAGTACATGCCAGTTACTCCAAGGGACATAGCATCAGCATCCATATATACAGGCCTGCCAGATGAATCCCTTGCAATTGAATTCTGAAGATCAGGGTTACCGAAGAATGTTCCTGTATCAACTATTGCCACATTTACTCCAGTACCGTTAACTCCAAATGCATTGTATGCCTGGTTTACACCCAATATATTCCTTGCCTGATATAGATCAGGCTGTATTGGCCTGGCTTTCTATGTTCTTAGGCTGGCTATAATTCAATTTTACATCTGGCACTATTCTTAATATATTACTATTCTTTGCAAGTTCTTTTATCTGGGAAGCTGTTGAAAAGCCCGATGCAATGAAATACTTTCCTATGGGGTATACTCCCATTACTCCCATACCATTCTTAAGGTCCAAGGAAGATCCAGTCCCTAGTACTAAGATTCTTTCAATCCCTGTGGAATTGAGCAATGAAGGATCAACCTTTGACAGTGGATTTACTGTTCCCTGTGAACTCAATTGATTGCTTATTGTTGTTGCATTGGCACTGTGTAAAACTGCAGGCAATATTGAAAGTATCATTGCCAGTGCTATTGCAAATACTAATGCCTTTTTTATAATGCTATGCTCGTTCATAATTTGCCTACCTCCAACATGTCATGGTCAAACTATATTAAAAATTTTTGGAAAATAAGCCTAGTTGTGATATCCTCACCATATATAGGAAATTACTTTGGGATATCACAAGAATAATTGGACTTAGAAAAATATTTATACTATATTTCTTTAATCAATAATTGTAATGAAGAAAAATAGTACTGGTCTTCCGAAAGAATTGGGAAATTTTGATGAACTTGCAACACAGCAGGTACTAAAGGTTTATACAGACCGCAGAAGATATGGGAAAACAATGACAATCATAGAAGGCTTTGATTCATCTGTAGATTTAAAGGAACTTGCAAAGGAATTGAAGCATATTGTTGCTGCCGGTGGTACATTTAAGGATGATAGAATAGAACTTCAAGGCGACCATAGAGAGAAGGTAAAGAAGGTTTTGAGGGAGATGGGCTTTGAAGTAGAGGAGTAAAATTTTCGACAATTATCGATACTTATATTAGTCAATAGGTAATATTATATAATAGCACTATTTTACACTTTTAAGGTGTTTAAGATGGTAGGCATAGTAAGCTATGGGTCCTATATACCTAAATGGAGGATCAAAGTAGAGGAGATCGCAAGGGTATGGGGAGAGGATCCAGAGGACATAAAAAATGGCCTTTTTATTTACAGTAAGAGTGTTCCAGGACCTGATGAAGATACTGCAACAATTTCAGTGGAGGCTTTAAGAAATGCACTTTCAAGGAAAAGGATAAATGATGTAGGTGCAATTTATGTTGGATCGGAATCACATCCTTATGCAGTAAAACCAACGGCCACAATTGTAGCAGAGGCAACTGGATTTTCCCCTAACATAACCGCTGCCGATTTTGAATTTGCCTGCAAGGCAGGTACAGCGGCAATGCAAACAGTAATGGGAATGGTTAAGGCAGGGATGATAAGGCATGGGATTGCAATAGGGGCTGATACTAGTCAGGGTGCACCGGGCGATGCTCTTGAATACTCCGCCTCGGCTGGAGGGACGGCCTTTATAATAGGTGAGAAAGATACGATTGCAGAGATAAAGGCTACTTACTCAATCACCACGGACACACCGGATTTCTGGAGGAGGGAGGGACAGGATTATCCAAGGCACGGTGGTAGGTTTACAGGGGAGCCTGCATATTTTAGGCATATTCTCGAAACATCTAAGAAGATAATGGAGTTAATGAAAACAAAGCCAGAGGATTATTCCTATGCAGTATTTCACCAGCCAAATGGTAAATTCCCTTCCAGGGCAGCAAAGACTCTTGGATTCAAGGAATCGCAGATAAAGCAAGGTCTTATAGTGCCTTATATAGGGAATACATACTCGGGCTCAATGATTACAGGTTTATCTGCAATACTTGATATTGCAAAGCCTGGTGATAGAATCCTTGCAGTTTCCTTCGGGTCTGGTGCAGGAAGCGATGCATTCCATATTGAGGTCACCGATGGAATAGAAAATTATCCAAGGGAGAATGCACCTGATGTGTGGAAACAGATTAACAGTGGCAAGTTCATAGATTATGCAATATATGCAAAATTCAAGGGTAAAATTAAGATGGGTGAGTAAAATGAGAGATGTGGTTATAATTGGTGCGGGACAGACAAAATTTGGAGAGCACTGGGAAAAGTCTTTAAGGGAACTTGCAGTGGAGGCTGGATTAAGGGCAATTGAGGATGCTGGCATTTATTCAAAGGACATAGATGCAATTTACGGTGGAAATATGAGTGCGGGTTCATCCACCTTCCAGGATAATATAGGTACGCTTATAGCCGATTTTACTGGTCTTGCAATAAATAATATACCTGCCATAAGGGTAGAAAATGGAAGTGCCAGCGGTGCTGCTGCCCTTCATGAGGGATTTATTGCTGTTGCTTCTGGCATTTATGATACTGTTCTTGTTGGAGGCGTTGAAAAGCTGACCGATGTACCAATGGAGAATATAACTGATGTAATATCGGGTGAGATTGACAGGGAATGGGAGGCTTTTAATGGCTCAACTCTTGCAGCATCTGCTGCAATGATTGCCAGAAGGTATATGTATGAATACAATGCAAAAAGGGAGCACATTGCATATATTCCTGTAATATCCCATAGGCATGGATCACTGAATCCCTATGCCCATTATAAAAATACAATAAAGATAGAGGATGTTTTAAACTCTACCATTGTAGCGGATCCACTAACAATGCTTGATTGTGCCCCAATATCTGATGGTGCATCTGCAGTTATTCTGACTACAATGGAGAATGCAAAAAAATTAAAGAATGATGGAATTGTAAGGATTAAGGCATCCACACTGGCATCAGACTTTATTTCGCTACATAGCAGGGACAATATAACATCCTTTAGATCTACTATTGAAGCATCAAGAAAGGCCTATAAAATGGCAAAATTAGAGCCCAAGGATATTTCTTTTGTAGAGCTCCACGATGCCTATTCAATATTCGGTATGATTGCACTTGAGGATCTTGGATTTTTCAGGAAGGGAGAGGCAGGGAAATATCTTGAGGAAGGCTATGGAAATCTAGACAGTAAACTGCCGATAAACCCCTCCGGTGGTTTAAAGGCAAAGGGGCATCCACTTGGTGCAACAGGTGTAGGTCAGGTGGTAGAATCCGTATTTCAGCTTAGAAAACAGGCGGATAAAAGGCAGGTAAGCGATCCAAGGTATGCATTAACACATAGTATGAGTGGTGCAGGTGGTTCTTCAATAATACATATATTGGAGGTGGTATGATGACAATACCAAGGTTCTGGAGAGAATTTGAACACAGGTACAGGCTGATAGGAACAAAATGTCCATCCTGCGGAAGGGTATATTTCCCACCCAGGGATGTTTGTCCATACTGCCATAGGGAATCTGTTGGAAAAATGCAGAAATATGAACTAAAAAATACAGGAAAAATATACTCATTTACTGTTGTATATCAGGATATACCTGACTTCAAGGAACTTAAGCCATACATAATGGCGATTGTGGAAATGGATGATGGACCTAAGATAACTGGACAGATTGTTGATGCATCCCCAGAGGAGATAAAAATTGGAATGCCAGTTAAGGCAGTTTTTAGAAGGATAAGAGAAGAAAGCCCTTCTGGAATAATTGAATATGGGTATAAATTCGTTCCTATATAAATTTTTTATTTATATTTATAAATATTTTAATTTTTTGTCGAATTTCTAACAGAAAACTATTAAATAATTTATTGCATTAACCAATTAGGTGATTATATGCTAGATTTCACATTTACAGAAGAGCAGGAGATGATAAGGGAAAGTGTTAGGGATTTTGCACAAAAAAAGATTGCACCCATAGCACTTGAGATGGAAAAGACAAAACAGATACCTGAAGAGATTATAAAGGGTATGGCGGAACTTGGGTTAATTGCACCCACTGTTTCCCCTGAATATGGAGGTCAGGGTTTTGATGCTGTTACGGCAGGGATTATTGCTGAAGAGTTAGCAAAGGCAGATGTTACTGGATCCATACCTGTCTTTTATCTTGTTCAGGCTTCTTGGGGCCATATATTTGATAAGTATGGTACTGAAGAGGCAAAAAAGGAGATACTGCCGAATGTTACAAAAGGAAAATGGTTCCTGGGGATAGCCACCACTGAAAGTGATGCAGGATCTGATGTTGTAGGTACAAGAACAACCATAAGAAAAGAGGGGGACCACTATGTGGTTAATGGTGAAAAGATGTACATAAGCGGGGTAAGGGAGGCATACACCAGGGGTGGTGGTCACATAACAATAGCAAAGCAAAATCCGGAACTAGGGGCAAAGGGGATGACATTATTCTATTTACCACTACAATCAAAGGGAATTATACCAACATATGTTGATGATCTTGGAAGGGAGGGTATTTCAACTGGCGGTTTTACAATAGACAATGTGGTAATACCGAAACATTATATAATAGGCGAGGAAAATAGGGGATTTTACATTGTTCACGAGGGTTATGAATATGCAAGGGGCCTTATATCTGTGATTTGTGCTGGAGCAGGATTGCAATCACTCGAGAGGGGAAAGAAATACCTAAAGGAAAGGAAGGCCTTTGGACAACCCCTTGCAAAATTTGAGGCATTACAGTTCAGGCTGGCTGAACACTATACAAAACTAAGCTTCTTGAGGCTTGGTGCCTATTGGGCTCTATGGACCTACGATCAGGAGGCTAAGGGGAAGGCAACAAGGTTTGAGGTAAGCAAGGCAATTGCAATGGCAAAGATGTTTGCAAGCGAATGGTCAAATGCAGCGATCGATGAAGTAATGCAGTGGCAGGGTGCATTTGGCTATACTAGGGAATGCCCTGATCAGGCTGCCTGGAGGGCAATAAGATCATTTGCATGGGCTGAGGGCAGCAAGGAGATAATGAGGGTAATAGTGAGCAGGGAACTACTTGGAAAGGAGTACATATCATATAAATAAAGAGGGATCCTAATGAATATACTAGTTTTGGTAAAACAGGTACCTGATACCTCGGATGTTAAATTTGATGAAAGGGGTGTGATGATAAGAGAGGGGGTACAGAGTATACTTAACGTTTTCGATCAGTTTGCAGTAGAAGAGGCCCTAAGACTTAAACAGAAGTATGGAGGTGAGGTTTCTGTAATGACACTTGCACCAGAGCAGGCAAAAACGGCTGTTCAAAAGTGCCTTGCTCTTGGCGCAGATAAGGCCTATCATATCTCAGACAGGGCATTCGGTGGTTCAGATACTCTTGCCACATCATATGCGCTAAGCCTTGCAATTAAAAAGGCAGGGAATTTCGATCTAATAATGGCAGGTAATCAGGCTACCGATGGTGATACTGGCCATATAGGTCCGCAGGTGGCAGAATGGCTGGGAATACCGCATGTTAGCTATGTTGAGCAGGTGGTATCAATTGATAATGGTAAGGCACTTGTAAAGAGCATACTTGAAGATGGATACAGGATGGTGGAGGTGGAGTTGCCTGCATTACTAGCATGTCTACCACCAACAAACTTTGAATATACAAATCCAAGCATGTCAGGTATAATAAAGGCGAAGAGTAAGCCATACATATGGTGGAAGGCTGATGATATTGATGGGGATAAGAGTAAATTTGGATTAAACGGATCACCTACTAGGGTACTTAAAATGTATCCACCACCAAAAAGATCCAGGGGTACAGTGTTTACTGAAAATTACCAGGATGCTGTAAAGAAAATTGTTGAAGCATTAATGGAAAAGAAGGTGATAGAATGAGCGATGAATACAAGGGTATTCTTGTAGTTGGTGAGATTTATGATGGAAAGATAAGGCCAGTGACCTTCCAACTTGTCACCAAGGCAAGGGAGCTTGCAGATACATTGAACACAAATCTTTCAGTTGTGCTTCTAGGTCATAACATAGGTGAAATGGCAAAGGAGCCAATTTATTATGGTGCGGACAAAGTGTATATAATGGATGACAAGATATTTGAGCCCTATGTGGCGGAGGTTTATTCAAGGGCTCTTTCTAAGTTTATTAATAATCTTAAACCAGAGATTGTGCTTATACCTGCAACACATACAGGGAGGGAGTATGGCCCAAGGATTGCTGCAGCATTACAGACAGGAATGACCGCTGATTGCACAGACCTTGTTATAAAAAATGGTAGATTTGTTCAGGTAAGGCCCGCCTATGGTGGAAATATAATGGGTGAGATAATAACACCAAACCACAGACCTCAGATCTCAACTGTAAGGCCAAATGTTTTTAAGACGAAGGAACCTGATAAAAATAGAACTGGTGAAATAATACAGGTAAAGCCAGAGTTTGATAGCATTAAGATAAGGACATTGATNAAGGAAATTGTAAAGACCACTGTAACCGGTGCAAAGAAGCTTGATGAGGCAAAGATAATAGTGTCAGGTGGCAGGGGAGTAGGATCAAAGGAAGGATTTGAAAAATTGAAGGAGCTTGCGGATTTGCTTGGAGGAGCTGTAGGTGCATCAAGGGTGGCCGTTGATCTTGGATGGATGCCAAAATCCGCCCAGGTGGGACAGAGCGGAATAACTGTACAGCCTGATCTATACATTGCCTGTGGAATTTCAGGAACAATACAGCACATAGTGGGTATGAANGATTCAAAGGTTATAGTTGCAATAAACAAGGACCCAAACGCGCCCATATTCAATATTGCTGACTATGGCATAGTGGGAGATCTCCATGAAATTATTCCGATGTTCATAGAAGAGATAAAAAGAATAAAAAAGAAATGATTGAAATCATACATAGGGACGGGCTTGCAAGGATAGGAAGGTTCGAGGTGAATGGGAGGGCAGTGGAAACACCTGCCCTTATGCCCGTAATTAACCCAAACATAATTGTTATCTCCCCAAGGGAGATGAAGGATAATTTTGGAATAGGTGCAATAATAACCAACTCCTACATAATAAACAGGGACCAGAGACTAAGGGAATCTGCAATTAAAAATGGCCTCCATTCTATGCTTGACTTCGATGGAATAATAATGACAGATTCTGGTACATTCCAGAGCCATGTATATGGTGATATAAATCAAAATTATCTTGATATAGTGAATTTTCAAAAGAATATTGGAAGTGATATTGGTACCATCCTAGATATATTTTCAGAACCTGATTTTACATATGAGCAGGCAAAGGAAGCTGTTAATGAAACATATAAAAGGGCACTTGAATCTAAAAAGATTAAGGGTGATATGTATCTTGCAGGGCCTATACAGGGATCAATCTATCAAGATCTCAGGGAATTGTCCGCAAGGTTGATGGATTCCCTCGATCTTGAATACTATCCTATTGGGGGGGTAGTACCGCTTTTGGAGAACTATAGGTATTCTGATGTTGTAAAAATAGTAATGTCTGTAAAGATGAACCTTAGCTTTGGTAAACCTGTTCATCTTTTTGGAGCGGGCCACCCTATGTTTTTTCCACTTGCAGTTTTAATGGGTATAGATTTCTTCGATTCATCTTCATACGTTAAATATGCAAGGGATGATAGAGTTCTTTTTCCGGATAGCACGAGATATCTTTTTGATCTCAAATATGTTCCATATCAAACAGAATTTCTAAATAGCAGCAACCTAGAAGAGTTAAAATCAATGGAAAGGGAAGAAAGGTTCAGAAGACTTGCATTACACAATTTAAAAATTTCTTTGGAAGAAATAGAAAGAATTAAGGCCTCAATTTTTGAAGGTACATTATGGGAATATGTTGAGGAGAGGTGCAGGGTACATCCATCACTTTATGATGCCCTATATGAATTTTATAAATATTCTGATAAGCTGGAAAAATTTGAAAGTCTGAGCAGGAAACATCCATTCTATTATACAGGCGCTGAATCAATATTAAGACCGTCCATAGGATATTTGGAAAAAAGAATAATTGAAACATATAGATACAAAAGAAAAACATGCATTGTTTTAAGAAGAGAGGATCTTGAAAAGGCCATGAAATACATTGAAAAATTTGATTCGCATTTCCTTTTAAAGACATGTATAGGGACAATACCATTTGAGCTTCTTTACATATATCCAATTTTTCAGGCAATCCTTCCAGAAAATTGTCATTATAGGGAGAATCTTTCTTTAATTCTAGATTCAATTGACTATGATGTTTTAATATCCTGGCTAAAGGGAGTTCCTGAAAAAATAGTTGAGGAGGAGAAATATATCACCAGGGCTGATAAAAGGGATCTTGATCTTTTGCGCGTTAGGGCCGTTGCAGATTATCAATTCGGCCTTGGTGCTGGTGAAGAACTTTTAAAGGGGGATGTAAAGATTGTAAAGAGTAAAAATACGGGTATGATAAGAAATATTTATGTTAATGATAAACACATACTTTCTATGAGGAACGATGGCTTCTTTACCTTGAAAATTGATGGCGGAAAAATATTACACAAAAAATTCAAATACCCAAAGTTGAGGGTAGTTGTAAATAAGGATAGTGAAGAGTTCAATAAAAAAGGAAAGAATGTTTTTGCAAGATTTGTTAAGGAAATGGATGAATACTTAAGACCATTTGACGAGGTTCTTGTTGTAAATGAGGAGGATGAATTAATAGGAGTTGGAAGAACATTTTTTAACTGGCTAGAAATAAAAACATTAAGGAAGGGTATGGTGGTGGAAATAAGGGAAACCTTAAAATTAAATGAATAATAAAAGAGGGAAAAGGGCTTGTGGGGTAGATTGGTCTATCCTTTCGGCTTCGGGAGCCGAAGACCCCGGTTCAAATCCGGGCAAGCCCATTAATTAATTTAATAAAATATTGAAAATAAAAAACTTTAAATATGGTAAATTTATTGAATATAATATGAAAATTAAGGAGATTAGATTACAGGAAATAAAAATTCCTCTAAAGAGGAAATTTGTAATTGCCTCAGGTTCTTCAGAATATTCTAATAACGTTCTAATAAAAATTATTACTGACGAATTCATTGGATATGGCGAGGCGTCACCATCCTTGCATGTTCTTGGTGAGAACACAGGGACTATACAATCTATTATGCCGGTATTATTTGAAAAGATAAAGGATTTTGATTCAAATGATATAAGGGGGATATCAAGAATATTAAAAAAAATTCCAAACAACTATAGTGCTAAGGCTGGAATAGACCTTGCACTCTACGACCTATTGGGCAAGGAATTGGGATCGCCTTTGAATAAAATACTCGGAACATCAAAAGTATTTATGGATACTGACATAACAATAGGCATTATGGATGATGATGAGGCATTAATATTAGCAAATGAATATATAAGTCAGGGGTTTAGATCATTGAAGATAAAGGTGGGCACAGACCTAAAAAGGGACATAGAAAGGGTAAAAAAGATAAGAGAAGCTGTTGGTGAAAAAATAGAGCTTAGGATAGATGCAAACCAGGGATATAATTTCCATCAGGCAAGGGATTTCATTAACTCGGTAAAGAATTTAGATATAGAGTTCATTGAACAGCCAATGCCATATTTTGCATTGGAAAATATCTCTGAACTTAGAAAGGATTCACCAATACCTATAATGCTTGACGAGAGCTTAAAAAATATAAGGGACCTTTATGAAATAATAAACAAAAGGGCTGCTGATCTAATAAATATAAAGCTTATGAAAACCTCAGGTATTACAGATGCAATCTCTATTGCAGAGCTTGCAAGGTCTTATGATATTGGTATCATGGTAGGATGTATGTCTGAAACATCACTTGGAATCTCAGCTGGGATGCATTTTGCACTTGCAATAGATGCTGATTATATTGATCTTGATTCCCACTTCAATTTACAGTTCGATATAGCTAAAAATCCGGTGAAAAATATCTTTGGAAAAAATTATATTGAAAATAAGAGCGGCCTTGGCATTGATCTAAAGGATGAATATAAATGAAGATTCCTGAAAAAAGATAATTCTAGATTTTTGGATTTTTAAAAACGATTTAAACTATAAAATTTAATTAACCTTTGGAATGAACTTTATTATCGNNATATTATTGAAGTTTACAATAGATTTATTTTAATAAAATTATAAATCGTTGAGCATCTCAAGCCTCTTTATACCCTCAATAATATTTTCCTGGGATGTGGAAAATGAGAACCTCAAGTGATTTTCTCCACTTGGTCCAAAGGAAATCCCAGGCACAGTGCTTATCTTCAATTTCTCTAGCAATAGATTTGCCATTTGCATTGAATTTAGACCCTTATAGGAAAATCTAGGGAAAATATAAAATGTGGCCTGTGGTTTTTTAACATATATATATGGGATTTTACTTAAGCCTGAATAGATCAATTCTCTCCTTTTCCTGAACTCCTTCCACCATGATCCTTGAATCCTCCTCATCATCCAGGGCCTTTAGTGCAGCATACTGGGAGAATGATGCAGCGCATGTTAATGTATGCTGTTGCACGTTATCCATAAACTTTATGATTTGTTCACTGGCAATTACATAACCTATCCTTAAACCTGTCATTGCATGTGATTTAGAAAAACCGTTTACAGTAATTGTCCTTTCGAATAAATCATCAAAAGAAGCTATTGAAATATTTTTACCTTCATAAACAATTTTTTCATATATTTCATCACTAATTATATAGAGATTTTTATCTATTGCTAAATCCCTTATTATTTTTAAACTTTCATTGTTTAGGATAGATCCTGTAGGGTTCGATGGTGAATTTATCAAAATTGCCCTTGTTTTGCTATTTATTTTATTTTTAATATCCTCCTCATCTATCTGAAATCCATTATTTTCATTTAATTTGTAAAAAACAGGCCTTGCACCTACAAGATGCGCAATTTCCACATAAGAAACCCAGCCAGGATCTGGAATTAAGATTTCTTCTGTAGGATTTAATATTGTAAGATAGGACAAATAAATACCGAACTTTGTTGGTGTAACAAGCACATTTTTTGCTTCTGCAATAACATTATTTTCGTTTTTATATTTTTGAGCTATTTTTTGCCTTAAATCCATTATACCTGCACTAGGAGTATAATGTGTTTTTCCTTCATACATTTTCTGTATTGCAAAATCCAATATTTTTTTTGGTGTACTAAAATCCGGTTCTCCCAATGAAAAAGATATTATTTTTTCGCCCTTGTTTTTCAATTCCATTTCTTTATTCAATAGATTAATTGTTGCAGATGGTGAAACGGCTTTTACTACTTCAGATACCATGGAAGGTAAATTTCCATTAAATATTTAAGAATTTTTAAAAAATATTAAAATTTAAAAATAAAATATAGAAATTTTAATAAACATCTTCAATATTTATATTTGATTCTTTGTCTTTCTTCCTCCTTCTAAATAGGATCAACGCAATTATTGTTATTAATGCTAAAAGCCCTCCCAATATTATTAACCATGTAAAAAGATTATTTGGTTTACTTTTCTCAAATGTTACTAATAATGTTACATTATTTCCTTCTATGTATATTATTTTTTTATCTGCTCCATTTTTAATAACAAATCCTGTAGGATATGATAGAGAATAATTGTACGTTCCGTTAGGCTCATTGAAAATTATTGTAGTTGTATTTGATGTTTTGGTGATCCCACCCAATGTTACTGACCATGTTGTTCCTGAGGGCAATCCATTCTCAGTGAATGT
>JGI24721J26819_10006056_pt1 | contig 11884 bp, 14 predicted proteins | sample YelNatPaOPGAMG01_FD_26819 | JGI IMG/M metagenome (IMG submission 26819)
GGCCTTACTGGCTCAGTCACCACTGGCATCGTCAGCCAATTAGGAAGGACGATCCAGGAAAGCACAGCTGGAGGATACACCATAGCGGACGTCATTCAGATAAGTGCAGCCATCAATCCAGGTAACTCCGGTGGCCCCCTCCTGAATTACCTTGGGCAAGTGATAGGTATAACGACAGCCACAGTAAGCGGCTCGGAGGGCTTGGGTTTCGCCATCTCCTCTTCGACCATCCTCAGAGAGGTGGTCCAACTTGCTGATGTGGGGAAATATACAGCCCATCCCTGGCTTGGAGCGAGCGGCGTAGACATGAATTACGACATCTCCAAGGCTATGGGCGTCAACGTCACGTATGGCTGGTTGATCCAGAGCTTGGTGAGCGGTGGGCCAGCGGACATAGCTGGCCTGAGGGCGGGCAATCAGAGGGCAGAAGTGGCCGGGAATACGGTCATGCTAGGTGGCGACATAATCATCGCCATGAACGGAACCCGCATAGTTAATGGGGACGACCTCTCTTCCTATCTCGAGCGATACACTCTTCCTGGCCAATCGTTGGATCTAACGATAGTGCGCAACGGTCAAGTCATCGAAGTCACTGTAACCTTGGGCGCCAGGCCACCTCTTTCCTCTTGATGTATAGTGTAGTACCCGAAATGCCCAAAGTCCTTTCGACATCATCGGACGGGCTTTCTGCCTGCATCTTCAATGTCGAGGCTTCCAGAAGGGATGGGCTCCTCATATGATGGACAAATCGAGCAGACATGACCGATTCGGGGTCAAACTGGCTAGCCACGGAATATCAAACCTTGGTTCGTTCCTCCTCATCCTAAGAAACAACTCCTACCTCCTTATGATCGCCGGATATGTGGTGATGCTGTTGATGGCGTACGCCGCCTACGGCGTGCTCTTCCAATTCTCCTTGGGAATGTACGCACTACTTGCCCTGCCGTTGATTTTGATTGTAGGAAGACACAGGCTAGCGTTCATAAAGAGCTGGGTACCCTTCCTCGTAACCATACTTTCTTATGAAGCATTGCAGGGGGTCGTGGGGGCTTTGGCGACCGCAGGCGGCATCTTTTCTCTGTACGCTATGGACACAGCCATCTGGGGGTTCAACATGACGGGAACCATCCAGACGGCGCTCCAGTCTCAACCCATGACCATCGTGATGACGTTGCTCTATACGTTACACCTTCCTTTGGTGGTGTTCGCTTCATTCTACTTCTGGAGGTCGAGGAACGGGATCTACAAGAGGTACGTCTACGCCATCGTGCTGACGTCGTATTGCGCCCTGCTCACCTTCTTGCTCATACCCACCGCTCCCCCATGGTACGAAGGCACCGCGAGGGACCTGCTGCAGGGCGTCGATTCGACCATACCGGTTAAGGTCTATGCGGACCTGATGAATCTAATAGAGTCAGATAAGTTCGCCGCCTTTCCGAGCCTTCACACCGCGTACGCGATTATCTTCTTATATTACATGAAGGAGAGAGGGTCACTCTATGGTCTTGCTGCCTTGCCTGTGACAGCCGGCATCCTTCTGTCAACCCTTTATCTCGGACAGCATTATGTCATCGACCTGATCGGCGGAACGGCCTACGCCTTAGTTAGTTGCCTGTTGGTGGACCGTACGTCCGTCGTCCACATGACACAAGGGCACCCAAGATCGACTTCCACCTGCTTCTTGATACATAGATGAATCATACAATTGCTCTTCCTTCTAGCGAATTGGCTACCTCTTGAACGAAGCAGCTCTCTCGTCCTCCCGGCTAGATGGGTTTCGCTACGCCTTTCGCATTTGCGTCAGAAGGCTGCATCCGGAACGATCACTGGCAAGTCCTAGCCAAGCCCTGTGAAGTTTCTCGCCGTAGAGGACACCGTTTGGGCAGCGTTTTGGACATATATTATATGGCCTCCGTTCCTTTCATGTACGCTTAGGGAGAGACATCGTCTTCCGAATGCTGGTGCGGCGAGCGGGATTTGGACCCGCGTTACCAGCGTGGCAGGCTGATGTCCTAGACCAGGCTAGACGATCGCCGCACATCTCTGAAGTTGCTTTCCAATGCATATTTATCGGTTGTGGGGGTGGTTTAACAAATGACCATGATGGTCTCCGACGCATGTGCTCACCTGCGGGCGGGCAATATCATTAACCCTTCGTCCGGGTCCCCTATGGAAAGATGATCCCCCCTTAAGTACATCAACCCCACCAAAGCTAGGGTGATGGCATCGAGCTCATCGTGTGTGATCTCCCTCTTCGCTATGTCCCCGCTTATCCCAACATCCATTAGAGCGACCTTCAACCTCTCAAGGCCTTCTTTCTTCCTTGGAATTCGCAAGATGTCTTGGGCGCCTCCTGGGTAACTTTCTATGACGGCCAGACCTCTATTCTCCAGGACCTTCTTCATCTTCATTCCTCTAGCTGTGAGCATCCTCATGGGGCCGAGAGTTATGGGAAAGAACTTTATCTTCATCCTCTTCAGTTCCAAGTCGCAGGCCCGGAAATGAGGAGGTCCACGAAACTCCAGGCTAGGTCGTCCTTTGGGGAGGCAGAGTGGGGCATCTATACACACGACCTGCGGTCCAGCCATCAAGGTGGCGTCTACCAATTCATCGTCCGTGTGTAAAATCCTTGTGCTCGCATTCAGCCCTTCATCCAAGATGCAGAATCCCGACCTCCTTCTTTCGCTACCTGCTAGGTCTATGCCTACGGCCTTCTTCATGTCCAAGCGTTCATCCTCAGATGAGCGTTCTTAAATATGTCCCGCGCCGTCGTCCGGTCTCCATGCACATGTTGAACCAAATTCATCGTCGGCCTTCCAGTACATGACGTCGACTCGACGCACCGCAATCCGTCGGCCTCATCCTTTGCGTTACAACGACATGGCCAAACGTAACCCTAACCTAGGCCTATAGAGCCGTTCTGTTGCCCCGTTGCGACCTCCTCGGCTTCCTTCAACCCTTATATGCCTATGGGCGATGTGCTAGTTCAGGGATAGCCCATGGAGCCGGCGATACAGACGATGGGACTGACCAAGAAATACGGGCACCTGATCGCTGTGAACAAGCTGGACCTGAAGGTGGACAGGAATACGATCCATGGCTTCTTAGGGCCTAACGGTGCTGGCAAGACTACCACGATAAAGATGTTGCTGGGGCTTCTCAGACCCGACGAAGGCAAGATGGTCGTCTTGGGGAAAGAAGTCTACGGAGACAGGCCTGATGTTAGGTCGAAGGTCGGTTACATGCCTGAGCTCCCAAAGTTTCCCAAGCATCTCAAAGGATACGAACTGCTTGACATATATGGCCGGATGTATGGGATGAGCGAACAGGAACGCAGGCAGCAGATACCCAGGCTGTTGGAGATGGTAGGTCTGAAGGGGAGGGAGAGGGACCCCATAGGGAAATACAGTAAAGGGATGCAGCAGCGTATCGGCATAGCCCAAGCACTCCTCAATGAACCTGAACTGGTCATACTCGACGAACCAAGCCTAGGGCTGGACCCTGTAGGTATGGTTGAGGTTAGAGAGCTCGTGAAGGAGGTGGCGAGAGAAGGAACGACGGTCTTCCTTTCATCTCATCTATTGTTCGAAGTGGAGCAGGTCTGTAGCCATGTGACCATCATTCACCGTGGGGTCTCAGTCGTTTCCGATACTCTTGAAAACGTATCCGGGATGCTTCGAGGTCCGGTAGTCCTTAAGGTAGAATTGGCCAGCTTGGGCGACGGCATCGTGGAGGCCATAAGGGGATTGCCATTCGTCGCGGCCATTTCACGGGACGGTAACGCCGTTTCGATGGAGCTGAAGACCAACGACGATGTCAGGGCTCTGGTCTCTCAGGAGATAACCAGGGCCGGCGGAGTCATCGTTTCCATGTCGTTGAAGGGGAGGAGCTTGGAGGAGGTCTTCGTGCAGCTGGTCGCGAGCCATAAGGAGGAGGCCAATCATGTCTAATTCTGGCTTGGGGTCACAGGGTCTTAGGACCCGTTTTTGTGCCCTGATGAAGTATGAATTACTCTGGAACATCAGGAAGAAGAAGTTCATCGGGATGGTGGTGGTGGCGTTTGTGCTGGTCACTTTATCGTTGGCCCTACCTGTCGAGTTGAGCGGGATAGTCGGCCAGACCGTAAGTCAAGACCCAGATTACGTCGTTCGTTCTGGCGCGGGCATTGGCGGGTTAGGCTTCTTTCTCTTCGCTATGGTGACCGTGATGAACAGCATCTCAGGCGAGTTCGAGAGCGGCACCATAATCCCGCTCCTAACGAAACCCGTTTCTCGGACCATTGTCTTCCTTGCCAAGCTTTCCGCAGCCGTTGTCACCTTGCTACCGGTGTACGGAGTGCTCTATTTGTACCTGACCATCGGCGCCACGGTCATATACGGTCCTCAGAGCAACTTACATCTAGTCCCTCTCTCACTTCTTGGGAGCTTCATGAGCACGCTCGTCTGGATGGCTATAGTCCTAGCAGTGGGTTCGGTTTCGAAGAGCTCTCTCTTGGCCGCCCTAGTGCCGTTCGGAGCTTTCATCGCCCTCTCCATCAGCGCGCCTATAATATCCCTCTTCTCAGGCCAAGCTTGGATCCTTACCTATCTGCCCGGGGGCGGCGTCACTGGATACATTAAGGGGGTGGGCGCGTCCTCCCCGTTTTCGCCTGGCGTCTCCGTTTCGACCGGGACTGACAGCATAGCGGCCACCATCATAACATATGTCTTGCATCCTGCTTCTGAGGTGACCTTCTTCAAGATCGGCGGATTGCAGGGAGGGACGGCTGCTTCCTTGGTCGAGCTGTATTCAGAACCTCTTAGCTTCGTGGTGTTGAGGTCGATAGCGGTGGCCTTGGCCTACGTCCTCGCATTCCTCTTCATCTCGTGGTACAGCATAAGGAGAGCACAAGTGATGGAATGATGGGTACATCGTCCCTCTCAATGCTGGAGGCCACCATGCAGGCTTTCCTGCTTCTGCTTCGTTATAGACGCCTCACTCGTCTCGCTGGATCCGAACGTCCGTCCAAAGGGCTTAAGCATGTCGCCCATTTCCCAATCGGGTAACACGGAATATGAAAAGGCGGTCGATTCGGGTTCACCTGTGAAGGAGCCGAAGTGTTATACATACGTTCGCCTTAGGCCAGGGGGAGAAGATGAAGGCCGGACGACTGTTCGAACCGTGGCTTGGCCAGCTGACCGGGAGGTCTCCCAACCCACTCGTCAAGTCCTCGAAGATGAACATACGACGACTGTTGGAGCTCGACACCGTCGTTCCACAGAAGTACGTATGGAAATACATTACGACAAATGCCTTCAACGAGGAGCTGAAGCGGGCTGAAACGATCGAGGAAGCCAATCGCCTCTACTGGCACGACGTAGCCCAAAACTTGGAAGTCTATAACGCCCTTGTCGTCTGGAGGTCCGCAGAGCTGCTCCGAGCCACCATTGACCTGTTGAACTCCGGAGAGGTCCTCGTCCCGGCCATTCTCGGACGATCTGCGATCGAGTTGGCCTCCGCGGCCGTCGTGAACGCCAACTCCCTATCTATGGCGATACACAACACCATAGATAGGGCGGCAAGGGACCGTGACGCCTTGAAGTCGCCCATCGTGAGCGACACGTTAGAGTCCCACATGTCTCGCATCGTGCACGGAACTCGTATAGGAGACCAGATTCAGGAAGCAAAACAGGTGAACGTAGGATACTTCATCGACATAATGTCAAAGAGCCCCGGCCAAGGAGAGCTGAAGATGGTGTATGAATCGCTCATCGAAGTAGCTAGGCCGAACGTGTGGGGGAACGTCAGGACGTGGGCAGATTTGACAAGACGGAGCAAGGAGAGCGTTCAACTGGCAGAGATGAAGAGGGACGGCCGAAATCACTTTACCGATTCCGTAAGGACCCTGACCATCTGGGCCCTGTCGTGGTCTTCCTTACGAATACTGGAAGCGGTGGACACGATTCAAGAAGTGGTGGACAAGGTCTTTGAAATCTGGCCACCTGACGGTCGTAAACTCAGAACATAACGTGTACATTGGTGGTTAGGATGCCGGCGATGCAATATTAATATAATTCTTATAGCTGTTAGAAACCGGTCTTGAAGGTAATCACCAAGGCCAGGACGACCTACAGTAGGACGGAGCTCACTGCTATATTCTTCTTCGTCGCTGCCTTCACCTTCTTCTTGTACTTCCCCGGCCAGCCATTGATGGGCTCCGTCTCCTCATTGGCCTTCGGCATCGTTTCGGTCGCCATACTTAGGGCCAAGAAGCCCTATCGCATGAGGAGCCTCCTAGTTGTGGCCCTTACCCTCGTCACATGGACATCCTTCGTCGCCTTCTTGAACGGCTTGGGCCTCGTAACCTTGGACATCTTCATAACCGGTCACAAGAGGGTTCCTCTCGTGCCTGCGCCGGCATCCGATTACGGTTACCTTTCCTTGGTCTGCCCTTACCTGCTGCCCACCTCCGCAGGCGCTCAAATCACGGTAGACCCCAGTTCATTCTACGTCAAGTTCTTGGCGACCTCTCCGCCGGACATGACGGGGTTTGTCGTCGCGGCGCTCGCTTTTGTCGCCACCGCATTCATACTCGGAAAGGGCTGGTGCGGGTGGCTCTGCCCTTTCGGAGGCATAGGCGAAGCATGTCGGATGGGCCACAGGCCGCTTCGCGCCTTTTCCCGGCTTATGAAGTCAGTCGGTAGTTACGCGTCATCGAAGGGCATTGACCTTTATTCTCCATTCACATTACAGAGGCTTCGAGACGTGAAATATGCCGTCTTGGTTGTCACGTTGCTTCTTTCTCTGGTATTCGCTGTGCAATGGTTCTGCGTCTTCTGCTGGGCGGGGATCCTAAGCTGGTTCGGTTCTCCCCTTAACTTCGCAGTGTTCTTGGGCATCATCCTGATATTCTTCATAGTTCTTCCGCTCATCAGTTCAAGGAAGTGGTGCCATTCCATCTGTCCGGTTGGTGCCGGCCTCAGCCTAATGGATAGGGTTACTCCCTTCTGGATCTCCATAGACAAGAGGGAATGCACGAACTGCTACGCGTGCCTCTCCGTCTGCCCCACCTTCGGCTTGGCCAAGCGTGAAGGTGGAGGCGTGGTCGCGACCGACACCTGCGACAAGTGCCTCGTCTGCGTCTATAAATGCCCCACCCACGCCGTAGAGCTCAAGGTATACAACGTAAGTGCGGATGCCACGAAGGTCCTCGTTCCCGCCGTTTCGGCGCTGGGCGCCTTCTGGTTCTATTGGTTCATTGTGGTCACCGTAGGAGTTTTTCGGATCTTAGTGGGGTTGTAGAAATGTTCGAAAGCATCGCCGCCGGTCTATTGCTCGGCCTGAGTAGCGGGATCCAGTGCACAGTCGTATGCCTCCCCGTCCTGCTCACTCAGCTCATGTCTAAGAAGAGGACGACAACAGATGCGTTGAAGGTCTCTTTTCTCTTCTCTTTGGGCAGGCTCTTAGTGTACTTCGCCACATCCTACGTCCTATTCATCTCATCACGAGCCATTGAAAGGCCTCTTCCTGAGCCTTTGTCTAGGGTTTCCTCCACTTTACTGCTTGGTGCGGTCATGGTTTACTACTCTCAGGGTGCGCTCAGGCGGAAGGGTGCATCCAGTTGCGGTGTCCACTCCGAGGGAAAGCACGTGTACATACCTTTCACTCCGTACGCAGTTGAGATCAGACAAGGCAGGAATGGAGCGCCCCTCGTTCTGGGCGTCATCTCGAGCTTAAGCTTGTGTTTGCCCATAGTGGCAGTCCTATCGTTCTCGGGTTCGTCGGACCTCCTAACAGCTTCCGCCGCCATCATCGCCTTCTGGGTGGGTTCTTCCATCTATTCGATCGGCGTCTCTTTGGCATTCGCTGGCGCGCTGCACATGAAGACGAGAGGCCCCCTCGTCCAAAGAATAGGCTTTATCGGGGTCCTTTCGAGCGGGCTACTGGGCGTGGCATACCTGACGATGGGCCTAAGCTCCCTATTCGTCACCTAGAACATCTGCAATATGACGCTCAGGTAGTCCGCGACCACGAACCTGAAGAAAAGTATGCCCAAATAGAAGCCTCCTAGGTACAACAGCGCTGAGCCATTGCCTGTGGTGGCGTTCACATGTTGTCTTAAGGGGCATCCTTCGGCCAGAACTGAGAAGAAGGCGTAGCCTATGCCCCCGATGGCAGCGAGGACTAGGACGACGAGAGAACCGGCACCAGGCTCGTTATGAAGAAAGAGGGGGAAGTCTGACATGGTTGGAGAGAACCAATAGAAGAGCAAGTAACCGCCCAACGCGCCCATCGCCATGCCCACTATTGTCCTCATAAAATGTGTTTCCCTGAACAGATAGAGGTCCCTATATCCGGTAATTGAACATGACCGTGACCTCTGCCACAGGTAACCTATGATCACCCCGGCCAACAGCGTGGCCAACCCGACCTGCAGGGTCATGTCCTCACGCTCCATTTCACGTAGTTCGCGGCTAGGATCACTCCCACCATCATGCCAGAGAACCCCACCAAGGCGATTACGCTTCCGTACGCTAGCCCCATGATGATGTGAACCGAACAGTAACCCAAGGTCAGGCCAAATACGGCTACCATGAAGCCGTAGATAGCTGGGCTCAAGCGACGTCTTGGTCGCCTGAAGCTGAACTCTCTGTGCTGATAGGTGGCCACTGATGCGCCGATGATGACGCCTATCACCGTGAGCACCGGTATGTCAACGGACGGTTGATGCACGTATAGCGTGGTGCCGAAAAGGAAGTTGACGATCCAGTCCAAGAGGTCGCTAGGATGGCTCACGAAGCAAATGCCGTAGGCAGACGGCGGGGAGACCCCCACCCACGCTTGAGCCACCGCCGCCCATAGGCCGGTTACGATCCCCGCCGACAGCTTGTCCACCTTCACCTCTCGCCGTGGCCATCTTGGCTTGGAGATGGGCTCTAACGTTCTAGGCCGGACTATGCTCCCCTCCTTGGCCCTCCGTCCAGTAGAAGCGGCCTCGAAGGAGGGATCAGAATGACTGCGCTTTTCCTTCGACCACGATAGACCTAGCAAGTCCTAAACGCACGTTCAGAAGGCGTAGGAGCAATATATCCTTTAAAGGTATAGTATTTAAGCATCCACCAGATGCTAGGTATACGGAATGCGAAGGTGAAAACCTTGCTCGACGAGCGACGCCAGCTGTACGTGATACTCGTCGTGGCGCTATTGATGACCTTCTTCGCTGAGTACACCGTCCCATTCGAGTTCTCAGCTAGGGGCTACGTCCCACTGGGAGACGCTCTCAGGGACAAGGTGAGCCTATCTTCTATCAACGGTGTAGTGCAGACCATCTTCGATGACCAACACGGAGACGTAGACCAATTCATGCAAGAGTATACGGTCTCCAGGACCGGGGAGGGCATCCTGATACAGCCTCTTCGGTCTAACGTACAGGGCTGTTCGACCGATTACACCAACTACCTCGTAGTGAACTTTACGATCTTCAATGAGTTGCCCCGTCCTCAGAAGGCGACGCTCAACGTCTCTGTGTACGATACAGCGAACGGCCAACTCGCAGCTTCCAAGCTTATTGTAGCTAACCTCGAGCCTAAGCAGGAGTCGTCCTATGAAGCGAAGTTCTACATAATTTCGACTGAATATGACCCCATCTTCCTAGTAAAGGTGACTTTTCCGACGGCAGACCAGCTAGCTTACGTTCCCTCTACAACCAAGGAGATACCTCTCTTTCAATACCTCCTTATTCAGCTGGGTCTTCTTTCCCCGGAGGTCCCCGAGCATCCCGTTCATGGGCCCCATTGGTGAGGTCCCAGACGGCTCCGCGATACCTTCCGCCACAGACGTCTTCTCCCGAAATGCCTTCATGTCCCCGGATCCTCGTGAGCGTCAGAACTCCGACGATCCGTGCTTACGCCTGAAGCTGAGTCCCTTACGGGCAGTTCACAGACGACCCGTCTGGAGCTGGACGTCCTTTCCTCGTATCGTAGACATGGCATATCCGGTCCGCTGTCCAAGGCGTCCATCTATCGGCGCAATGCACATGGGAGCTATGTTCCTCTCTTCAACAGCCCTTAGTACTCGGTCTCCGCTGTAAACTCCATCTCGTTCAGGTCCCTCTGTCCTTGCTTGAGTACGCCTCTCTTAGGCCCACCCGTTGCTACCCAATAGGTCCGGCCTCCTCTGGCCCTGGACAGCAGGAGCCCCAACGTGACTTCCACCGAAACACCACAACATGCGCACGAGCCCTCTATCTCATGCTCCTCTACGTATCCCTCGTTGAAGATGACCGTTGAACGCTCACAGACCAGAGCTTCTTAGAACGCTCAACCGAAGCCACGCTAACCCCTTCCCTTGAACTCCGGAAGAATCTTCACATGCTATCAGTCCAACAGGTTGTTGGGTGTCCAGATGGCAGGTGTGGTAGTTGGAAGTGGTGCTGAAGCTGGGAGACAAGGTCGTCGCCTTCATTCGGCACCGTCTTAAGTTTATACCGCCGACCGCTTAGATGTTTCAATTGGGTGGGCGATCAGAAGGCCGCCGAACCCAAGGAGCCAGATCAGCACAGGGTAAACGATCATACGTTCCATTCCACCAGGGCCCAAGCCCAGATAATTCCTGCTCATGAAGAGGGCCAACGCCACGAACGTCAGGCCCCCAAGGAGCACCGAGAAATACGAGAGAGGAGCTCGCTGTAGCCTAGAGGAAGCTATGGCGGAGGCCCCAGCAAACAGGAACGTAATTAGGGAGAAGACCGAATGATATATGCCGGTCGTTTCGGGGAACAGGCCTACTCCCATCGCTCCGATGGCAGCCACCGCGAAGAGGGAGGAAACAGAAACGGAACGAAAGCCGCTCCAAATGAAGTATGCGCCAACTATGCCAAGAACGCCCAGCCCGATGACGGATAAGTTGAAGATCGTGGAGGAGGGCTGGACGATTGTGCAGGAACCATTACACGTCGCGCCTAAGTCGCTTATGTAGTTTTGCGAGACGCTGTAACCTGGGTATAGCGCTTCGGCCACCAACATTCCCATCATGAACTGCGCCGCGCCCACGAATAACAAGGACCCGGCGATCTTCGTCGCAGGATACTTCATGGCGTCCCCTTTCCTCTGGTCGTCACAGCATCCTAATAAAGTGGCTGAGAATCCTTCGGTCGAGGCCTCGAGACGGCTTGCACGACCATCTGGGGAGGCGTCTTCTGCTTTTTCCTGACTTGATCGGCCGAGCGTCATCCGATCATCTCCGAGCTAGATGAGCTGTCCTTACCATGGGCTAGCCTTACATTCCGACGGCCAAGTCCTCTTGAACTTTATATGGGTCCCGGCGTCATCACATATTCGATGGCTGAGGTGGACCCGAACTTCCTTGGCAGGTCTAAGCCGGCGGGTATCAAACCGAAGGTGGACATCCCTGGCTTCGAGCTGACGTATTACGATCGTTTCGGTGGCATCCCAGAAAATGAAGTGGCGGAATTCAGGACCTTCTTGAGGGATTCCGCGCGTTATATCTACGACTGCATAGAAGCATCACGTTACCTGTGGATCAAGATGCAGGAAGAGAAGCGGATAGACGGAAAAGAGGCGGACCTGATGGCCACGCCCGTCGTCAAGCTCTATCACATATGTTCCACTGGTACGCAATACTATATTTGGGCCACATGGGACGGCGCCGTGTCCGTAGATAGGCAAGAAGTGGTCCATATGACATCCGAAAACGGAGCGGAGAAGGCCTACCCTGAGTTGCAACTCATTCAGTATGTGGGAGACATCCACTCGGTCGAAGATGGGTGAAGAGCGAAGCGGCGAGATCGATGGAATGTGAGAGATGGGGAGCTCATCCCTGCCAGGAGCCTTCGAGCCTCTTCAGCGCCGCTCGGATGACCGCATAGAAGGTCACGGCCAACTCA
>JGI24721J26819_10006058_pt1 | contig 11883 bp, 11 predicted proteins | sample YelNatPaOPGAMG01_FD_26819 | JGI IMG/M metagenome (IMG submission 26819)
CTTGACTTCCATATTTGGTATAAATTTTTACGGGCTTCTGGTCATGCGTTGAATAAAAAACAGCCTGGGTCAATCCGGGTGATTCTGTTTCATAATTTATTTTAGTTACTTCTTCAAACGGTTTGTTTGGGTCCCAAAAAAATGGCATACTGAGTTCAAATAACCTATAATATTTCTTTATCTTTTCATCAAGGGCGGCTTCAATACTATCAATGTCCTGACCTGATTTATCCTGAACTTTTCCCTCAAGCTCCATTATATCATTGTAGGCCCTAATATACTCTGGATCCCTCCTCATAAATTCCCAACGGTACTTTAGCCAAAACTGCTTAGCTTCTTTAAGGGACGAGGTATTGCAGCCCTTTCTTGATGTCATAATCATGCCCACCGTGAAGTCTCAGATTATTTTCAGGAGAAGAATCTGGTTTTAGCCTTGTCAAACTGGTTCTTGAAGGTTTTCGGTCGTTTTCATGATCGACTGTTTCCATATCCGAGCAAATCTAAATATGGGTAGTCAGGTCATCTCCGCAAACTCCGAATCAAGTACACAGGTTACTTAAACTCTTGGTTTTCTCCGAGGTTTTTTCTTGGGAGCGGATTTTCCCGATTGCCGCCTCCCGGGCGGAGATTTTCCGTGGAGAGTTTTGGCTTTCTTGGGAACCGGCTGCATACGTTTATTTTGGGGGGGAGCCTCCTCTGCCGGCGCTTTGGTGAGCCCCAGAAAGACGTCGAGCCCCAGGGGAGCGGCCTTGAGGTAGAACGGTTCCAGGGCTTCCAAAAACGGGGCCTTACCTCGCCAAAAGGGAAAACCGCCCAGTCTTTTCGGCAGGGCGGCGGTAACCTCCGGAAGACGGACCTCGCCGAACAGGTCGCCGCACAAATTATCCCCGCCCCAAAAAGCCGCGGGCTCCAAAGGCGGCTCTTCCGGGACCGGCTCCGCAACTCCGCTCCGGTCCGGCCCTGAGGGCGCCGAGGCGGCGGGAGTGTAGCCCAACAGCTCAAAAAGTTCTTCCCGGCTGAGCCCCCGCAGTTTAAAGAGGAGAAAGGGGTCCCGGTCGAATTCCTCCGCCAGCAGGTAAAAAACCGCGGCCGTGTGCTTGCAGGGGTTGGACCAATCGGGACAGGAGCAATCGGTCTCCAGGTCCTTCAATTTGAGGGGGAAGAGGGACACTTTGGCGTTTAGGAAAACTTCCTCAATATCTTCCGGCATCTCGCCGGCCAGCAGCTTGGCCAGGGTAATGAACCGGTCTCCCAGAGCCTTAGCGATCTGATACCACTGGGCCCGGGACAGGGGCCGGAACAACATCTCCACCTCGTAGGGATGGGAACGGGAACCCTGCACCGTGGCTCGCACCGCGCCTTTCTCAATCTCGATATCCATGACCTGGCCCTTGCGGGCATAGGTGCGGCCCCGGTTCAGGCGCTCGCCGATATCAAAGCTTTCCAGCACCTTGAGCCAGCGCTGCCCCCACCAACTGGCCGCGAAGGCGCCGCGCCGGGATTGGGCCTTGATGCCTCCTTTAACTTGCCGGGCGGGTTTCGGGGTATAGTAACGCCACCAACCCATCTCAATCTCCCAGGGCTTCCCGGCGCAAGGCCATCAGATCATGCAATTCCGCGGTGGAAAGTTCGGTGAGCCAACCCTCCCCGGCACCCACCACCTGCTCGGCCACTTCTTTCTTCCTTTCGATCATTTCGTCAATTTTTTCCTCCAGGGTGCCCAGGCAGAGAAATTTGTGCACCTGGACGTCCCTGGTCTGGCCGATGCGATAGGCCCGGTCGGTTGCCTGGTTTTCCACCGCGGGATTCCACCAGCGGTCAAAGTGGAAGACATGGTTGGCACCGGTGAGATTCAGGCCGGTGCCCCCGGCCTTCAGGGACAGGATGAACAGGGGCAGGCGACTGCCGTCGGCCTGGAAGCGCCCCACCAGGTCATCCCGCTGTTTCTTGGGGGTCCCGCCGTGCAGAAAGAGCACTTCCCGGCCAAAAGTTTCCTGCAGGTGGCGCTGCAGAATCTTGCCCATTTCGGCAAACTGGGTAAAGATCAGGGCCCGGTCTTTGACCTGGAGTAGTTCTTCCACCATCTCCGTTAGGCGGGCCAGCTTGCCGGAGCGGCCCGGAACCGGGGAATTGTCCGCCAGGAACTGGGCGGGGTGGTTGCAGACCTGCTTGAGCTTTGAGAGGACCCCCAAGATCACCCCCTTGCGCTGGATGCCATCGGCCCCTTCCAGGGCCCGGGCCGCCTCTTCCACCACCGCGGCATACAACGAAGCCTGCTCTTTGGTCAAATTACAAAAAACCTTCATTTCGTTCTTTTCCGGCAGATCGGCGATGACCTTGGGGTCGGTCTTGAGCCGGCGCAGGATAAACGGCCCGGTCAGGCGTTGCAAGCGTTGGGCCGCCTCGGGGTCCCGGTTGGCCTGGATGGGGATGAAAAAGGAACGCTTGAACGCCGTCTGGGACCCCAGGAAGCCGGGGTTAAGAAACTCCATGATGGACCACAGGTCGCCCACGTTGTTTTCCACCGGCGTGCCGGTGAGAGCCAGGCGGTACGCCGCCGGCAAGGCCCGGGCCGCCCTGGCCTGCTTGGTCTCCGGATTTTTGACGTTTTGCGCCTCATCCAGGATCACCCCGGACCAGGGAATCTCCTTGAGCAGCTCGAAATCCCGGTGCAGCAGGGCGTAACTGGAGATGACCATGGCGTATTTCTTCACCTGTTTGGCCAGGGCCTTGCCCCTGGAGCGGGTGACGCCATGGTGCACCAACACCGGCAAATCGGGAGTAAAGCGCGCCGCTTCCTTCTGCCAGTTGCCCACCACGGAGGTGGGGCAGACCAACAGGACCGGCTCCGGGTGGTCGGCTTGCCGCTCCCGGGCGATTAAGGCCAGGGTCTGCACGGTTTTGCCCAGCCCCATGTCGTCGGCCAGACAGGCCCCCAGGCCCCACTGCCTCAAAAAGTTCAGCCAGGAATAGCCCCGGACCTGGTAAGGGCGCAGGATTCCATGGAAATTATCCGGCGAGGGTAATTCGGCAAACGCGGCCTGGCCCTGCAATTGCGCCAACAGCTCGCCGATCCAGCCCTCGGCCTTGAGTCCAGCGAACGGCAAATCGGCCGGGGTTTGAGCGCCACCCAGAGCCAGCTGCAGGGCCTCCCGGGCGGTGATCCCTCCCTCCGCCCTTTTCCGCCAGAGGTCCAGAGCCGCCTGAATCTCCTCGGCATTCAACTGCACCCATTGGCCCCGCACCTTGACCAGGGGAGATTTCCGCGCTGCCAGCTCCTGGAGTTCGGCCAGGGAAAGGTCCTCGTCGCCCAAGGCCAACTGCCAGTCGAAGCGCACGATCTGGTCCAAGTTTATCCCGGAGCCGCCGGTCATCTTGGGGGACTTGACCTGGGCCCGGGCCGACAGGCGCATTTTGGCACCCCGGCCGCTCCACCAGGCGGGCAGCATCACCCCGAAGCCGGCCTGTTCCAGCAACAAGGCCTTTTCGGTGAGAAAGGCAAAGGCGCCTCGGGTATCCAAGGGGTGGCCGTCCGGCAGAGTGGTCTGCAAGCCGGCATCGAGGTCGGGGCAAAGGCGGGCGCTTTGGCCCAGCGACACCAGCAGGTACTCCTTGGCGTGAAACTCGCGAAGCAAGGCAGCGGTGGACTTTTTAGGATTCCAGGCCTCCTTGACTGGAATGAGGAGGCTGGGGTCGTCCGCGGCCTGGAGCAGATAGCGGACAAACCAGTGCTCTTCGCCGGGTGCAGCCGGGGCTTCCTCCGCCGGTTCTTCCAGGCGGAAGCAGAGGCGGAACGGCGCGGCCGCCGTCAGGGTGACCGGGTGGCGCCATTGCTGAATTTGCTGGTGCAACTGGGCCAGAGCCCCGGGGTTGCCCGCCATGGGTCCGTCCGGGGCTTGCAAGGCGTGCAGCCACTGGTCATGGAGGCTGTCGAACCCGGGCACCTTCCTGGCGGGGCGGCCGCGCCGGGCCGGGGCCGGCTCCGCGGCGGCGATGGCGGGGGATCGGACCAGTTGATCCACCATCCGGCCCAGGAAGTCCTCCAGCACCTGGGCGGCAGGGCGCACCGGGGGAGAGGCGGCGTCGGCGGTCAAGACCCGGCACACCCGGGGCATGAGCGCGGCCAGCCTGGCGGCCACGCTACTATCGGTTCCCGACAATACCGGTTCCCACCGGGCGTAGTACGTTCCCTCACTTTCCTGGAGGCCGGGAAGAAACCGTTGCCGGGCCGCCAGCGATCCGGCAAAACGCAGGGCCTGGGCCCAAAAGGCCAGATCTTTGCCGATGAGGACGCCGGGAGCCAAAACCTCTTTCTCCACGCAGGCACAGAGCAATTCGACTTCTGCCAGCGGTGGCAGGCAAAGGCCGGTTACCTGCCATGGATATAAGACAGCCGATATACAGGAGGCGGGGACCTCGGAAATCAGCGGACTGGAGGCCAAGGCCTGGTTCTTTTGGGTGGGGAGCCAGGCAACCGCGGTCTGGCTGATGAGGCCGTTCAGCATCCGGCTTAGGCCGGCCTCCTGGAGCGCCTTTGATAAATGTTCCTTGCCGGCGTCGTAAGGGAGTGGCGGGGGTTTGACGACCTTTAACCTGCCTTTGCTGACGCGGCGGACGGGAGGTTCCGGGGGAGCAGGAATTTCTCCCCAGACAAACAAGCGGTTCTCATAAAACGCGGCGTGCAGGATAAGCATTGGCAGGTCAGGGGTGTTCCTTCAGGAAAATCATACCGGGAATGGCTGACAAAAACAATTCGCGATGCCGAGATCAAAGCAGAGATGAGTCTTCAGACTCGCTCTATGGGGAAATGTATGCCGACCAAGGCCAACTAAATTGCAATTATGCATTTAAAATGCATAATTGCTTCAAATTTTAATTGGTGGCCGACCCGGCATCACTTTTGCCTTAGATTAGTAGAGTATCCGGTGCTTGCCGGTTAATAATTCCCTTCCTCTTTATTCCCCCTGCAGGATTCGGTTTATTTCGGTTACAAAAGCCCGGCCCTCTTCCACGGTAAGATTGGCAGTGGGTTCGATAATTTCTTCAAAGATGCCGTAGTCGGCGGTTTCCCGTACGCGACGGGCATTGAGAAACATGCGGTGAAATTTTGGGTCCAGGCGTCTAGTTTTAGCGAAATGACGGCCCAGCATGGAAGCCACCGCGAGTGTTTCGTCACCTCGATGCCATGAGCCTTGAGAAGGGCCTGTGCCGCATAGAACATGGCATAGTAAGCCTTGCCCGCGGCATCCGGAAAGTCGCCTCCGGCCCGAAGTTTTTCGGCCACCTCCAAAGCATGACGAGCCTTGGTCATTAAAGCTGTAACTTCCGGGGTCAGGTTCACAGCGCGATGCCCTCCTGAGCCACCTTCCGATAAAAGGAAAAGCCTTTCTCCTGATAAGCTGCGAAGTTGTCGGCATCGAAAACCTTGAGGGCGATGATGGGGGTAAAATCGCGGTCCCACATCACCTGGTAGGCCGACTCATGCAAGGCTGCCTCTAACTCAGGGGTGCAACCCTTGACAATAACCGCCACATCCAAATCGGAATCGNGACCGGCCTGGCCCCAGGCTCGGGAGCCATAGACGATCACGGACTGGAGGCGATCCCCTGCTGCTTCCCGCAGGCGTTCCTTTAATTCTTCAACAATATCCCGTTCAGCCTGATTCAACATGGTTTAGCTCAACCCCCGACTGTCAGAGATCAGGTACCCGGTTTCATCGAGAATATGGCGCAGATACTCAAGCGGCGAGAGCGGCATATTCCACCTCTTTTAAAATATGCGGCCCGATATAAGGACTGAGGGATTCCACCGTCACCAGTTCAATTCTATGCTGAAAAACCTCCTCTAGAAGAAAGGACAGTTCCATAAAGGCATCGAAGGTTTTTTGTCCCGCCTTGAATTCCACCAGCAGATCGATATCGCTGTCAGGATGTTGTTCTCCGCGCACAAAGGTGCCGAATAACCCTATTTTTCTTACCCCAAGGGTCTTGAGGCGATCCCGGTTTTGGTGCAGTATCTTCAATACGTCTTGTTTAGTTCTGATGATAGGTTCCATCAGGCGCTCCTCTTTCTATTCGCCTTCTTGCGTTGTTATGATAACACAATTTCCTTTAAAAGATGGCCTTTTCCCAGAGTTGTGAGTGGACATGCATGTCCCCTTGTTCTTCGTAAAGAAATTCCACGAACCTTCTTAAAATGTCCCGGTTAGGGCCTTGGTTTATGGCTTTAATCATGGCCAACAAATCTTTGTCATCAATGCTGGCTTCCATTAATCAATCTCCTTTTTGATTATCTGTAGGCCCGGCTCCGGGGCCGGATGGCGATAATGTCCAGGGTCCCCGACGCCTCATTCACCCTATAGATGATCCGCCAGTCTCCCACTCTCGAATAGCGCCGATCCTTGGCGGTTTCCATCTGCTTAGACAGGCGTGGGTCTAAGGGGGCTTGGGCCAGTTCCCTCAACTTCTTCCGAATCCGCTGATCCATCACCTTGTCTAATGTCTCTAAAGTCTTCTCCGCCTCTCGGAATATCTCTACCCGGTAGCTCACAGCCCGTGTTTCCTTTCATACTCTTCCAAAGAAATGAACTGGCTGCGATCCCCGCTCAGGCTGGCTTGCATTCCTTCCTCGATGNCGGCCAGATCCTCCGNNGAGAAATATTCCGGCTCCTCATGCTCAAAGAGCAGGTCGACGAACTTTTCCAACAGGTCCGCATGAGGGCCTTGGGCGATGGTCTTCACCTTCTCAATCAGGTTTTCTAAGTTGCCCGGTTCCATCGGCTATTCCTCCAGGTTGGCAATCTTTGGTTTCTGGCCGTTCACCACCTGCTCCAGCAGGTTCCCGGCCAGGTCTGAGGCCCGGCGCAAGGCCTTATCCCGCAAATGGGCATAGCGCATCGTCATGGCCGAACTCTTGTGGGTCAGAAGTTTTTGCAAGGTGTAGAGGTCTACCTGGCCGGAGGAGGCCAGCATGGAGGCGTAGACATGGCGCAAACCGTGGAGCGCCCGAAAGTCCTTGGGAAGCCCGGCCACCTTTTTGATGCGGTTCACCTGCTTGTTAATGTCTACACGTCGCCCCCCGTCCCGGCCGGGGAAGATAAAGGGGCTGTCCGTGCGGGGATGTGACAGGAGCAAAGCCCTTGCCGGCTCATTCAACGGGATTTTCTGATCCTGGCCACCCTTCGGGTAGCGGATATGAATAAAGCCGCGCTCGAAATCAAGGTCCTGCCACTGCAGGCGAAACAACTCGCCCCGTCTCATGCCGGTAAAAAGGGCCAGCTTCATGAAATTGGCAGCCTGGACATTGACATCCTGCTCTATTGCCTCCAGCAGTCGGGCCAGCTGCTCCGGGGTCAGGTCCTCCGTCTTCAGGTTGTTCACCTTGGGCATTTCCAAGTGAAAGGAAAGGGGGTTGCACAGTTGGCGTTTAACCCCGAAATTGACGATGCGCCTGAGAAGCGATAACGTTAGCTTGACGGTCTGGGGGGCCTTATCTTTTAAAACACGCAAGCGCAAGCGGTCGATTTCCAAGGCGGTGATTTCGTGGGGTTCCTTGTCGCCCCAGAGTGGCCGGATATACCTCTCAAAACGGCTCCTGTCCTGGGAAATGCCTTTGAGAGTCTTATTAACTCGGTATTCGTCCCAGAGCCTCCCGAGGGTCCAGGTTTCCTGGGTCTGCCTGGCTGCTTCCCGCTGCTCCTGGTTGGTGGGTTCGTCCCCTTCGATTCTTTGGGTGCGAATCCTGGCAGCCCTGGCCGGGGTCATGTCATTTTTGAATTGCCGCCCGGCTTTTTCCTCGATAAGCTTACCCTGCTTGCGATAAACTATGTAATAAATCCGCTCCGGCCTGCCGTCGGCAGAGGTTCCCTCAATGAAATAAACTCCGGGATATTTCGTCTTAAAACGTTGCTGTTTTGGCATGGGCTACCCCCCTGAACCAAAGGGATTTGCTGGAAAACCAAAAGGATTTGTCCCCAACACTATCCCCAACATTTTTCCTTAATATACGGGTAAAAAAGGGGAAGTCAACAGAAAAAGGAAATCGGGAAAAGTCCATTAATCAGTTAGATAAGAAAAGGTATGGGAAAGGAGGGTAAAATTATTCTTATGGTCTCCGGAACCAAAGGTCGGGCGTTCGAGTCGCCCATCGCCCGCCAGTAATCATAAGGGCTTCCGAGAATTCGGAAGCTTTTTTCTTTCCCCGGAAATTATGTTTCCAACCTTCTTGCCAACCCACAGGCTCCCTATGATCTTCAACAAGAGCCTGACCGGGAAAAACCGGCAGGCTGGAGAAAAATAACCAAACGGGGGAATCTGTCAGGCTGAGCTCAGGCTAAGTACAGTGGTTCATAAATACGGTAACGTATTTTTCCCCTATGCCGCGAGGCGTTCTGGAAATGCCTCGGACGGGTTAAGTTTATGCAACAACTCATTGAGATCGCGCCGGGTAAACTTCCATTCGAATGGTTTAGCGATTTGTTCGTAATAATTTTGAAAGCCGAGTAGGCGCGCCTCCAGTTCTTCGAGGGACTGAAAATCGTTAGGCATCAGGACCTTGCGTTGGAGAATGGAAAAGTAAATTTCAATCTGGTTCAGCCAGCTCGCATGTACCGGTCCATGCACCAGGACCAGGTTGCTATAGCGCTGCTGGAGGCGCTCTATGGAGCGGGAACCCCGATGCGAAGAGCCATTATCCACTATCCAGAACACCCGCCGGGCCTCGGCATAAGGTGGCCGGCTCATAACATCGGCCACCAGCCGATCAAACGGCGCGATGCCGCTTTTAGGTTCACAGCGGCCAAACAGTTTGACCCGGTGGACATCCAGCGCCGCGAGATAGGCCCAGGCGCCGCAGCGGGTATATTCATGTTCCACCTTCATCACGGCACCGGCCTTGGCCGGATAAGATGGATGGCGGCGACGGCGGGCTTGGATACTGGTTTTCTCATCGGCAGAGAGGACGAATTCGTCATCCTTGAGGGGGCAACCATCCCAGAGACGTTCATAGAGGTCCAGGATTCGTCCGGCTTTGCTGGCAAACTGAGGATCGCGGGGAAAGATCCAAGATCGATATCGCCAGGGGCGAAGCGCATCCTCATGAAGCCAGCGCCATATGGTGCTGTCGCTGATCGTGGCAATGATACCGGATTGTCGGACCTGCCGGCTCAGATCAGCGACACTCCAGCGCGCCAGGGGTAGATGGCATGTTGCCGGCAACTCACAAGCCAGGGCCTTTACCTGAACGATCAGGTCTGGGGGAAAAAGACCGGGGCCGCCCCGGGCGGAGGCGCTCTTCCAGACCTGGGAGACGTTCTTCAAAGAACCGTTTTCGCCACATGCTAACGACTTCACGGCGAGTATGGAGTTGGTCGGCGATCTCATCGTTGCTGAATCCTTGGGCCGCCAGGAGAATCATCTTAGCCCGGATAACCATGAAATACGGTAACGTATATTTCATGGTGCGCCGAGATAACTCCTGGGCCTCATCTTCGGACAGGATTATTTCATATGGGCTTTTTCTCGGCATGAGCAACCCCCCGGCTGCTATCATGCCAGATGAAACCTATTTTTAAAAGCTTAAATACGTTAGTGTATTTATGAAAAGCTGCACTAAGGTGGAATCAGAGGTGGAAGGGATGATCAGAATGGATCAGTATGGGTATATCCGCACGGCGTACCGGGTTTATCAGAAGAGCATCAAGCAGATCTGTCGAGAGACCGGCCATTGTCGGGAGACGGTGAGGAAGGTCCTCCGGAATGAACCATTTAGCTATTCCCCCAGGGATATACAGCCGTATCCGGTCTTGGGACCCTATCTTCTCNTCATCGATCAGTGGCTGGAAGAGGATAAAAAGCGACCCAGGAAGCAGCGTCATACGGCCAGGCGGATTTACAACCGGTTAGTGCAGGAGTACGGCTTCACCGGTGGCAGTTCCACGGTGCGGCATTATGTGCGCCTGGCCAAGGCGCGCCTGGGTTTGAACGTGGCCAAGGCGTTCATTCCCCTGGATCCGGAAGTGGGCCGGGAAGCCGAGGTGGACTGGGGTATGGCACTGGCCATCATTGGAGGAAAGCCCACCACGGTCAAGTTTTTTGGCATGAGGTCCCGGTATTCTGCCAAACACTTCGTGCGCGGCTATCCCTGTGAACGGCAGCAGGCCTTCCTGGATGCCCACTTGCACGCCTTCGTCTTTTTCAACGGGATTTTTCCTACCCTGGTTTATGACAACCTGAGCACCGCAGTGCGCCAGGTCTTGCGGGGCAAAGGCCGGGTGGAGCAGGACGAGTTCGCCAAGTTCCACGCCTCCTATAATTTTACGCCCCGCTTCTGTAATCCGGCCGCGGCCCACGAGAAAGGCGGCATCGAAGGCCTGGTGGGCTACGTGAAGCGCAACTACTTCGTACCCGTGCCGGAGGCCGACAGCTTTGAGGCCTTGAACCAGCAGCTCCTGGCCGCATGTCTGGCCTATGGCGAGCACCGGCTCCAGGGCAGAGAANAGACGGTGAACGAGTTCTTCCAGGAGGAACAGGCCGGGCTCCTGCCATTGCCGGCCATGCCCTTCACCGTCACCCAGATCAGCAGTGGCAAGGTGGACCCCTATGCCACGGTCCGAGTGGACAAAAACCGTTATTCCGTCCCCAGCCGGTATGTGGGTTTCAAGGTCCAGGTGCANATGGACGTCGACCGGGTGGAGCTCTTTCACACCGGCACACGGCTGGCCACGCACCCCCGGGTCTTTGGCAACAATAAGTGGCAGTTAAATCCGGATCATTATCTCGAACTGATTCAACAACGTCCCGGCGCCTTTCAGCAGGCCCGGCCCCTGCGGCAGTGGCGGCAAAGTTGGCCGCCGGCGCTGGAGAGACTCCTGGGCCGGTTCCAGGAAAGTCAGGGGGAAACCGCAGGCATCAAGGATTTTATCAACGTGTTGTTGCTTTACCGGGAACACCCGGCTGAAGCGATCCGGGTCGCGGTGGAACTGGCTTTGGACCATCAGATCAGTACCAGTGACGGAGTGAAGCATATCCTCCTGCATAGCCACGGGGTGCCCACGCCGGCGCCTCTGCGTCATTGGCCGGCCACCCTGCTGCCGGACCTCTCCAGCTACGCACAGTTGGGGGTGGTGTCATGAAAGCCACCACGGAGATGGTGCTCACCGACAACCTCAAGGCGCTGAATCTCTCCCATATGCTGCGCCAGCTGGAGCCGCAACTCCGGCAGGCCCGGGAACAAAGCCTGGACTACGGCGACTTTCTGCTTTCCTTAACGGAGCTCGAACTGGAAGGGCGGATTGAGAACCGTCTGAAACGGCGCCTGCGAGAGGCCAAGTTCCCCTTGCTGAAGACGCTGGAGACCTTTGACTATCATGCCGCCTCTGGTCTCGACCGGCGTCTACTGCACCAACTGGCCTCCGGAGAGTATATCAGCCGGCATCGCAACGTCATCTTCCTTGGCAAGAGCGGCACGGGCAAGACCCATCTGGCCACCGGTCTGGGCGTGGAGGCCTGCCGCCAGGGAATCACCACCCGCTTTGTCACCGGCTGCGGCCTGGCCAACGAACTCCTGGAAGCGCGCCAGGAACACACCTTGAGCCGGCTGATCCAGCGGTATGCCCGGTACGGACTCCTNGTCCTGGATGAACTGGGATACGTCCCCTTCTCCAAGGAAGGCGCGGAGTTACTGTTCCAGGTCTTGGCAGCGCGGCATGAACGAAGGTCGGTGATCATTACGTCCAATTTGGGCTTCGCTGACTGGACCCAGGTCTTTGGGGAGCCCACCCTGACGGCGGCGCTGTTGGATCGCCTGACCCACAAGGCCCATATCGTTACCTGCGACTGGGAGAGTTACCGGCTCAAGGAAAGTTTGCAAAGCAAAGGCCTCAGT
>JGI24721J26819_10006063_pt1 | contig 11877 bp, 14 predicted proteins | sample YelNatPaOPGAMG01_FD_26819 | JGI IMG/M metagenome (IMG submission 26819)
ATTTATCAATGAAATATTTTGATCCTCAAAGATCTTCTTTTCAAGCTTATATTTATATGTACACCATTAAAAGATACATCTTTGAAAAACTTAGAGAAAATGCCTTAATAAGAGAAAGTCAAAAAGAATATATTGATCTTATTAGACAAGTAGAAGATTTACACTATAATAACAATCATATTGAAATAGAAGAAATCTTAAGACAGAAAATATATGTTGAACTTGATAAAGTAAACGATTCAAATTATTGTTATCTACCAGACGAATATTCTAATAATGGACTAGAAGAGATGATATGTAATATTGTAGAAACTCAGTTTTCAAAGAAAGATCAACATATATTTTTTCAGTATGTTTATGAACAACGAACATTTACTGATATTGCAAATGATTTGAATATTACTAGACAACAAGTAAGTTTTTTGTATAATAAACATGTAGAATATCTTAAGTATGTAATTAGTCAAATTAACAAGAACAAACCTTTTCTTACTTATAAAAAGTTTAGAAGAAGTAGATTACCGATCGATAAGAAAAAGAAATTGGTAAAAAGAACAAAGATGAAATAACCAATAAAGGGTGTATATGTGTAGTGAAATCGCTCGGAAGACATATTCTAGCAGAGTTTTTCAATTGCGACAAAGATATACTAAACGATCCTACACAGATAGAAAAATTAATGATAGATGCAGCTAAAGAAGCAAATGCAACAGTACTCTCAACTTCTGTTAGAACGTTTGAACCATTTGGAGTTAGTGCTGTGGTAATAATTGCAGAATCACATTTAACAATTCATACATGGCCAGAGTATGGTTATGCAGCAGTAGATTTCTTTACATGTGGAGATCAAGCAGATCCCTGGAAAGCTCATTTATTTTTATCTAAAGAATTAAAGGCAAAAAAGACTACTGAAAAAGAAGTTCTTCGTGGTATAGTATCTGATCTAGGTATTACTATCTAAGATGTATTTATGCCAACATAATGCTGCCCTAGAGGCCTTTCGTATACCACTAATAAAATTACTAATTGGAAATTAAAATCTTGATAAAGAGGTGAATAACATGCTAAAGAGCCTTTTACATTTTACTATATTGATATTGATCTTTCTAACTAATGTACTATTTAGTTACTTAGCAGGACATTACTTTCTTAGTAAATTAACATTCATTCCATCTTTAAGTACAACTAATACTGTAATAACGTTAGCTTGTTGGATTGTATTACTATATAGTTTCAGTGAACTATCAAAGACAAGAAAGTTTTATAAATTCTTTGTTGACTTCATTTACATAGTATTGTTTATCTATCAAATTGCTATTATTACTTATTTGACATCCGGATTCTTTGAAAGAGTTTCAGCTACTGCTATTATTATTTCATTTGCTTTATCATTGTTTTTAACAATAATAGGTGTAGCTTTAGAACCAGATTCAACTGAGAACAAATCTAAGCTTCCATGAAAGGAGGATCGTTTGTTTTTTGAAAAACAATTACCTAATAATGTCTATGTCAATATCAGTACTCTAGATTTTAGTTTTCTTGGATACTTAGTTAAGACAAAAAATAAACAACTATTTGTAAGAGATACAATTGCATTTAACAAAGACGTTACTTTAATGTTAGATTGTATTTTCTATAAATATGATGTTGTTAGTATAGTTAAAGATAAAAGTATTTTAAAAATGTATCAAGAGAATTTAAGTTCGGAAGATAAAAGTGATGGTAAAGAAGATAGTTACATTTATAAGAAAGGAGATTATCTAGTTATAGTAGTAGATGATTCATTCTTCTTTGGACAAATTATTTATAATGATAGTACATCTATCTATATGAAAGATGTATTAGAATATAAATTTCAAGAAGGTTATTTACAATTTTGGCTTTTTAAAGGCCATCTTGCTAACGTCGTATTTAACAAAAAATTTATTACTTTAACTTCTAAAGAATCACCCACTAGTCAATTTACTAACCAGTATAAAGACGCATTAAGTAAATTCAAGAATATAGATGAATCATCTGACGATTCTTATATTTCTAGAAATGATACAGTAATAGTGTGTACTGATTCTCTTGATATTATTGCTAATGTGATTGATAAACATAATTACGAAGGTATTTATAGTCATACTATTGTTGATTCAGAAATTCAACTTTGGCCATTTCATGACAAAATTTATGTTCAAGATTATAAATATTTAATAGCTGTTACTGGAAACAAAGAGCTTGAAAATTTCATTAACAATTATCATCAATCAAAAGATAATATTTTACCTTTTAGGAGACCAGGAGTAAAGAATGATAATCTATCCTTGTAATAATTCAGGTTCTTCATACTATCGTTTAATTGCTCCAGCAGAGTTTTTAAAAACTCATGACTATATAAAGAATGTTAGGAGCTACAATTATTACCTTACTATAGATAAGATTAAAGAACTAAATGAATCTAGAGTACATGTACAAAGGCAATTTTTCCCTGAACAAATTAAATTTTTAGGAACTTATAAGTTAGCTTCAATAAAAATAGTTAATGACCTTGATGATCTTTTATGGGACTTACCAAAACATCATCCTCTATATGGATATTTTACTAAAGAAATTATTGACCAATTACTTCTTGGTTTTAAACTTAGCGATTTGGTAGTTGTAAGTTCAGAACGATTGGCTGATAATTTACATAAAACTTTTGGTATAAAAGCTAACGTATTAGAGAACCTAATTAAATGTTCTTATAGAAAATATCCTACTATTAATAGAGATAAAAAATTAAGAGTAGTTTGGTCAGGTTCTCCTTCTCATGAGAAAGATTTAGAAATTATTAAAGAATTAGTTTTGGAAACTGTAGATACTATGGAATGGACATTTATTGGTTACTTACCTTCTTACATAAATAGAAGTCAACATATTGTTAGATATATTCCTTTTCAAGAACCTGAGCAATATTTTGAAACATTAAGTACTTTAGATCTTGACGTTGCTGTAATACCATTAGAATACAATGAATTTAATATGTGTAAAAGTCATAGTAAATTGTTAGAGTTTGCTACACTTGGAATTCCAAGTATTACTACTAATATAGAACCCTACAAAGAAAATCAATGTATTAAGATAAAAGATAATGACAAAACCTTGTGGAGAAAAGCATTGTTAAGCTATAATAAAGATGAAGGACTAAGATTAGAACATGCTCATGCTGCATATGAATATAGTTTTAACTACACTTATATAGCACAACATAGAAAACTATTTGATTGTTGGTTTATTTAAAAATGCCNATACAATATTTAAAAGCAACCAAGTTTAGTTTGGTTGCTATGATATCTAATCAAGACCCTTCTTTTTTACACACNATGTTTCAGAAATTATTTATGCAAACATATCCCNATTGGGAATTGATTCTGNTAGTTGATAATACTGAGAANGAAAGATTNAAAAACTATCTTAGCCAGATTTCTGATAATAGAATNACTATTGTCTATATATATAGCAAAAGTACNAAGTTTTCCTTGATAAACCAAGTTTTTTCGAATATTTCTGGTGATTATATATTGTTTATTGATATGGATGACGATATAGAACTTACTGCACTATCAACGATAGCTAAAGCAATAAACCATTATCCTTATGATATAATACTCAATAATCCAATCTACAAATATCAAGATAAAGAAATAAGAAAAGAACATAGAGTTCCTAGTATAGAAGAAATCTTTTGTCAAAGGGAATATAGTGATTTTGTTATCTTTAAAAAAGAAATATTGAATTTTGAGTTCACTCATAACAATTATAAATTTGAAGCTCTTATAAAAAGTATAGTTAAGACAAAGAAAGTATATTACTTACCTCATTATGTTTATATCAAAGAAAACAAAGCAACTCCAGTAGTAGTTGATCCTGTTGATATTACTGATTACATAGATATCTTACAAGAAGTTTTTGAACAAGAAAAACTTCCTTATATTGTTAAATACGAAAACAAAATGGAATTTGAATTAGAAAAGAAAGATATTGAAACTCCAAAAGTATTGTGTATTAGTAACAATCAATTCAAATTGTATTATCCTAATATAGAATATGTAACAGTAAAGAAGACTAGTGATATCAATAATGAAATAGAAAACACTAATGCTCAATACATATTAATAATGTTAGATTCAATTCCAATTACGTTTGGACTTGTAGAAAATATGCTAAAAACTTTTTCTGATGATTTNATGACNGGAGTAGTNGGAGCTAAAGTAATAAACAAGAAGAACAAAATAAGATATGTAGGTTCTATAAAACAAGGAAGTAAGATAATTCCAATAACAGAAAAATCATACTTGCTAAATTATGAGAGAGTTAATACGATGAAAGAATATGATACTGTTTCTAAATATTGTCTTATGTTTGCAAAATCCACATGGGATAAAGTTAAATTTGATTTTACAATAAAGGATTTTATATTTGATTTTTGTACGAGAGTTAAAGAACAACTTGGATTGAAAGTTANTATAATCCCAATTCTGAAGTAATCTTAAGTAAAAATTAATTCTTATTTTTTGGAGGTGCTTTAATGGTTAATGATAATGTTCTGTCACAGTTAGAAGAAGAATTTCAAAAAATTATCTTTGAAATTTTACAACTTGATCAAAATGGAGTTCCGTTACAACATGTAAAAGATACTCCTAAGAGAATTGCTAAAATGTTGTATAANGAACTATTANCTGGTTGCTATACAGATCCACCTAAATTAACAGTATTTGAAAATACTAATGATAATCATAGTTGTGTTACTGTTAAAAATATGGAAGTTAAAAGTATGTGTTCTCATCATTTTATGCCTTTCTTTGGTATCTGTAACATTAGTTATATTCCTGACCAAAAAGTAGCTGGATTATCCAAGTTTTCTAGGATAGTAACTTATTTCTCAGCTAGACCACAAATTCAAGAAGAGCTTACTAAACAGATTGTAGATTATCTAAATGATAAATTAGAACCGTTAGCAATTGGTGCAAGATTAGATTGTAGACATACTTGTATGTATCATCGAGGAGCTAAATCAAATGGGACAATGCAAACTGAATATATTATAGTTAAAGATAAAACAGATACTAAATTAAAAGAAATAATTCGTCAAGAAATTTATGTATGATGATGTATGAACATTATAACAGAGAAATCTGTTCACTTTTGGGTGAAGAACTATGATATAAACAGAGCTGGTCCTACGTTGTTAAAGCATTTATCTAATATTGATTTAACTCAAATAGAAGATAAACAAGAAAGAAATATACAGTATGGAAACTTATTACGAGATCAATCAAATCTTAAGGTTGTTCCTTCAGTATTAAGAGCTTTTATAAGTAGGTTAGCATATGAATCTGGGGCAGTAGCGTATACTCCAGATTCTGTTATTACTAAGAATAATATTATGGAACATCCTTTAGTTAAGAGAAGNGTGTATTCTTTTAAAGTAGAATGGAGTGCTACACATTTNGTTGTATCAAAAGATAAGAAATCTTATATTGCTTTGTTAGCTAATGGNGACGTATTNATAAAAGGTCAAGCATCAAAAGACATTAGTCCAAAATTAGTAGAACATATTTTTAGATTATTTGAATTAAAACTATCTAGTTTTAAAAGTTCTTTTTTAAGATTGCCAACTTCAGTTTTTGCTGTGAACAATATAGTAATTGTAGGTGATGAATCTTATAAAGTTAATGACTTCGAAACATTTGATTTAGAAGTAAACCATGAATACTATTGGAGAAAGTGTTTACAGTTTATATATCCAATAGAGATGTATAAAAATAATATTAATATGATATAGGGAGGATTTCTGTGACCAGAATTAATACTATTGATGTTGAGTTCTTAGCAGATCAACATCTACGAGCAGAATATCTAGAATATATGTTTGCTATTGATGCAATTCAAAAATCTTTTAAATCTAGAAAATTAGAAGGAATACCTGGAAATTATGTTTTAGGTACTGGTCATATCTTATTTTTCAAAGATAAGTTGTTATACCTAAAGAATAGGCATGAACTAATAAAAGAAGAACTTAGACGAAGAGGATTTACTAATTTGCACTTAACTCTTGATTTTAAAGATTTGCCTAACTTTCTATTTAATGATTGGATGCCAAAGCTTGATGACATTCTTGTAAACTTTGATCGGGTATATCAAAGAGTCATGCTAAAACCAGAATGGTATAGATATTATAGAAAAGAGTTACCTGTTTGGTTTATTGATAGAGAGTTATATAGAGATAGAGTAACTAGACCCTATTTATTTAAAGGAGGTACGAATGTATCCGAATCTACTTTATCAACTAGCTAATCATTTGAACTTAGTTCAAAATAGTAATAGTAGTAATGTTTTTCAATCTCAAATTCAAGCTTTAAGAACTTTAGCACCACAATCAAATTCTATGTCTTCTAATTCTCTAAATCAAAATGTAAATAACATTGCTCAACAAGTACTAAGTTCATCATCAGGATTAAATACAAATAGTCAAAATGCAATTACATCTATATGGAGTCCTTTAACTTCTGGAAATTTAACTGATATGAATACTAGTCAAATTACAAATTTAGCTACAACCATGGCTACTAGTATGCATTCTACTGTAGCAAGTTCACTAGTTTCTCAAGCTTCTACTTTAATGTCATCTGGTTGTTTAGGTTCTCCTTTAACATCCATGTTAGGACAAGTATCTCAATCATGGTCTCAATTTTCAAATATTGTTGGAAATGTAACTGGTAATGTTTTAAATACTGTAGGAAGTTTATTATCTCCAGTAGAAGATGTAGTAGGTCAAGTTGTAAGTGGTATTCTAAATGGAGCAACTAGTATAACTGGTGGAATAACTCAAGGGTTGTTTGCTATAGCTTCTGATGACTTAAATACTGTTTTTAATTCGTTATCTGGAATAACAAATGCAGTAAGCACAGCAACAAATGCTGTTACTTCAGCTATGAGTAGTATTTGTGGATCTACTAGTTCAGGCCTTAATCTAAACTCTATTGGAGGTTCTGCTAGTACTAGTATACAATTACCAGGATCATTACAACAAGTTATGCAAGTTCAATCTCAAGCAGCTAATGATATTCAACAAAATGTAGCCCCTTATTTATCTCCGTTAAATGGAATTGGATTCGATAATTTACAAACTTTAACTAATACTTTAGGAGTGCAAGGATTAACTTCTGCTGTTCAAAATAATACTCTTGTAAATATGAGTAATGTTTTTCCAGGACTTGATCTACAATCAATAACACAATACTTACAACAAATACCTTCATCAAATTTAAATACAATAGTACAATATGGAATACCTAATTTAAGTCAAATTGAACAATCGGTTGGAATAGCAAATTTATCTCAAAGTAATATCCAACAAGTTCCACCTCAAATACTTCAATCAATTTTACATGTAGCAACTGCTAAGTCTATTAATCCGCCAGATGTATCATCACATATTAGTGGATTACAACAAGTATTTTCAAGTGTTAGTCCCAGTATAGATCCTACGGGACAATTATCAAGTATAACAACAACGTTAAGTTCTTTACTTTAAACTAAATGAACAAATATAGAATTCAAATTGGAGGACTATTATCATGGATAAGAAACAGTTTTGGCTCATTAAACAAGTAGTTAATAACTTAGAATACAATAAAAATGATAATTCATCATTGAAATTTATGTTTGTAGGGAGAAGTTTACCTACAGATAAGTATTCTGATGAGGAAATTAGAGAAGCTACTAAAATGGTTTTTTCTGAATCGGAGAAAATAGTATCTAAACAAAAAGACATTGATGAATTACAACTTAAAGAATTACTTATAAATTATTTCCAATCTTTAAACCAAAATGCCTAGTAATGCAAGACTTACTGATATTGCCATAGGAATATGTTGTTGTCATTCAAATCCAACATGTATTCCTATGGTAGGAGTTATNATAACTGCCAGTCCAAATGTAACAACTAATAATTTAGGACAAGCTAGAGTTACAGATGTCTTAATTGGTGGTTGTGGACATGTTGGAATTATAGTTAGTGGATCTCCAAATGTTCANGCTAATAANTTANGNGTAGCAAGAGTAGGAGACCCTGTAGTAGGTTGTCTAATTATGACAATTGCAACTGGTTCAAGTAATGTAACAACAAATTAATTTAATCGGAGGACTTTTTTATGGAATTGAACAAAGATCAATGGACTCGTTTTGTAAACATCTTAACAGGTATTGCTGCAGCAGGATTTGACGATTGTATAATTAATAATGGTAGAATAAGAGAAAGTGACGTTACTAAAACTCTAGTAGTAGACTTACAATTAGATGTTCCGTTACAAATGGAAGTTCAAATAATAAAATCATTTCTACCTCTTTATAAATCGTTTATCCCTTTTGATGAAAATGGTAAAATAAATATTGAAACAACTGATGATGCTATTAGTATTAAAGATGATCTTTCTTTTATCAATATAAGAAGACCAGTAGAAAAGTCATTAAGTTGTAAATTTCTCCCAGATGATGTATTTCAACAATTTGGTTTTGATACTAAAGAAAGTAAACTTTCAATTAAGATAAATGAATATTTGTTATCAAGGATTAAAGCTATACGAGATAACTTTCAGACTACTGTTTTTAATATTGAATCAATAAAGAATAAAGCAACTTTATTTTTTAAATCGTACAGCAATACTAGAACTGCTAAGATGATAACTATGGATACAGATTTATCTGATGTTAAACTATCAATAGCATGTTCAGTATTTGACTTTCCTTTTGATTCAGATTTTACTATGGATATCTTAGAAACTGAAAAGAATAAGTTCATAGCAAAATTTTCTGGAACTATTTCAGGAATATCTTCAAGTTTATACGCTAATGCTAAATTAGAATAAACATAATGAGTAATTTCTCAACTTATCAAGTAGTTCTTAAAGTCCAGTATAAAAATGGATCTAATAGTGATATATCCAAATTTGTACATGACTTTGAACTACAACATTCTGTAGTATATGATGTACCTACATTTGGAATGAAACTGAATGGAATGGTATTTCAATACTTAAGTCAAGAAATACAAAGATTTCAGTTGATAATTACATCTTATATAAGATCATCAAGTATCAAACGAATAAACGAATATAATTTAATACCTGCAAATCTAAATCAAGTAATGTCTTCTATCAATGATAGTTTATCAGATACTAGAAATATGAATAGAGACTTTACTGTTTATTTTTGGGTAGAGCCTTGTCTTATTGTATCTTGGACAAATACTATCAATAAGGTTTATCATAATACTAAAGTACAAGATGTATTAATTGATATCACTGATAAAAANCTAGTAGAACAAGTTTTGTATAATAAAATGAATGTTACAAACTATGAGCAAATTGTAGTAACACAAAAACCATATTTACAACAATTAGACGACTTAGATTTTTATTTTGGTCTTACTCCTTATATATGTCCAAAAACCATTTGTCCTAGCTATAATGATCCTACAAAATGTATAGTAAATATACAAGATGTAAAAGAAGCTATTTCTAAGAAAGCATTTCAATCTACAATTTTTGTATCTGATCAAACTAGTACTGCTTCTGATATTTATCAATCATACATTACTCCAAATAGTTATGTTTGTTTAGGTGAGATTTCTGTTAAGAATGAACAAGCAATGACTTCAACTTCAAAATATATAACTGTTACGAAACCATCTAATACATTATATAGCAAAACAGAATTTAATAGAAGTCAAGTAGCAAGTGATTATGGTACAATGGATCCTAGTGAAAATGCTAGTTCTATAATTAACAAAATAAATAATTCAGTTATTGTTACTTCACAAACTGGTAATGATAATTCTGAATCTTGGTCAAATTCTTTGTTTGGAGAATTATTACTTTATGGAAGTAGAACAATAGCATATTTATTTGAAGTTAGTACTGCAGAATTNTTACAACCNGGTTATACTNTAAATATTAAAGTTAAAGATCCTAAGTACGTAAAGTATGCAGGAAATTATATGATTGAATCTTTAACACAAAGATTTTCTTTATTATCTTCATCTGATTGGAGATGTTTAACTGAAGTATCTTTAGTAAGGAGTAATACAATATGGTCTTAAGTGCTGATAAGTATTACTACATTGAAGAAGGGTTAAAGTGTAAAGAAGATCCTTTATATTTCATTTCTCATTATATAAAAATAGAACTTCCTGGTGAAGAAATTACTATGCCTATTTATGGTAAACAAAAACAATTAATACGTCTTTTACAAGATAAACATTACGCTATTGTTTTAAAGAGTAGACAAATTGGTATTTCTACTATAAGTCAAGCTTGGTGTGTTTATCTAGTCTTGTTTTATTCAAATATTACTATTGGTGTTATAAGTAAAGATGGTTCAGAAGCAACAGACTTTGTAAGAAAAGCAAGAAACATGATAGAATTATTACCTGAATTCTTAAAACCTAAACTTATCGGAGATGCTAAACAAGTTATTGAAACTGTTTCAGGTAGTAGGATTGTATCTGCTGCAGTTGGAACTTCAAATCCGGGAGCAGTTTTAAGAAGTAAAAGTCTTACATTTTTAGTTATTGATGAAGCTGCTCACATTCCACATATTAAAGAAGCTTATGATGCAATGGCTTTTTCAATGGGTACTGTTCATAAATATGCTAAAGAACATAACATACCTTATGGTACTATAATTTTATCAACACCAAATGGTACTACTGGAAAAGGAAAATGGTTTCATGATAATTGGAAACTTGCCTTAGAAGGAGTTAATTTATATGCTCCATTAAAGATTCATTATTCAGATGCTCCGTTTGCTGATGCTGAATGGTTAGAAAGACAAAAACGTTTAGTTGGATATGATCCAGTTATTATTTCTCAAGAATTGGAACTTCAATTTATTATGAGTAAAGATTCACTATTTTCAGAAAATGAAGCTATCTCTAAAAAGATACAAGAAACTCAAGAACCAATAGAAGTTATTGATAGAGCTTATTTTGATGATGAAACTAGTGCTAGTATTGATTTAACTCAAGTTTTTAAAGGACAATGGAGAATCTTTGAACAATTTGATGAAAGTAAAAGTTATATAATTGGAGTCGATGTCGCATCTTCTACTGGAATATGTAATTCAGCTATAGTTATAACTGATCAAGATTTAAATCAAGTAGCTGAATTTACTGGTAAACTTAGAATAATAGATTTTGAAGAAGAAATCATTTTTGCTGCTACTGAACTATATCCAAATTGTTTGTTAGTAGTTGAAGCAAATTATGATCATCAATTAGTAGAAAGATTAGCTATGAATCCAGATGTTTCATACAAGATGTATTTTACTGATCACTTTGATGATAAAGGTAAAATTATAAAAAGAACTCCTGGATTTAATACTACATCTAAAACTAGAACATTACTAATGAGAGAACTATATTCAATGGTTAATGAAAATCCAGATCGAATTAAATCGGCACTTTTAGCTAATGAAATTATTAGTATTAGAAAAGATTATAGAAGTAATGAACTTTCAGATTTAGCTATTTCTTTTGGTTTCATTTGTTATGTATATAGATATGAACCACATAAACTTGCATTTTCATTATCAGATGATGAAAAAGATAATATGGATCAAATATTTGATTTATCTAGTGATGGTGATTATGAAGAAGATCATGATGATTCAGAAGGCGGAAGTTCACCTTTTGAAGATGAGTTATTAGATTTACTAGATTAGCAAGAGAACAAATATATTAAATTTCTTTTTCGGAGGGTTGTTATGGCAATTTTATTTTCAAATGGAATTTCTCTTAAAGTTCTTGATTCAAAACTTATACTTTCAGATCCTGATAATGTTTCTGTCGAA
>JGI24721J26819_10006078_pt1 | contig 11860 bp, 8 predicted proteins | sample YelNatPaOPGAMG01_FD_26819 | JGI IMG/M metagenome (IMG submission 26819)
CTAAAGCTTGTTGAGGAGGTTAAACGATTAACGAAGCCTTTGGAGAAGGATGGCGTATATGAAGGCCTAATGCGCTTTGCATACGCGCTCGGCTTAGACCTTACGGATCTCCATAATGTGGAGGAGATTGCTACTAAAATACTAAAAAACTGGCGTGGGCAGCTTGACCAGAACATCCAACCAAGCCACATCCACCTATTCATAACACTTCTTGAAAAAGGAAAACAGAAAAAAGATATCGAACGCAAACTCACAGAAACAAGACTGAAAGCAGCACCAACAGAAAACGTATGCTATTAGACATTACTAACAGAAAACGCTAACAAAATTATAGTAATAGAAGAATTTCAAAAATACACAAAGCGAGATACTATAAAGGGATATAGCCAAAGCGTTGTGAAGGGTTTAGGCGTTAATTCTAACGGGAATTTGCTTTTGTATATCTGCAGATTAAGTCATATCTTTAATACGACTTTGGTTAAATAAAATGCCAAAAAATAAATAATTTACAGGATATTTGCTCTTTATGTGAAGAAACCATGATTTTCTGGTTTAAGTCGAAAATCGAAAAATCACGTATGCCAGAATTCAGCGAAGACAAATTATTAAATAAGATAGAGCGAGAGTGCTCTTGGAGGAATAGATCCGAAATTGAATCACACTTCAACAAATATGCAAAGGAAGAAAAGTTGCAACTTTTAGTTCAAATTAGTGATTTTATTGATTTCTGTTTAAAGTGTAAGTATGAAAGAGCCAAAATCTCTCATTTTCTTCACAATTTTGCTCGCTATTCGATGTATCTTTCAGCAGAACAGCTTAGCAATATACTCAAAATTTTTTTAGAGATGATAACAAAACGCATTGAGCCAGAAAAGCTATTATTAACGTTCTCTAAAAATGCACCACAACTAAAGCTTCTACATTTTGACCATTTTCTATTTCTAGCAGAAGAAATGTTAAAGAAAAACATAGATCCGACAATAACAATAAATTATCTGTTTGAACTACACCCTCAACTTCTCCAAGAAAATTCGCAGCCAATTTTCTCTTTGCTAATAAAATTGGTGGAAAAGCAAATAGATCCCAAAGAAACTGTTTGGGCACTTGGTCTTTTACCAAGAACAATGCCCTCTGAAGACTTCATTACGCTGTTAACATTTTTAATAAATCTGGTGGATCAAAATGAAAACCCCCATGTCATTTTAACGACTATAATAAACGATCCAAAACAAGCAATGTTATATGATCCATTAAAAACAATAGATTGGAAAAAACTAGCACTTCATGATGCTGAAGTTAAAAAGTCAAAACAACTTCTTGAGGTTATTGTAAAGAAACTATATGAGGGGAGATGGCATTACGCTTCAACAGATGATGGAATCTGGGATATAGGGCCAAGAGAATCGCTTCAAAATATACAACGATACTCAGCGGAAGATTTTAACAAGATTGCTCCGATGATATTGGAGCTTTTGAAGAATGGAATTTTTCCAAATGATTTTATTCTTATGGCAGAGTCGCTAATTAGACTATATCCTAATAAATTAATAGAGTATCTCAATATTCTTAAGGAAATTATGTTAAGGCGAGTGCGTTGCAGAATTGACAGGAGAGATGCTTTTTCTACATCAATACAGGTTAAGAAAAGCAGATTTCGGAATTACTTTTTTTATAAGCTCAATCAGAAACTGTTGAATGAAACAGACAAATTTGATTTATACATCTCACAAATCTTGAATGACCTTACATATGCTGAAGAACGCGCGCAAAAAGAGAAGCAAATTGAAATCGAATATAAAAAGTGGCTGAAAACGTTAAACGAAAAGTCAAGAGATATGAAAGTGATGTTCCGAAAAATTGAGGGTATATGTAAATATATCAGGGCAAAAGCTTACGATAAAGACTTATTGAGTTGGCCTATTAAATATTCGCATGTTCAAAAACTGGAGAAATATATCGAAGGTTTCATTCAAAGCTGTAATGTCCTTTCAAGCGACGAGTTTGTCGCAGTTATTGAGAGATTATCAAGAACTCGCTTTCAGAATGCGGTATTTATGATAAGTAGCATTTTGTCCGAAGACTTTAGGGATGAAGAGCAAATGCAGCAAGTAGCTTTCTTGCTAGCGGATACGCTTGCAAATAAGGGATGCGCAGAAGAGGCATCATATTTTCTGGAGAACTTAGGATTGCAACTTTTTGCTTCCAAGAATTTTGGTAGCGCCCATTTAGTTTTTGAGAAAGCTAAATCGATTCTCGAAAAAACCGACCATCTATATGACAAGAAAGGAAATGACGTGAAGAAGGAGCTTTTTGGCTATTTTGACGAATTATCTAAGGCTTCTGAATTGTGTCCGGCTAATGGATGTTCGCTTTCTAAATTGGGTGTTCTAGCTGAAAGTGGAGATGAGTTGACCAGAATTATCGCCATGCGAGCAATATGTTTAGTATTTGATTGGGATAGCTCTTCAGAGGTTCTCATAAAGCTTCTGAAAGATCCTTCTGCAAGAGTAAGGCGAATGACAACCGGTGCGATATTTCTGTTTATGTATAACCGCATAAAACTCAAATCGAATATATATGTGCTTTTTGAGTCAGGTTTCCATAAAAAACTTGCAAATGCCATATTTTTAAACATAAATGATGAAGACCCTACAGTCCGAGAAGTAGTTATCGAAAGTCTGGGGCTCATTGGCGACGAATCTTTTATTCCGGCGTTGATTGAGCGTAAGGGCCGTGAGAATAAGGAAATGCAAGTTCTTATTGAAAATGCTATAAGTAGAATTGAAACTTTTCAACAGGACCTCCGAAAATGGCGAGAGTGGCTAAGTTGGCGGGAGTGGCGAAAACGGCGGGATTTGCTAGAAACAACTACGGCAATACGGCATGGGTCCGGAAGGTCTTTTCATGATGATTACATTGTGCAGAGAATGAGAGAAAAAGCGTGGGAACGCCAAAGGGAATGGTGGGAGCGCCAAGGTAGAAGGTATTAGTGTGCTCGCTTAAATCGAAAGTTGCGATCCTGCGGGAGATCTTCATGCTTTCAGTCTTGATGATATCATCTCTGTCTATGGCAACGGCTTTTAACCATCTCATAAATTATGAGTTATACGTCGTTAATGGTACTACGTGGAGTGATGGCATGCTTATTCCGGTAAGTATCCTTGGAACCACAACCAACATAACACCAAATAACTCTAAAACATCCTTCAAATGCTGTATGTAATGCTCCTCTCTGTTAAGAGAGCATGACATTACCATTATGCGCGCGCACAGAGGTAAATTTACTTATATTAGAAAAAGTTACTTAAGAACTCTAAAGTCTACTATTACTATGCTAATGCGCGCGATTTTCCCTATCTCTTGAATCCCAACTTTTTCGGATATCGCTTTTACAATTCTTTTCCGTCGATGTGACAACAGTTGTCTCTTCAGCTTCTATTTTCTGGCAATATTCAACAATAGCTTTGTTGGTCTGTTCTATGACCTGTTTAAGCCAATCAAGTTTGGCATCAATATCATCAAGCATCGTAATTAGTCTAAGTTTGTCGCCAACTATAGCAAGTTTTCTATCCCATAAATCTCTACTCGATTTCCATTCTCGCTCAAAAATGTCCTGCCAAATAGGATTGGGTGTTGAATCTAGAGGAATGTCAATTATATGTGCATTAAAGTGATCATATTTGCTTACTGACATCTGGTCAATGTCAGGCAGTATATTTACGCGTGTTATTAACTTTGGCTTTAATTGAGAAATTGTATCTCCTAATCGTGATACTGGGCTTAGCCTTAAAGCTATTTGTTCAAGAGCAAGTGAGGCATTCATTTTTAACTCTTCTTTCCTAAGCACTTTAACTTTTGACAAACAACTCGGGCAAGTAGCAAAACTAGCTTTTCCCTTATAATTCCATTGGTGTTTACACTTTGGGCATTCAATTTTGGTCATAGAGTTACGCCTGTGAATGGTAGTAGTAGTGGTAGTAAAGTTTAAATAATTTGCGGTGGAAGTATAGGGAAGCGATAGGTTGATAAGCCCTCTGAAGTGGCGCCAGCATGAAGGTTGATAACAAGCGACCAACGCAAACTAAGAAAATATTCATTAAGAGGGCAGCGTTAGTAAGGCTTTTAGCACGAAATTTTGGGGGATGACTATTCACTATGGCTCAGAAACTATCGCGCTCCAACATGCGGGATGCTGTTCTCGCGGCTTCTTTTATGTTTTTTAAAGTTAAAGGAATAATATTGCCATCAGACATCGCAAAAATATTCGGGTTTGACGACGGCACAGTGCGGTATATAATCCTGAATCATCCAGAGTATTTCATAGTTATAAAACGTTCGCGTATTATAGCAGAACCCGCGCCACTTTTGCTTGCCATAGGTCCTAACTTGGTTCAATATTATGGTTCCGCGTTACTTCAGAGAGTTGATTTCAAGCTTTCAAGATTGATCGCTATCTATGAAGAAGACTTGCATAAAATAAAGCCTCAACTTGAAGAGTTGATTTGTCTAGCACGCTCTGTGGCTCAGCACTGGCGAAATATGCTCTTTGAACAAAACCGTAAACGTTAGTTGTTTCTTCAGTAAGGCATTAACAATTAAATCTGCTTGACTAAAAAATGGCTGATATTAGTAAAGATTTGCTTATTTGATTAAAAAACCAGCGATATGAATCATTCTGTTTCACCTATATATTAGGAGTGAAGAGGGGATCAAAAATGGCAAGAATATTTGAATTTTCTAAAATCTCGCTAAATTTCCATGCAAATGTAAATGCTACTAATGGTGAAGGGGTGAGGTTTGAAGTTGGATGAGAGTGAAAAAGAAAGGGGAGAGGAAAATGAAGAAGAAAGTGCAGATTACTATTATCGAAAGGCAAATAATTTCTATGAACATGGTGAATTTGAAAATGCAATAGAATTGTACAACAAGGCTATAGCGAAAGCGCGCCAAGACGACCCAATTTACAAGTATTATTACAATCGTGGGCTTTCGTATGCCTGCCTAGAAAGATACGCTGAGGCTCAAGCAGACATTTTGAAGGTTATTGAGCTTAAGCCTGATTTTGCAGAAGGATATTACATCCTAGGACTTACAAAAGAGTATACTGGAAAGTTACAAGAGGCAATTAAGGCCTACGAAAAAGCTCTTGAATTGAACCCGAATTTCAAAGATGCTCAAAATCGTAAGGAGCTTGTTGTTTCTAAAAAAAGAAAACAGGACTCAACGGGTCTTATATCAAAGGCAGGCTCATCAACGGATTCGCGTGAGTATGCCTCAACTGTTGACGAAGTAAAGAGTTTAATGGAAGAAGGCAATTTAGAAAAAGCTCTTGAACTTGCCGAGAAGGCGCTGCACAGTAACCCAGATCATTTTCAATTGCTCCTACTTAGACGAGTGATTTTAGGGAAAATTGGTATAGAACGAGAGCTTTGCGGCTTAGAAGAAGTCAAAAACATGTTTGATTTGCTCATAATTACTAGGATCAAGAACTCAAATCATCCTCTTTACAAGGCAAAAATAGCGCAATCTTCAACAGGCATAATACTTTATGGTCCATCAGGATGCGGCAAAACTACTATTACAATGACTATTGCTAAGCAAGAGGGCATTCAAGTAATAGAAGTAGTCTTATCCGAAATTCTGAACATGTGGGCAGGTGAAAGTGAGAAACGATTGACACAATTATTTGAAACTGCTAAGGAGTTGGCTAGAAGCGGCAAACCAGTCATAATTTTAATCGATGAGTTGGATGCATTAGGCATTGCTCGAAGTGCAACTGTTGAACCAGGTGAAAGTTCATGGAGCAGAGACTTAAGAAACACGTTACGAAGACTATTGAACGAAGTTGAAGACGTCCCAAATATCGCAGTTGTAGGTGCCACCAACTATATTTGGGCTGTAGACTCAGCGCTAAAGAGAGAAGGTCGCTTAGGAACATGCATAATTTATGTGCCTCCACCAGATGAGAAAACACGTGAAGAAATCTTCCGGCTATACTCAAGAGAAACGCCTGGTCACGACACCGTAGATTTTAACGAGTTGGCTAAGATTACACAATGGTTCAGCCCAGCTGACATCAAAAAAGTCTGCAGGAAAGTGCATTTAGAACTTGCCAGACGAACAATAAAGGAAGGAAAAAATGATCTAGTGGCTAAGACTGAAGATTATAAGCGTTACATTGAGAGGGAAAGGCCGACAGTCCTTGAGTGGCTTCGAAGTGTCGTTAAGGCCTGGATTGAAGGTAGGATTCAGGAAGACGAGCTTGACCCTAGATTGATAGAAGATATTCGGCTTGCAGATCTAGATGCCGCTAAAGAGGAAAAGAAAAGGCACGCACAGAAAAAAGACAAACGTCCTGGCCCTGAATATGCTATGTTAGTGGTATAGCAAAAAGCGAAGATTAGCTGAGGGAAGTTGCACGAAGAAAACCCAAAGTAAATGTTGGTTTAGGCTTGTGACCAAAACTATCTTGAAGGAAATAGTTGAGGAATACGAGCTAAATGAAAAATAAAAAAGATGTCTTTGAATTCTACGAATGCGCGTCACTAAATAAAGACGGCGTTAAAGTTCTGGAAAACGAATACGTAGTTTGAGAAGTGGATTTATGTTTCAAATATTATTGAATCAAGGCGGGTTAAATAATGCCTCTGTTTGGTAGAAAAAAGAAAGGAGAAGCACCTGTTTTAAATAAACCCAAGATATCCAAGTATAAGGAATATTCTTTGCCCGGACCAACAAGCGGTTTAGCATTGACAAACCTCCAAGGTGAAGATGCAATTGTTGCAAGTGCGCTAAACACGCGCGGATTAATTGCGATGAATGTCAACGGAGAAAAGCTCTGGTCATTTGACACTGGCGCAACCGTCTACAGCCTCGCAATAGCAAATTTCGGCAACACCAGAGCGGTCGTGGCGGGTTCAAGGGGAACGGTTTTTGCAATATCAGAAAATGGAAAGGAACTTTGGCAATATCAGATGCCGTCGACCCGATCAATATTGAGGCAAGACTGGATCGTATGGACGCCAGACACGGTATCAAGATATGGTTATAACGATGTTTATCACTTGGCAACAGGCAAACTTGACGGAGAAGATGTTGTGGTCGCCATCGCAGGCTGGGAGCACTATTTTGAATGCCCACAAATAATCTCGGCACAAGGAAAGCAGATTTGTTCCCTCAAACAAAAAATGCACGGAATGACAGATGTTTTCCACGTAATTGGTTGCCTTCTTGACCTTTCACCCCGTGGTGACGCGATATTGGCAGCACTGACTGGCATGTTTAAAAAGGTTAGCGTGATATCCAAAGACGGCAAGATCAAAAATAAACTAAAAGTCGACATTGATATGGTCCCAAAAGACCGGTATACTAAAGAAGTTTTCCAAGATAAGTGTAGAGGAAAACTGGTGGCTGGAAAACTGAACGGTGTAGACGCTGTAGTTCTTGGTTCTCCACAAACCCGAAGCGCTGGAGCAGCATCTCTTGACGGTAAAAAAATGTGGAAATATGAGGCATCTCCGAAGGGAGATGTAAACGCAGGAATCAATGATATAGTAATCGGCTCAATAAATAATCAGTCCGTAGTGATAATTGGCACCCGTGACCACTGCGTTCATCTAATTTCAGGTAATGGTCGCCGAATCGACTCATGGAGATATCCAAGCAGCATCAATAATGTGGCATACGGCAAGATTAATGGAAAAGATGCTATTGCCGTCGGCTTATACAGCGGTCAAGTATTCACCTATACCTTGGAAAAAACTTAAGGAGTCAGTTTTATGTGGAAATTTTTCCACATTCAAAGGCATAAAATATCTAATATCCGGAGTCATTTTAATACTTGTAGGATTATGGAGTATCTTATAATATCTAAAATTTTCCTTAAAAAATCATGGACCACTCGCTTTAGTGTTTGGCTTAATGTTAATTTTCATAGAGTTATAAAGCGAAAATTGCAAAGGGATAATGCATAATGGCCAATGCAGAGCATCTGAAAGTGGTGCAAGGCGGTAGCGAGTCTGTAAACAGATTGAGGCAAAACTACAGTGGGCGTCTAAATTTGCGTTATGCCAGTCTTCGAGGAGTTAATTTAAGCGGAGCAGATCTCAGTCGCGCTTGCCTCTTTGGAGCTAATCTGTCTTATGCTAAACTAAATGGGGCCAATCTGTCAAGTGCAAATCTGCGCGAAGCGAACCTCTATAGAGCTGATCTTTCAAAGGCAAAGCTTATGGATGTTCAGGCGTATGACGCTAACTTTCAATATGCTAACCTTTACGGGGCTAATCTTTGTTCAGCTAACCTTGACTTTGCCAATTTTTCACTTGCCGAACTTTTCAATGCCAAGCTTACATGCTCATCTTTGGTTGGAACTCTTTTTTTTCTACACTGACTTGTTTCTAACAGACTTTAAGGATGCCACAATGGATTGTACAGCAATCTGCGGATGTGATCTCAGCAAATGCATCAACCTAGACACTGTTAAGCATACAGAGCCCAGCAGCATAACTCTTGACACTATTACACAATCATACTATGGCGCTGGAAAATGCTACACAAACATATTAGAATCATTTTTAACCAACGCAGGCGTGCCAAAACAACTCCTAAACGCTTTATCAGAGATTCTATCACAGAAAGAAGTGCATTAGATGGCTAGATGTCCAAGATTGAAAACTGGGTGCCTAAGCCTAAAGAAGTCTGGTCAGTTTCAGGCCATCCTAACTCTAAAGGAATCAAGCTTGTCTTATTCGTTGGACTTTTTTACTGCCCCAAATGTAAAATGCCCTTCCGCGAAATATTATACAAGAAAAAAGTATCAACTGTAGAACAATGAGTTCGAATCTCGCCCTAATGGGGTTTTCTTCAATTCGAGCGCAAAAATCAAGTTTCTTCGGCACACACGTTCACCCGTATTCTTTTAATGCCTCTTGACAGAACCATTGAAAAAGATTTAATTGCACTACTTGTGTAAATAAATTTAAGGGATGATAATATATTGAGAACAAAACAAGTCATTTTTCTCTTAACATTTTATGTATTTTTGTTGTGTGTTGATTTTGGTTTCAATTTTCAGCCTGTTAATAAGGTTTCTGCGAGTTTAGTTTCCGAGTGGGGGCAATTTCATGGTGATTCTGCTCATAGTGGCTATTCAAGTTCAAGTGGACCGACAAATCCTAAAATAGTTTGGACTTACGCTTTAGGTGGAACAAATATTGGACTTGTTGCTTATAACGACATGCTAATTGTAAGTTGCGTTTCAAAAGGTCAGCTTTTAGCTCTTTCTCAGGCAAATGGATCATCTCTTATTAACTTCAAATTTGTTACACCAGGATGGTACTCGCCACAATATGCTGTTTCCACTTATCCAGCTATAGGGGTTGGATTGATTTTCTTTTCTGTAGTAGGTTCAGATTGGTATCAATGGTCTGGTGTAACTGGAATAGGTCCGCCTTTCATTGATGGTAATTACTTATCAAATGGCCAAAATGTTTGGGCGTGTGAAATTCCACGTGGACCAAACGAATATTATAGACAAAACGGCGAGTGGCATGGTTTGATCAATCCATACTATGGACTAACTTTGATTGCGTATTATCAAGGCGATGTTTACGCTATACCCTTTGACGGAGAGAATATAACAGCAATACAATCATCTTCTGGAATAATGGACTGGCAACTAAATCTTTCCTGCAAGATTGATACAATTCCAACGATAGGCAGTGATGTACTTGTTATTGGGTATTCAAATGAAAATCAAGTTACTGGTATCTCTGCTAAAACGGGAATTCTTCTTTGGAATTTTACAACTGATGGACCAGTTTGCACTTCACCAGCTTATTATAACGGAGATTTCTTTTTTGGAACAAAAAGTGGTAACTTTTATTGTATCGACAAAAATGGCCAAGAAAAGTGGCGTATATCAATTGGTACTAGAATCGAGACTACTTCTGCAATAGCTTTTGGGAAGGTATTTTTTGGAGCTTATAATGGAACATTGTATGCGGTTGATGTTGAAACTGGTGAGGAAGTTTGGAAAATACCAGTTGAAGGTGGATTACTGTCATCTCCAGTGGTTGCCTCTAATGGGGTTCTTTATGAAGCAACTACTTCTGGCATGCTTTACGCATTAAATGCAACAGATGGGATGGAATTGTGGAATTATACACTTGACGCTGGGGTCACGGCTAGTCCAGTGCTGGATAATGGATATCTTTTTGTAGTAGATTCAAATGGAAAGATATACGCATTTGCTAATGGTTATTCAGTGGCATTCTATGAAACAGGCTTACCGTCTGGAACAGTTTGGAATGTTACCCTAGGTAAGGAAATAAGCGTTTCAAACACTGATACCAACACGTTTTTGATGGCAAATGGTGTTTACCTCTTCAATGTAAGTAAACTCAATGGGTATGCTCCAAATCCTTCATCAGGCTACGTGACAGTTAATGGGGCAAACGTAAATGTCTCAATAATATTCTTTCCGACATGGCGATTACCGTCCGCGCCTAAAAATTTGAGAGCTACTGGTGGGGTAGGTTCAATTGTGCTGCGCTGGGAACCGCCAGAGGATCTTGGGACTCCACCGGACTTTAACGGTCCAGGGATTGAAGCTTACTGCATTTACAGAAGCACCACAAGTGGTTCTGAACAATATTATGATATGGTTGGAGGGACCATGTGTGTTTATACAGACAGTTCTGTGAATCCAAACACGATATACTTCTATAAAGTAACTGCTGTGAATCCCGTTGGTCAAAGCGGCTTCTCAAATGAAGCAGGAGCTATAGCAGTATTCTATACAGTGCCCTCACCACCGCTCAACTTGACAGCTTCTGCTCAAGCTAATAGCATATACCTTGAATGGGAATCACCTGCATCGAATGGGGGAACAGAAATCTCTCAATACATTCTTTATCGTGGTACAAGTCCTGATGCCATACTGGTNTACGTGACCTTGCCAGGTAATGTCACTTATTATGAAGATACAGCCTATGCTCCATCTCAAGTATACTATTATAAAATTGTAGCAGTAAACAACGTAGGTCAAAGTAGTCCATCAAACGCCGCAGTAATCACTGCTCCAAAGAACCCCAACAGTCCATTCTTTATGTTTGATCCATCTCGTTACGAGTTCTATGCATTTTGGATTGGGCTCATATTCGGGACGGTTATAACAATCTTTGGTCTCATCATCAGTAGGGAAAAGAGAAAAAAGTCACATGATGNCTCATCAAAATAATTCGTTAAACCTTAGAAATAAGCTAAATCTCCTGCTGTTTAACACGATTGAAGTAACCTTGACTAGATATCCTTTTCAACACTCTTTCTATCTCTTGAACCCTAACTTCGGAATTCGCTTTTGTTATTNTTTTCTTCCGATGTAACAACGATTGCCTATTTATCCTCTGTTTTCTGGCTATATTCACTGATAGCATCGTTGGTTTGCTCTATGATATTTTACCCAATCAAGTTTTTCTTCAATACTGTCAAGTGTTGTAATCAGTCTACCCCATAAATCTCTGCTGGGCTTCCATATTTGCTTTAAGGTGTTTTGAACAAACATGATTCAATGTAGAATATGCCTTTCGTGTTTACTTATACTGGGTGATTCTTGTAAAATCATCTGGAACAACAATCACCCCGGGTGAAGGCAACGTATAAGGAATTTCAGCTAAAATAGATCCAAACAACAGCAAAATCAAAACTATAGACGAAAAAATACTCAACTAGACCCTTTCCAACTGCAGATACATATTAAAAACAGTGATTTGAATATAAAAAATTATGGAAAAACCTTCTGTACAATTTCTATATAGCCACACAATAATCTAAGATAACTTTTACATTCTGTTAGTCATCG
>JGI24721J26819_10006080_pt1 | contig 11858 bp, 8 predicted proteins | sample YelNatPaOPGAMG01_FD_26819 | JGI IMG/M metagenome (IMG submission 26819)
AAATGCGCTGTTAAATCATGTAAGCTGTGGTGGTATTGCACGTAGATTTGGGCGTTGTTGCCTACTTGGTTTATGTTGAAGTTTACGGGTTGGTTGTCTAATGTGACTTTAACGGCTGAAAGGGAGTTTATCATTTCTATTGGTATTGTTATGTTGGCTATGCCAGTTGAGCCGTCTGGACCTCCAACGGATATGCTTAAAGCCATGTTTGTTGAGTCGAAGACTACTCCGAGAACAGAAGAGTTCGTTGAAATATACATTGTATAGTTTTTCCATTCAAGTTGTATACGTATCCAACCTTCTGGGAGAACAGAGACGAAGGCGTTTAAACCGGTTGCTGCCGCCTCAAGACCATCGCTTACGCCGTCACCGTCAGTATCCGCTTTTGTTGGATCAGTCTTGAAAACCTTAACTTCGACACCGTCGCTGAGCCCATCGCCGTCAAAATCAGGATTGCCAAGGTATGTTCCATAGTTGATTTCCTCTATATTGGTCAATCCATCCCCGTCATAATCCTTGTAAAGGTCTGTCGGGTCCCAAGGGATTAAGGAAATTTTGGATTTCAGCTGAGTCTGATAAGCCATCGCCGTCGCTGTCCGGATTAGACGTTATGGGCATTTTAAAATCTATGAGGTAGGGATAGCCTTCCATGCTGCCCGTGTATGGCATTTTAATGTATGCGGCGACTGAGTTGCCGACTGGCGACCATACAAGCCCATAGCCGTCATTTAGAATCACGCGTTTATTGAGTCCGTTAACATTAACAGCTATTATGTTGCCGCCCCAAGCATCTTGATTAACATTTAATCCCCACTCTGTAACTGCACCTGTGACCTCTGAATAGGTTAGCGTTGTCCCGTTAGGTGTCCAGTCAACCCATGTGGCGATCTTTCCCTCTGAAACGTTTGTAACATTCACCGAACCTGTGCCGTCCAGATTAACAGTGCAAACCTTTTTGCATGTTGCGAAGGCTATTTTATCGTTTGATGGAGCAATCTTTAAACTTGTTATTAGTTTGTCGCTTCCGTTAAGCTTTAGAACCAGTGATTTCTCGCCTGTGGCTAAGTTATATTTCCAAATGTAACTCGTGTAGTTGGCGTATCCAGTACTTTGGCAAAAAGAGTAAACTAGAAGACCATTGCTGGTTACGTCTATACTTACTTGCGGCAACACACCTCCCATGGAAGTAACGTTGAAATCAACAATTTTACTTAAACCAGTTCCATCCAAGTTGGCTGCGAATATTGCTGATGGAGTATATGAGCTGCTGGCATTTGCAAAGAATATTTTTGTCCCATCCGGCGAAAAGGCGAATTGCGTGAATCGATCAAACCCCCAATAGCTGACCTCACTAGAAAAGTTGTATGCTATATTGCCGCTGTCCATATCTACAATTAGAACTCTTAAGCCTCGCAGACTTATGCTCATTAAGTAGAGTTCTCCGTAAATCAGCAAGTATTTCCCAGAGGGTGACCAAGCCATGCTTCTTGCATTAATCCATCCTCTGTCAATGTTAATCCAATTTCCTGTTTTCCACACGCTTGTAGGTGGCCAGTAAATAAGCCGTGGATTAGCATTAGCACCGCTGTCTTGAGCTGCATAGATATAACCAACTGTACAGAATGCAGACAAGCCGAGGACAATTAAAAAGGCAGTAGTTGCTAGAACTTGAGCATATCTTTTCAACATGCTCCACGCCTCTTTGAATGCTTAATAAGCTTTTCATTAAATCTAAAAGGTTTATGAAGCGAAACTTCCGAGCGAGAATTCTTACTTCTATTATTGACTTCACATATAGAATAGTTAAAATTAGCCGAGTGCTCTGGCAATTCTTAACTTCTATCAACTTCATTAGGTATCATGAGGGCACATGAAAAAGTTTATTAGTGAGCTGTGTAGTCTTACGTGTTTAGCTCTATATATTGGAGACTTTTTAACCTGGATGATCCAAAAGGGTTGGAGGAAATTAAAGTTTGAGAAAACCCTCATCACGAAACGCCCTATACCGTTTAATTAAGAGCAAGAATTGTGGGGTTGGTTAAATTGGTTGAGGTTTCAAAAGAAGATACTANCATGTTGCTTAAGGCGTTTTTTAGAGAGAAGGGTTTAGTCCGCCAGCATCTCGACTCATACAACGAGTTTATAGACCACGGATTGCANGAAGTCATAGACGAGGTTGGCGAAATTCCAATAGAAGTTCCTGAGTATCCATACAAAGTTAAGCTAGGACAGATTTGGATAATAGACCCGCAGACGCGGATAAGCGGTCCCTACGTGACCGAGGTTGACGGAACAAAACATGAAATTTACCCAATAGAGGCTAGACTCCGCAACCTAACTTACGCAGCGCCCATAGCCCTTGAAATGACACCTGTGGTTGATGGAAGAGAGCAAGACACGGAACTTGTATACATTGGAAACATCCCAGTAATGTTAAAGTCTAAACTTTGCTTTCTTTCGCAGCTTTCCCGTGAAGAGCTTATCGCTTGCGGAGAAGACCCAGACGACCCAGGAGGCTACTTCATTGTTAACGGTTCTGAACGGGTAATAGTGGCCATGGAAGACTTGGCTCCCAACAGGATTATTGTTGACATAGACGAGAAGGGTGCAACACCAGTGTACCAGGCAAAATTGTTCTCCACAACTGTTGGTTTCAGAGCCAGAATAGAGTTAAAAATGAAGTCCGACGGAGCCATATACGTTTCTATGCCTGGAGTGCCCACAGAAATTCCCTTCGTCATAATAATGCGTGCCTTAGGATTAGAGTCTGACAAGGAAATAGCCGAAGCAGTATCGCTTGAAAGTGAAATACAGAGCGAGTTGGAGCCGTCATTTGAAAAGGCTTTAGGCGTTGACACGGTTAAAGACGCCATTCTATTTATTGGAAACCGTGTGGCTCACGGCCAAGTTGAAGAATACCGCATACAAAAGGCTGAAACAGCCATAGACAAAAACTTTCTGCCTCACATAGGTAGAACAAGCCAAAGCAGAAAGGATAAAGCCTTATTCTTGGGCGAAATGGCTTGCAGAGTTATTGAGCTAAAACTTGGAAGAAGAAAACCGGACGACAAAGACCATTTCAAAAACAAGCGTTTAAGGCTTGCAGGGCCGCTTTTAGCAGACTTGTTCCGTGTAGCCTTCAGAAACCTTATAAGAGACATAAAATACCAACTTGAAAGAATAGGCGTTAAAGGCCCGATAATAACGGTTTCAGCGGCTGTCCGCCCTGGAATAATAACTGAAAGGCTTCAGCATGCGCTGGCAACTGGAAACTGGGGAAGAGGGCGCGTTGGAGTAACCCAGCTTCTAGATAGGACAAACTACCTTTCAACCCTAAGCCACCTGCGGAGGTTGCAGTCCCCCCTTAGCAGAAGCCAGCCAAACTTCGAAGCTAGAGACTTGCATCCAACCCACTGGGGTCGCCTATGCCCAAATGAGACTCCAGAAGGCTCAAACTGTGGCCTAGTTAAGAACCTAGCCTTATCTACGGTTATTTCTGTAGGCGTAAACCCTGAGAAAATCAAACAGGTATTGTTCAGCATGGGAGTTACCCCGGTATATGAGGCAAACGAAACTTTGAAGCGTTTCGGAACTAAAGTTTTCGTTGACGGAAACATCGTTGGATACTGCACTTCGCCTGAAAAAATTACAGATGAGTTTAGGCAAAAACGAAGAGCAGGAGAAATTTCAACAGAAGTGAATATAGCCTACTTCTCAAAAGTTCACGGCGAAAGAGAAGAAATTTATGTCAACTGCGACGAGGGAAGAGTTAGACGCCCATTAATAATAGTTGAAAAAGGCGTTCCAAAACTTAACCCAGAACACATTGAAAAGCTCGCCCGTGGAGAATGGTCATGGGAAGACATTGTTAAAAACGGCATAATCGAATATCTAGATGCAGAGGAGGAGGAAAACACTTACGTTGCCCTAAGCCCAGAAGAAGTAACTCCCGAACACACTCACCTAGAAATTGCAACCCACACCATCCTCGGGATTTGCGCTTCAACAATACCCTACGCAGAGCATAACCAGTCGCCTCGCAACTCCTATCAAGCGGCAATGGCAAAACAAGCCCTAGGAATTTTCGCCACAAACTTTCCGCTGCGAGTAGACTCAAGAGCTCACATACTTCATTATCCCCAAACCCCCATCGTTGAAACCGCATTAATGGAGACAATAGGCTATAAACTGCGTCCATCAGGCCAAAACTGCGTAGTGGCTGTTCTCTCTTTTGAGGGCTACAACATGGAAGACGCCCTCATATTCAATAAGGCTTCCATAGAGAGAGGCTTAGCCCGNTCAACCTTCTACAGNATATATGAGGCTGAATGCCGCCAGTACATGGGTGGATTAAAAGACAAATTTGTTATACCTGAACCTGGAACACGGGGATTCAGAGGNGAACAATATTATAGGCTGCTGGAGCCTGACGGAATAATCAGCCTTGAAGCCCAAGTGGCAGGNGGNGACGTTTTAATAGGAAGAACAAGTCCGCCAAGGTTCCTTGAAGAATATAAGGAATTTGAAGTTAGGGGGCCATCAGTGCGTGACACCTCTGTGGACATGCGTCCCTCAGAAACAGGCATCATCGACGCAGTTTTCATAACGGAATCCGGCGAGGGAAGCAAGCTTGTTAAAGTCCGCGTTCGAGACCAAAGGGTTCCAGAGCTTGGAGACAAGTTTGCATCCCGCCACGGCCAAAAAGGCGTTATAGGACTAATTGTTCCACAGGAGGATATGCCCTTCACAGAAGACGGCATTGTTCCAGACATAATAATAAACCCCCACGCTATTCCCTCAAGAATGACAATTGGGCAGTTCATTGAGTCATTAGCAGGTAAAGTTGCAGCCTTAAGGGGGAAACCCGTTGAGGGAACGCCTTTCTCAAGCGAGAAATCAGAAGATTTGAAAAAGGCTTTAATAAAACTTGGTTTTAGCCAAAGCGGCCGAGAAGTCTTCTATAATGGAGTAACTGGCGAAAAATTTGTTGCAGACATTTTTGTTGGAGTTGTATATTATCAGAAGCTGCATCATATGGTTGCAGACAAAATACATGCAAGGGCAAGGGGTCAAGTGCAGATGCTCACGAGGCAGCCGACGGAAGGAAGAGCTAGAGGCGGCGGCCTAAGATTCGGCGAAATGGAAAGAGACTGTTTGATCGGGCATGGGGCAGCTATGCTTCTTCATGACAGATTACTTGAAGAATCAGACAAGTACACATTGTATATTTGCAAAAACTGCGGCTACATAGCCTACTACGACATGAAACAGAGAAAATACATTTGCAGAATATGTGAAGACAAGGCTAGAATCTCGCCAGTTACAGTGTCATATGCTTTTAAGCTTCTTTTACAGGAGTTGATGAGCCTTTGCATAGCGCCAAAACTTAAGCTTAAGGAGAGGGCGTAGCCATGGCAGTTGAAGAAGTTGCCCATGAAGTTGTTGACGAAATCCGTTTCGGTTTATTCTCACCGCAGGAAATCCGCAAACTTTCAGTTGTTGAAATTCAGACGCCGGACACCTATGATGAGGATGGCGCCCCAATAACTTCGGGACTGATGGATGGGAGACTTGGAACCCTTGAACCAAGGCAGAGATGTAGAACATGTGGAAACACTGCGACCCGTTGTCCCGGACATTTCGGCCACATAGAACTTGCAGTTCCCATAATCCACATCGAGTTTGCAAGAATAATATACGACCTTTTGAGGGTAACATGTAGGAACTGTGGGCGAATTTTGCTGCAGGAGGAATCCATAAAAAAGTTGCGCGCCAGAATTGATAAGACCCGCCAACTTTTAGGCACAGTTCCAGATGAAATCTTTAAGAGAATAGTTCAAGAAACAAAGACTAAAACGTGCCCCCACTGCAACACCCCCCAGTATAAGATAACTTTTGAAAAGCCAACAAAGTTCAGTGAGGAAATTCCGGAGAGCGGTTCCCAACCTTTAACGCCAAGCATGATTCGGGAAAGGCTTGAGCGCATATCCAACGAAGATATAAGGCTTTTAGGGTTTGACCCTGAAACTGCACGCCCAGAATGGATGATACTGCAAGTCTTGCCCGTCCCACCAGTTTATGTGCGTCCATCCATCACCTTGGAGTCTGGAATACGCTCAGAAGACGACTTGACACACAAACTTGTGGACATAATCCGCATAAATCAAAGGCTTAAAGAAAACATGGATGCTGGAGCCCCAACGCTTATAATTCAAGACTTATCAGAGCTTCTCCAATACCATGTGACGACATATTTCAACAATGAAGCTTCAGGGATACCCCCGGCTAGACACCGCTCCGGCAGAGCCTTAAAAACGCTTTCGCAGAGGCTGAAGGGAAAAGAGGGAAGATTCCGAAGCAACCTTTCAGGGAAAAGGGTTGACTTTTCAGCGCGCACTGTTATATCTCCAGACCCCAACCTTGACATTAACGAGGTCGGCGTCCCCCTTGAAGTTGCCATGAGGCTTTCAGTGCCTGAAAAAGTAACCCCATGGAACATTGAAGAGATGCGGAAACTAGTTGTAAACGGTCCTGAAAAATATCCAGGAGCCCTCTACATAATCCGTCCAGATGGAAAACGTATAAGACTTGAGTTTGTAACAGACAGGGAAAAAATCGCTGAAGCCCTAGAGCCCGGCTTCATAGTTGAAAGACACCTTAAAAATGGCGACATAGCCGTGTTTAACCGTCAACCGTCCCTCCACAGGATGTCAATAATGGCGCATTACGTGCGGGTTCTTCCATACAAAACTTTCAGGCTTCACTTGTGTGTTTGCCCACCTTACAATGCAGACTTCGACGGAGACGAGATGAACCTTCACATACCCCAAAGCGAGGAAGCCCAAACAGAAGCCCGCCTATTAATGCAGGTTCAAGACCAAATACTTTCTCCAAGGTTTGGCGGCCCCATAATAGGGGCAATTCGAGACTTCATAACGGCTGCATACCTTTTCACGAGAAAATCTAATTACTTAACAAAAGAGGAAGTCAGTAGGCTCCTAATAACTGCAGGATACAACGGACCCTTACCCGAACCCCAAATTAAAGAGCCGCAACCATTGTGGAGTGGTAAGCAGATTTTCAGCCTTTTCCTGCCAAAAGACTTCAACTATGTTTTGAAGGCGAACACTTGCAGAGGATGCCAAAAATGTTTGAAGGAGGAATGCCCCTACGATGCTTATGTTGTTGTTAAAAACAGCGAACTCATAAGCGGCGTAATTGATAGGCGTTCCATAGGAGCTGAACAGTCTGAAAGCCTCCTTCACAGAATAATTAAGGATTATGGAACGGAAGCTGGGCGCACTTTTATAAACAAAATTACGCGTTTGTTTAAGCTTTTCATAACAATGAGGGGATTCTCCTACTCCTATGAGGAGCTAATGCTTTCTCCACAAGCCGAAGCTAAAATAAGAAGAGTCATGGAAAAGGTTGAGAAAAAAATAGAGGAACTCATAGAAAGTTACCGTAATGGAACATTGCCGAGGCTTCCAGGACAAACCCTTGAGGATTCCTTTGAAATTTACGTCATGAACGAATTAGCCAAAGCTAGAGACGAGTCTGGAAAAATCGCTGATGAAGACTTCACCCTTGAGAATTCGGGCATAATAATGACGCGTACAGGTGCCAGAGGCTCAAGCCTTAATATTGGACAAATGAGCGCATGTGTAGGCCAGCAGGCAGTGCGTGGAAAACGAATAATGCGTGGATACTTGGGCCGTGCTTTGCCTCACTTTAAGTTCGGCGATCCAACTCCAAAGGCCAGAGGCTTCGTTTACTCCTCATATCAGAAAGGACTGGATTCTATTGAATTCTTTTTCCACGCCATGGGAGGAAGAGAAGGCCTCGTGGACACAGCTGTTAGGACACAGCAGAGCGGTTACATGCAGAGGCGACTGATAAACGCGCTTGAGCACCTTCGCTTAGAATATGACGGAACAGTTAGAAGCTCAGCAGGAGACATAATTCAATTTAAATATGGCGAAGACGGCGTTGACCCGGCTAAAAGCGACCATGGAAAAGCTGTCAACGTAAGCCGCCTAATAGAGCAAATAAGAATCGGAATGGAGAAGGGCAAGCCAGCATCTCTAGACTATGTTAAGAGTAAACTGAAAGAAGTTGAAGGTCAGCTTACACCATTGCTTATAGGCGAACTTAAACAGGGCTTGGCAGAAGCGAAGCTTAGCAAGGAAGGCGTTGACAAAGCTGTAGAGTTAACCGTTGAACATTATAAGCGGGCTTTAATGGAGCCAGGCGAGGCTGTGGGCATTGTTTCAGCCCAGTCCATAGGTGAACCCGGCACACAGATGACCCTTAGAACCTTCCACTACGCTGGAGTTAGAGAACAAAACGTAACCCTCGGTTTGCCTAGGCTTATAGAGATTGTTGACGCAAGAAGAGTCCCATCAACGCCCATAATGGTCATTTATCTAGATGAGAAGCACAGGAAAAGCAGAGAAGCCGCCGTAAAAATCGCCCGAAACATACTCTACACAACCATGGAAAACTTGGCCCAAGCAATTTATCAAGATCCTATGCGTGAGGAGATAGTTGTGGAGCTAAACAAGGCAATGATGGAGGACAGGGGAGTCACCATTGAAGAGCTTAAGGACAGGTTGAAAATAGCCAATTGCACAGTTAAAATAAGCGGAAACAGCGTGCACATAAAGCCTAAAAAGGCTGAAGCCCTCAAAAAACTCCTAGACAAAGTATCCTCACTCTATATTAAAGGTGTCCAAGGCATAAAACGGGTTTTGGTTACCGAAGAGCACGGTGAATGGGTTATAAGAACAGACGGTTCAAATCTTCCAAAAGTATTGGAAGTTTACGGTGTGGACACATCTCGGACAACAACAAACAACGTTCACGAAATAGCCAAAACCTTGGGAATAGAAGCTGCAAGAAATGTGTTAATACAGGAAGCAAAAAGCGTGTTGGAAGAGCAGGGGTTAGATGTTGACGTGCGTCACGTAATGCTTGTTGCAGACATGATGACCGCCACTGGCGAAGTGCAGCAAATTGGAAGACACGGNATAAGCGGCAAAAAATCAAGTGTTCTNGCTCGGGCAGCCTTTGAAATCACGGTTCCAAACATTGTTGACGCAGCNATCAAAGGGGAAAGCGANCCGTTGGAAGGCGTAACTGAAAACGTTATAGTTGGCCAATCCATACCCGTAGGCACTGGGCTTGTGGAACTNTTCATGTCCACATCAGAGTTAAAGAGGGAGAANAAATGATAGANNTAGNNAAGGCAATNGCAACAGCGGTNAAAACNGGCAAAGTTTCCTTCGGAGCCAATTCAGCCATNCAAAGTGCGAGGACTGGAAAAGCCAAAATGATAGTNNTAGCTTCCAACTGCCCAGCGGAAATCCGCGAAGACGTGGAATACTACTGTAAGCTTTCAAACATTCCCTTGNTCGTCTATAAAGGNTCATCAACGGATNTAGCCGCANTTTGCGGTAAACCCTTCCTTCTCTCAGCGTTAACTATAAGAGAGCCCGGCGACTCAGAAATTCTTAAATTAGCAGAGAAAGAGCAAACTGAAGAGCCACTTGGAGGAAGCGAATGAGCAGCGGNATAAAATTCACAGGCACAGAAATGAAGTATATAGCGCTTTTTGAAAGCATAAGCGGCGCAAGCGTCAAAGACTGCATAGTTGACGAAGAACANGGACGCGTAATCTTNGTTGTNAANGANGGCGACATAGGCGCAGCCATAGGCAAAGGTGGAAGAAACATAAGACTTTTGGAAAGGATGACTGGCAAAAAACANGAGATAATAGAGCATTCAGACGACCCAGTCCAGTTCATTAAGAACACTTTAAAACCCGCGGTGGTTAAAGAGGTTNGAATAACCGAGAGGTCGGATGGAAAAACAATAGCTGTTGTAACCGTCCACCCAAAGGATAAGGGTGTTGCCATAGGAAAAAACGGGAGAAACGCTGAACGCCTCCGCTTTTTAGTGAAACGGTACTTCCAAATTCAAAACGTAAGCATAGTTTAACAGTTGAAGAGGAGTCTCATGCGAAAAAAACTGGCGCTGACATTATGCGCGTTTTTTACGCTTTTNCTTCTAGTTAGCAGCGTCTATGCTGAAAACGAGTCTTTCCAAAACCAGTTTCTAGGCANTCCCCTTCTAATTCTCACCGTAATAATCATAATCGACATTATAGTCTTTCTATACCGAAAACTAAGAAGATGATTCTTGCTGGGTTTCAGCGCCTAAAAGTAGGTCTATGAGCGCCTTTTGATCTACTTCTGCGCGGGTTCTCCAGTCTAGGTATAACTGTTCGTTTTCGTCCTGTGTTAGGTAGCCGTAGCGTATGTAACGGTCCACATTTAGCCCAACCTTCCATCCTGGCAGCTTATCATGCAGCAGTTCCTCCACTTCTTTGCGGGGTGCTTTTCCCTTTTTTGATATTATGTATGCTATGGTTATGGCTAATCCTGCAAGGTCGTCTATGCGCCAGCCAATCATCTTAGCCTCTTTAGGTGTTAAATCGCCCCTGAGGGTTATGTAGAATCTCGCCCTGTCCAACTGCTCTAAGGTGGGTTTTTCAGAGGGTTTTTCCTCTTCAAAAACGGTTTTAACCTGCAGGTCAAGAGCCTTTAAATAATCGTCTAAAATGCTTAACACTTTTGGATAGTCTGAGCCTAAGACTTTGCGGAGCTCCCAGCCTTTCACTCCAGGCTTTTTATGCCGCTTATAGAAGAGCATGTGGACTGCCCGCTTTAATTTGCTTGCATAGTAGGCTTTACGTTTGCTCATTGTTTTTCGCCTCTTTCCATTTTCTCCAGTCTTCAAGGGTTATGGCTATTGGAACGGAAACCAACTGTTTTTTGGCCGTTATTCTCACCTGCTTTTCATATGGCCTAACATAGATTTCTTCTTCAAGCGGACGGATTTCAAGGGTTGCGTAGCCATATGTTACCAGAAAGCTTGTCATAAAGGCTCTCTGCACTGTTTCCTCATAGGTTTCCGCGCCTACAAAATCCCGGGGGCACCTTTAGCCTCCACCTGCTCCTTAAGCTCTTTCCATAAGTTTTCAAGTTCTTCCGTAAAGGCTTTGTCTCTTAGAATTCGCTGTTTTATGAGCTCTTCCCGCGTGGCAGAACCCGCCTCGGCTTCAGGCTGTGGGAACTCCTTCCATCTCTCATTTAACGGTAGGAGGCTTTCCCAGTAGCGAAGAGCCTCCGCCAAACTGTGAATGGAAATCTGCTCCAACTCGACTATTGGATGCCAAGCTTGAAGGAAGGCTGCGACCATCTCGTTCTTCTCTATGCGTCTAATTTTCTCTTCTAGGAGGAAAGGGTCCATATATAGGGATGTTGAACGGTGTTTAACCCACTCGCTTTGAAGCTTTATCACTGAGGCTAGGTGATGGATTGTTTCAGCGTCCAAGCATAAGTCTTCAGGCTGTTCCCACTCTGGAAAATATTCTCTCACAATTTTTATGATTTCATCAACATTCAGTAGAAAGGGGTCTAAGGAGCGCTCCTCAATGGATTTGCACATTTCAATTATATGCTGAAGCCTTTCCCTTCCAACTTCGCGCTCTCTCTTAGACTTCATTAAGCAACCTCTTTGATTATGGATTTCCCTTCAACGTTCTGAACAGTAATTATGTTAACTTCATCCTTCGTGAAAGTCACCTGGCTTGGAGTAATAACCACGTACTGGGCGTTCGCATTTTTAACCGTTGAAATCAGTGTTTGCGCTATTATTTCGCGGTTTTTCGGGTCCATGTGGACATCATATTCATCCACAGCGCGGAAGGGCGAACGCACATGCTGCTGCAAAGCCAATAGAAAGCTCATGGTTGCTGTTGTTCTTTCGCCGCCGCTCTGCGTGTAGGCATTCAG
>JGI24721J26819_10006083_pt1 | contig 11854 bp, 10 predicted proteins | sample YelNatPaOPGAMG01_FD_26819 | JGI IMG/M metagenome (IMG submission 26819)
TAAATCCGAGGTTCATTTCCCTCCTAAGCTCCTCCTGGCTCTGCCAAAGCTTTTCCTGATTTTCCCTCAGTGCCTTTACTTCCTCCCACAGCCTGTTCTGATTCTCCCACAGTCCTTTTATAGCTTCTTCGTGCCTGTCAAGTCTTTCAAGCATTTTCTGCATTGTCTCCTCATGCCTGTCAAGCCTTTCAAGTATCTTCTGCAGCGTTTCCTCGTGTCTATCCAACCGTTCAAGCATTTTCTGCATTGTCTCCTCATGCCTTTCGAGCCTTTCCAGTATTTTCTGTATTGTTTCCTCGTGTCTATCCAACCGTTCAAGCATCTTTTGCATTGTTTCCTCATGCCTGTCAAGCCTTTCAAGCATCTTTTGCATAGTTTCCTCGTGCCTGTCAAGCCTCTGCAGTATCTCCTGCATTCCTATTAGCCCCGCTACGGCATATCTGAATTCCCTGTCCTTTTCCAGCAGATCAAGGATCTGCTCCTTTAGCATTGAAAATATTCTATTGCGAAGAATTTAAAGATTTTCTGGCCATCTTTCTAGATCCAATTTCGATCATGGCTTTTCCCTCTCCGAGAATTCACAGTTCGCGAAGAATCGTTTCTACATCCCAAACTTCAACTTTTTCAGGTTCTGATGGCAGATCTTCCTTTCTCGGAACAAAAAGAATTCTTCTGCATGGAATTTTTGAGAGCTTCTCTTCTACCGCCTTTAACTCGCCCTTTTCCATGCTTTCCTTCCACTTCACTTCAACAACCGCAACGAGTTTTCTGAAGTCTGTCAGAGCAATGTCGATCTCGAAATCTTTTTCAACTATTTTCTCCTGCCATAGCCCCATTGATTTCGAAAGCAGCTTTCCGATAAACTGCTCCGCATACCTTGGAATTTTAAGATCTAAAACTTTTCTCGCCTGAACTTCCTCGAACTCCCTCTCGCTTATGCCGTATTTTGCATCTAGATAGTAGAAATAGTCCACGACAGGCGAAACGTGACAGTAATGGTACTTGTTCTTTCCGTGAACCTTCACCTTTTCTAGGATCCCAATGCTTTCAAGTATTTTCAAATACGGATGAACGAGACTCGGATCCTGTGCAGGAATTAGCTTTTTTGAGTACAGTTGCGATGCTATTTCTGTTGAAATACCCTTTCCATCAGCAACCGCTTTCAGTATAGCGTCATAGATGCGGGAATAGCTCCTTTCCTCCTCCGTAAATATTTCCCCGATCAGCGCGGGAACCGTGAGCCTTGAAGTTGGAGGAATTGCTTTGAAGAAATCTCCAGCCTTTTCCCAAACAGGAACCAGCCAGGGTTCTCTGAGGAATATTGCATGCTCCAGAAGTTTCTTTCTGTCTTTTACCATGTTCATGAGATTTCTGAGCATATCTCTTTCATCTATCAAACCCATTCTGAAATCGGAAAAAAGGCCGAGAAGCGGCGAACCTTTGCCGATTAGCTCCTTTGTCATCCAAAGGGTTGAAGAAATGGCGATAAGCCTCCCTTTCACGCCGATTTTGTGAAGGATATCGAAGAAATTCTCCTGAAGCCGCTGTATTTCATCGATTACAACTGTTTTTCCTGCCTCAAGGCATCGAACGACTTCCCTGCTAAAGACCTCGTAGCTTAAGGTTGAATCGTCCTCAAATATTGTTCTGCTTCTGCCTACAAAGAAATATCTGTCATATTCTACGAAATTCCTGACAAAATAGCTTTTTCCCACCTTTCTTCTGCCATAAACGAGTACCCATCTTCCCGTGTTTCTGAACTTCTCAAGATCACTAAATCTAGTTATACTAACCATAATTAGTCTAATTTCAATTAGTTTTTAAACCTTTTGCGAATGCACTAGACTTCTGAGACTCCATTGAAAATTAAGAGAAAAGGAATTTATAACACTGCAATGCCATTTTTCGAGGCTAAATGATGGAATCAAAGATCCGGCAGAATTTGAATGGAAGGATTTTCGCAAAGGATTGGTTGCTTCCAACAATGCTGGGCATTACAGTAGGTTTGGCCATATCCCTATTGGACAGCTTTTACAGAATTCTAAATTCCGCATTCCTTCTCATTTCAAATCTGAATTCTCTTTTCCGAATTCTTTCGGCGATAATAGCATTATGCGGCGGATATTTAATTGTAAGACTTCTGGCAGAGGACAAGAAAAGCGGCTGCGGAACTGATCTCCTACTCGAAAGATACCACTGGCATAACGGCTTTCTGAGCTTAAGGGACACTGTAGGCAAAACACTTGCCTCAATCGTGACAGTAGGTTTTGGCGGAAGCGCCGGCCTAGTAGGGCCGAGCCTTCTGCTCGGGAGTGGCATCTCATCTTTCATAACCAGAAAACTCGGTTTGGATCAAAAAGATGTGAAAAAGCTGTTTTTATGCGGGGCGGCTGCAGGCTTCTCGGCCTTCTTTAGGGCGCCGCTTACGGGAATATTATTCGCGCTTGAGCTACCGTACAAGAGAGATATAGAGACCGGTGCATTCATACCGGCATCCATCGCATCGATCACAGCCTATTTCGCATCTGCAATAGCTCTTGGGAGGACAGGAAAGATTTTTGACGGCGTGGATCATTCAAACTCTCCCTCACTCCTGCACGCGGTCGTTCTCGGAATTCTGGCCGCGCTAATTGCTTTGGTATTCACAAAGATTTTCGAAAAAACGAGTTCAGCGGTTGAAAAGCTTGCTGGCAGATTTTCGATGTACCTTGCAATCCCGGGCGGAATTCTTCTCGGAATTATAGGTCTCTTCTATCCAGAAGTGCTTGGACTCGGCTGCGATTTTGTCCAAAAAATCGTTGCAGCCAGGCTTGGTGAGTTCACACTAACAATGCTAATTGGACTTCTGATCTTCAAGATTGTCGCCACAACAATAACCCTGAGCTTCGGCGGAAGCGGTGGACTTTTCTTTCCAACGCTGTACATAGGCGGAACCCTGGGGCTTATTTATGCCCAGGCTCTGAATTTAGAGCCGTCGGGTTACGTTATGCTTGCAATGGCCGCTTTGCTGGCTGCAACTAGCAAAACTCTGCTGGCAAGCGTGACGCTTGTTGCCGAAACCATAGGGTCCAACTTCATCATTCCAACGCTCATCTCTGCAGCTTTAAGCTATTTCATCACGGGAAACGTTTCCTTCTACAGGAAGCAACTTTTAAACAAAAGTGAAAATGCAGCCAATGTCTAACCTTCTTCCAGCCCTGAAGGGCATCGGTGTGACATTTTATTCTTCCGAAGTTTTAAAAAAGTTCCAGAAAAAAGGTATTAAAAAATCCTTATCCAATGTACACTGGATAAGAAAAAAGAAAATCAAAAAATAAAGCGTCCAAAAGCTTTCTAAAGAATTTTAAAGCTTCAGCAGCCCGATGGATTGAACGAGGTGAAAGTTTCCTTATATTATTCAGGATTGAACTGTGCTTTGGAGGTGATGAGCGTGAGGTGGATGCTGCCCATCCTGATATTAATGGCCATATCCCCTGCAATGGCTGCCGGATTCGGAAAGCCATTCGAACACGCGGGCATACCACCAATTCCCGGAAAGAACCTTGAAGAGAAGAAAAGCGAGATACAGGAAAAGCTCTTCAATAAGACAAAAGAGAGGTTGCTGAACTGGACCGAAAAACTGGAAAGGTGGATCAGCAAGATGGAAAGTAAAGTGGACACGCTCAAAATGAGCGAAGAGGCAAAGGCAAGAATAGAGAAGAGAATTCAGGATATGGAAAAAATAGTTGATGAGATGAGGGCTAAAATCGATAGCGCAACCAATTTCGCGGAGCTCAGGAATGCGATGAAGGATGTAAGAATGCTCTGGGCAGATCTTTCAAAGGATATGAGGCTCATAGCTTTCGAGCATGCGGTCTACCAGCTTGAGAAAACGATCGACAGGCTGAACAATACTGCAAATGAGCTCAGCGGAAAGGGGATTGATGTTTCAAAGCTCAGGGAAAAGATAGGCACTGCAGAGGAAAAACTGCAGGCTGTTAAAGGAAAGCTCGACAGCGGAACTGCCACGGCAAAGGACATTGCAGAGCTGAAGCAGGCTGTGAAGGATGCTTTCCGCGAAGCAAAGGAGCTGATCAGAGAGAACAGGCCAATGCCAACACCCTCGCCAACGGCAACAACTGCGGGTGCTTGAAACTTTTAAAAGCATTTTTATTTTTTAATTATTCAAACTTTTCCGGCTAATCCTTTCTAATGCTACCCCTGACACCGGCTAAAACGCATTTCCAAATATCCCTGCCCAAAGCCGTTGCAGGACCCGTGAATTTCTCGAATTTGCCCTTCATGGTGCTGAGAACTACAACCGCATCCGTGTTCGTGCCCGTGAAGCCATAACCCAGATCGAGCAAAGCCCTACTCTTAGCTTCAGTTGCCGTTATTATTGCATTCAGCAACCCCGCCCTGCTTACCCTTGCCTCAAGAACGAGAATGATGTTTATGGTCATATTCGGATTATCTACACCCGCAGTTACAAATGCTGTCACGGCTCCTGAACTATTGACGCTCAGCCTTTCCATCGGAACTGCGGTCAGTAGGCCGAAGTATTTTTTAAGCCCGTATTTTCTCGCTATCATTCTCAGATATTCTGCTGGATCCATTTTGTAGAACTCTATACCGACAGTGTGGTTAAAAGCGCTGCAAACCCTTTTCCAGCCACCGAGAATTCCAGTACTGACCCCAAAAAAGTCCCCTCTGATCACCAAAGTGTCATCGTAAACGAAATAGTTGAGGTAAGGCATCAAAATTCCCCTATGATCCCTTTATTTAGACTTTCCGTTTGTTTAAGCTTTTCAGTCTCGCTCCAAAGACCGAAATAGGCAAAACCCTCAAAAGAAATTTTCAGATTTCAAAACTGAAAACTAAATGATTCAGCCATTTTTCAAATCGCTTGCCTTGGAAAAACTGAGGATTCTTTTCTCCCGAACCTTTCCGTTACCATGAGAAAAGCCGGAACTACGGTGAATGCGGCCAAAAGGCTCAGGGAAATCGAAACCAGGGCCAGAAAGCCGAAATCCCTCATCACGGGGAAAGTGGACAGCATCAGTGCCCCGAAACCGCCCATCGTGGCCAGTGCAGATGTAGTTGTGGCTTTTCCCGTATACTCGATTGCCCTCCTTACAGATTCTGCAGGTGAGACCCTCTGCCTCTCCTCCAGATACCTCTCCGTTATCATGATCGAGTAGTCTATACCCAAACCGAGGACTATTGAGTTCAGCGCTATCGAAACCATCGTCTGCTTCACTCCAGAAATGAACATTACCAGGTTCATCACTCCTATAACAGAAGTTATCGCGAGCAAGGGCACTACGGCCTTTCTCACGGATCTGTAAATTGCTAACAGAACTGCAAGAATGCCGACGTAGGCTATGATGGTCATCGTTGTCTGGCTGCTGATCATGACGCTTCCCAGCTCTGAATACAGCGCCGGCTGACCAGTCACATAGTATTTCCCGTTCCATCCGTAGAATTCAACGTCCCTGTAAAGAGAATCAATGGTACTCCTGTACTCCTCATAGCAATCCGCGGTGGAGTAGAAGTTAACTGCAAGCGTGCTACCCGAAACGTATCGCTTCAGCTGCGCTTCGGGCACTTTTTCGAGGGCGCCATATGCTTCTACGAGCGGATTAACTGAATCGAATTTGTAAATCAGCTCCTCCTTGCTCATAATGTACTCCGCCAGATCCCTCGATTTCTCCAGGACATTTGAATCAACTCCGTCGGTTTCGAGGACTAAAGTGAATATAGCCTGCCCGCCCACAAGCTCTTCGAGCTCGCTGAATTTCTGAATTGCTGGCAGGTTCTGCGGGACGTATTTGTTGTAGTTCGTCTCAAGCTTGACCATCGGAGAAACGTACAAGCCGGCAGCGGAAATAACCAAAGCAACGACGAGTATTCCAAAAGGTCTGCTCGCGGTAATCCCGGAAACAACTCCAAGTGCCTGTTCAAGCCTTGCTTTTTTCTCTTCAGCCCTTTTCTCCTCTTTTATTTTTCCGCGTTCTTCAATTATCTTCAAAATGGCTGGCATGAAGGTTATGCTGAAGATGTAGGCTATTATAAGCCCGAGCGATGCTATTATGCCAAACCAGGACATCGCTGGAATGCCGACCGAAAGCATTGACATGAAGCCAACAACCGTCGTCAGCAGCGAGAGAAGCAGAGCTCTTCCCGTTCTTTCAACCGCAAGCCTAAGGGCGGTATCTACGTTTTGCTTCCTGATCTCTTCCTCAAATCTGTTCTGAATCTGGACTCCGTATTCGATTGCCAGGCCAACAAGCATGGGCAAAGCTCCGTTCGTGTGCTCGGAAAGGGGTATGCCGAGAAGGGGCATCATTCCGTAGATTACAAGCACGCTGGAGACTGAAATTACCAGCGGAAGAAATGCCGTCCACTTGCGCCTCGTGACGCCGCTGAAAGTTGTGAAAAGGAAGAGAACCATTAAAAAAACCGAGGCCATCATTGTAATACCAAGACTTTTCCTGATCTCCCCCTTTATCTGATATCCAAGAACGGGGGAACCAGTTATTTCAACCGTGTAGCCCGCAGGAATTTTTATGCTCCCGACGCTTTTCTCTATGTTCCTGGCAACCTCTTCCTGTCTTGTCGAATCCAGAGGTTTAAGCTGAACGATCACAATTGCGAGCGTCCTCTTCGGCACCAAATCGGAAAAGTATCTCTCGGTTATGTCCCTCAGGAGCTTCTCATCAGAGGGAAGGAATCCGAATTTCTCTTTTATTATCGAAGCAGGCGATGTTACGCTTTCAACACCCTCAATCTTCTCAAGCTCCTCACCGAGTCTGAGCATGAAATCGTATGCCTCGTAGTTAACAACGTCGTCGCCCTTGATGAAGATAAAAACGGCCCCGGTTGCGCGTTCGAAGTTCTTTTCATAAAGCTTGTACTGCTGGTAAACCTTGTTGTCCTTGCTGAAGAAGTTCTCGGTGCCAGAGGTCATTTTAACGTTCGCAGCAGAATATGCAGATAGAAGGAGGATTATGGCGACAAAAATAACCACTATTCCGGGTTTCTCCAAAACTATCCGGGGCAACCTCATCTTCTTCTCCTTCTCAGGTAGTAAACGGCTGCCGCGATTATCAGGACTGCAATTACCGCATAAAGTGCGTAATTAACCTCGTATGGCCTCACTTTTATTACAGCCTTTGCGGGCTTGCTTATCACCCATTCCCCATTCTCGTTCTTGTACTTCACCTCTAAGTTGAGGGCGTAAAGCTTGGGAGTTGCATCCCTGTCAACTGAAATCTTGAAGCTCGCATTTGCAATCTCCCCGGGTTTCAGGCTGCCTATGTATGCTGTGTCGTCTGAAGACGTGAATGGGGAAACGATTACCAGCCTTGCGGATGCATCTTTTACCTCAGCATTTCCGGCATTGCGGACGGTGAAGGTTACGATTTTCTCCTCCCCTGCCCTTATCTCAGGTATGCCCAAAACTTCGAATTCTATTTCGGGCAAAACTTCAACCCCTATCTTTACAGCATCCGTTTCTGCGAAGTCATCTCCGGCCTTGAATCTTATGTAGAAATCTGCAGGATATTTGCCAGCCCTAGCCTCGCTTGAGGCTTGGAGCTTAAAGAAGGCTGTGAATTCCTCTCCTGCCCTAACATCGCCAATATAGCATTCGCTGCTCAAAGCAGAGAGGGGTGAGCTGACTGAAATCCTTGCAGATGCGCTGCGAAGGTCGAGGTTGGAAACCACTCTTATAACAAGATCGCCCTTTGAGTTAACGTACACCCTGCTGTCCACGGCCTTAACGCTTATCTCCGGCTTTGAGAGCACGGAAATTCCGAAAGAAACGGGGTCGCTTTCCTTCAGATTCCCGTAATCATCCAAATAAACCAGCTTTACCTTCGCAGGATAAANTCCTCCTTTCGGGACTTCAACGGTTACATAGAATTTCGCCCTAGCCTCTTCCCCGGGCTTGAGATCCCCTATGAAATAAGCAGGCTGGGATGCAGCCGAAGTGGGGGCGGAGATGCTTGAAGGCATCATTAAGGGAAGCATTGAAGTGGGAAGCATTGAAGGAGCTGCAGTTGAGGCCTGCTGCTGGGATTTGGGCAGCTCGATCGTGGCATAGGCATTCCTGGCGGTCTTTTTACCCGTGTTCTTTATTGTAAGCTCTATGTATCCCTTCCCGCCCGCTATCAATGGATCCGCCTTTACATCCTTAACCTCGAGAAGGACATCCTTTTCTTCAACGTAGAGCTTTATGGGGATCTCCTTCGTTTCCGTAACGTAGTCCAGCTCGTATTCGTTTAGGAAGATATCGTATCTGTATATGGTCGTAATCGAAACTACATTGCCAGTCAGGTTCGTGGTGTTCTGCTCACCCGTCGGTACCTTGAGCGGGGAATAGGGAACTAGCTTTAGCCCGTCGATTCTCTCGTACTTTACATTAAGCTTCAGTTCCGTCTCATTGTCTCCTATAACCTCGATGGGGAAGTATAGGGGAACCTGCTGGGTCATTGGGGGTAGAGCCGGCAGAGTTATTTTCTCGGTTTTAACCTTAACGGCATCATTTCCGATGAGCTCGAATTCAACATTGTAAGCCGTGAAGAGCATGTCCTCACGGGGGCTGAAAAAAGATGCCTCCATCTGGTTGTCATATTTCACCTTTTCCCTTATCGCAGGATTGTAAACCGTTATAACCAGAATTTTGTCCCCCTTTCCGATGTAGTTGGAATTTATCGGGGTAGTTATTCCCCTCTGAATGTCCACGTAGCTTAAACTCAAAACCTGCACATCGGGTTTCCTTTCATAATCGAGCGCTTGCACAGGAATTAAAGCGAACAATAGCAGCAGAAGGATTGCGGCCCTCATCATTTCACCTGTCGTAGCTTTCAGAACGAAAGATATTTAAGCTTTTGTATCTGCTGATTCGAGATGCGGATTGTTGAGGTTTTGAAGTTCTTCGGGCTCAGCGATTACGAGGCAAAAGCTCTAGCAACGCTGATTGCAAAAGGTGTTTTGAGTGCAAAAGAAGTTGCAGAGCTCAGCGGAATTCCGAGAACTTCAGTTTACGATGTTATGAACAGCCTGAAAGCCAAGGGTTTTGTGGAAGAGTTCGGAAAGCCCGTGAAGTTTAGGGCGATCAGCAACGAGGAAATAATTTCCATGATCTCAAAAAGAACCGCAGAAAACATAGAAATACTTCGAGATGAGATGTCNAAGCTTAGAACNGAAGAGATAGAATTGATAAAGCTTTACCGCGGAAAAACGGTGCTTGAAAAGCTCGAAGAGCTCGTTTTGTCTTCCAAAACCGAAATAATCGCACTGCTATCATTCATAAAGCCCGAAATAAGGAAAATTCTGTCGAAGGCCAGATGCAAACTCATTGTGATTTCAGAAAATCCCGAAGGGCTCAATGCAGAAGCATACAAGCTGGAATACGGGGGTAAAAGGCTTTCAAAAGACGTTTCCCATGGCCTTCTAATTTTCGATAGCAAGAAGTTTTTCGCACTCTTTATCGACCACGTCTCCATAGGCATCGCCGGCGAAAGCGAGGGGATTGTGGAGTTCTCAAAGCTGATGATCGAGCCCTTACTCAGGGAACTCAGGGTTAAGAAAAATTTTTAAGCCATTTTCCCTTGAAGGATTTGAAGAAGAATGGCTAAAGGCAAATGCTGATTTAAAATTCCTCGATCTCCTTTCCAAGGACAGGTCTTATTCCCTTCTCACCGCAGATCTTTCTCAAAAGCTCCTCAGCTTCCTTGCTTGCGTTTGCAACTACGAGGAAGATGAATTCCGGTTTTCCGAAAATCCTTTCAGCTATCCTCACCTTTTTCATGAGCTTTTCGAGTTCCTTCTTCGCCTCTTCCTCGCTTTCAATTTTCAGCGTCACTTCCCCGACAACTAAAGGTCTTTCGCAGAACAGATCCATTTCAACGGGCTCATTTTCTTGGACAAATATTTTCCTGTCGACGCTCGCATCGTAGCCCATTTCCGCGAGCAGAAATTCTACGAATGCTGCCGCACTCCCGTGGAAGGATTTCCTCAGGGAAGATTTTATTTCCCTGAATCCGCGCATCATGTAATTCCTTGTGTTCTGCAGCTCCCTTTCAAGTCTTTTTTGCCCTTCCCTTAGCCCCTTTACCTCCAGCCATAGCTTATTCTGGTTTTCCCAAAGCTTTTCCTGATTCTCCCTCAGTGCCTTTACTTCCTCCCACAGCCTGTTCTGATTCTCCCACAGCCCTTTTATAGCCTCTTCGTGCCTGTCAAGCCTTTCAAGCATTTTCTGCAACGTTTCTTCATGTCTGTCCAGTCTTTGCAGCATTTTCTGTATAGTTTCTTCATGTCTGTCAAGCCTTTCAAGCATTTTCTGCAACGTTTCTTCATGTCTGTCCAGTCTTGCAAGCATCTTCTGCATAATTTCCTCATGCCTGTCGAGTCTCTGCAGTATCTCCTGCATTCCTATGAGCCCCGCTACGGCATATCTGAACTCCCTGTCCTTTTCCAGCAGATCAAGGATCTGCTCCTTTAGCATTGGAAAATATTCTGCTGCGAAGAATTTAAAGGTTTTTATTGCATTCTGCACCGCTAAAATTCCTATATTTCCGCAAATTTTCTTCAGTTATAACCGAAAACCTCTTTTAAAGCGAAGCAATCACAAAAATTCAACCTTTTTATCCTTTACGAGCTCAACTCCGGTATTGCTGATAACTATTGCAGCCGAAGAGCACCGCTGGCAGAGTGGGATGATGAAAATGCAGTCGTGCTCATCTTTAATAAACCTAAAAACCTGTCTGGCCAGCACTTCTCTGTCGTTCGGATTCAGCTCTCCGCGAAATGCCGAATACTGCACCCTTTCAAGTCCGAATTTCTCAAGAAGCTTTGCAAGCCTTGTGCGGTTGCTATCGTCCGTAATGTCATAAACCACGAGATGGAGCATAGCCTATCTTATAAAGCTCTATAAAATCATCTACTATCTTTTCAAACCCTCTTTTTCCCCCATTTTCCTCTCTAACTCCCCTGTAGTCACAAATGACCAATGCAGTAGTTAGAGCGATCATCATCTTTCTGAAATAAACATCCTTTTGAAAACATTCCCATGTCCGCTTAATAATATCATAAGACTCGTAAGCAATATCTGCGGTCTTTACCCTTCCATCTGCCAAGAATCTTCTTAGATCCGAATTAAGCATTTCCAAGGCCAATTTAACTGCCTCTGACTCGAGAAATTCGAGATTTTTCAGCAGAATTTCTCCATGCTCAGCTAAAATCTCTTCAAATTCTTTCTGGGAAGGAAATCTGAGCTCGTTCTTTCTCAGACTCTCAACTCTCTTTTTCACGCCCATTGCATGGTGGTGATAGAGAACGGCTGCAATTGAAAGATCTCCCCAACTACACCTTAATTCCAGATCTGAAGTTTTTGCGTGTTTGCGGTAGTGCCATAAAAACCTCTTGAGAATGTAAGCCGAAAATATCTCGTGCCCCGAAAAGCTTAGCTTACCCTTTCTCAAATTTTTCTGGTAGAATATTTTTCCGGAATCATGGAATACAATTGCCGTTCTGAGCTCAAGTTCAGCGGCTCCAATTATCTTCCAGAATCTGGTATTCTTCAAATCCTCCAACGCCTTCAAACACTGCCCGATATGCTCTTCTAGAGATTGCTCTAATTTTTCACCTTTCCTTGCGTAGATCATTTCATCACCAACCCGAATTCTGCGCTGTAGCTAGCATCTAAAAGAAAAGCGATCACCCTGTGCCTGAACATGAATTCCAGCAGAATTTCAGGTTTAGGATAGCGCAGAGGGTAAATTTTTTCTTTTTCTATGAACTGCATTTCCTCATTAACAGCGCCTGTAACAGAGGGGATCATATTCAAAAAGATTTCAAACGCTATGGG
>JGI24721J26819_10006086_pt1 | contig 11853 bp, 8 predicted proteins | sample YelNatPaOPGAMG01_FD_26819 | JGI IMG/M metagenome (IMG submission 26819)
GTGGGTCGTGCAGGCAAGGGACGAATCGCAGGCCCGAAGGAACGTAGGCATCCTTTTCGACAAGAACAGGCTGGATAATGAGCTCGAAAGGCTCACCGCCAAGCTAGCCGAACTTCAATACGCAAATGGCCTCTGGCCATGGATCGAAGGCGGTCCAGGCAACGAGTATATTACGTTGCTGATAGTCGCTGGTATCGGCAGGCTGAGGCACATGGGCGCAAGCGAGATAGATACGAGCCTGGCGTTGAAGGCCATAAGCGCACTGGATTCATGGGCGGATAGGCGGTATCGGGAGATAATCAAAGGTCCTGACCCGCAAGACAATCATCTGACGCCCATCATGGCGTTCTATCTGTACGCCCGCAGCTTCTTCCTCCAAGATAGGCCAGTACCGGAGGTCTACAGGCCAGCCATAGACTACTGGCTTGACCAGGGAAGGCATTATTGGACAAGTCTGTGGCGTCAGTCTCAGGCACACTTGGCCTTGGGACTGAGCCGCTTTGGCGACACGGATACGCCGTTGAGGATCCTGGCGTCCATAAAGGAGTTCAGCGTCACCAGCGAGGAGTTGGGGATGTACTGGCGGGATACAGAGAGGAGCTGGTATTGGTATAGGGCCCCGATACAGACGCAGGCCCTGATGATAGAGGCCTTCGAAGAGCTGGCCAACGACCGAGATGCGGTTGAGGATTGCAAGGTCTGGCTCATCAAGCAGAAACAGACGCAGGATTGGGGTACGACATGTGCTACTGCCGATGCAATATATGCCATCCTTCTGCGAGGCCAGGACCTGCTGGTCTCTAACGCCCTCATGGAGATCTCGCTGGCAGGTCAGTGGATACAGCCTAGCGGGGTCGAGGCCGGTACTGGGTTCTACGAAAGGCGTTACTGGGCCGATCAGGTCACCGCACAGATGGGCCAGATCACCGTCAAGAAGGTCGACGATGGCGTAGGCTGGGCTGCAGTCCATTGGCAATACCTGGAGGATATCTCCAAGGTCAGGGTGTATGACCAGACGCCCTTGCGGATAAGCAAGGACCTATACACAAAGCATTACACCAAGGACGGCTTTGTCCTGCAGCCGGTCGCGGGCCCAGTGGCGGTAGGGGACCAACTCGTAGTAAGGATCGAGGTGCGAGTAGATAGGGATATGGAGTATGTCCACATGAAGGACCAGAGGCCAAGCGGATGCGAACCTGTAGAGGTGTTGAGCGGCTATAGGTTCCAGGATGGCCTATGTTATTACCAGAGTACACAGGATACAGCAACGCACTTCTTCTTTGATTACCTGCCAAAGGGCACCTATGTCTTCGAGTACAGCACACACGTCCAACTGAGGGGCAGGTACCAGGCAGGCATAGCCTTAATCGAGTGTATGTATGCACCCGAGTTCAATAGCCATTCGGAGGGATTCGAGCTAGAGGTACGCTAAGGAAGGCCTAGCCGATATACTATCGGCCTGATGGATGAGAACAGGTCGAGATGGGTGGTCTTTGCTGCGGCCCTTGTGGCGACGGCTATAGTATTTACCGTTGCCAAGATCGGGCCTAGGCATCAGGCCATCCGCGAGAATGGATCTGATGCCTGCCGCCAGTGCCACCAGCAATTCTACCAGCTCTGGTCGAGCTCGTATCATGGTCTTTCGCTGCGGCAGTACACCTCGGCCACTGCCAGCCAGGTCTTTACGGCCCAAGACAGGCCGATATTTGTAGGCCAGGTTTCCTATCTTGCGGTCACGGATCCAAACGATCGCCATGCAGGCCATGTCGTAGAGGATGGACCGAAAGGAAGGCAGGTATACAGGATCAGGTACCTCGTTGGCGGCAAGGACGTATGCTATCTGTTGACGGAGCTGGACAATGGCAGGCTCCAGGTCCTGCCTGTTGCCTACGATGTGAGGCGTAGGCAATGGTATCCTACCACTGAGAGCATGGTTAGGCATGCACCTGGCCTCGAGGATGCGGCTCTGGACTGGCAGGATCCTGCCTTGACATTCAACAGCTCTTGTTACCATTGCCACGTCAGTCAAGCCCAGGTCAACTATGACCCTCGAACAGATACCTTCAGCACGATGTGGTCCGATGGCGGCGTCAGTTGCCAAACCTGCCATGGCCCTGGATCGCGGCACATAGAGGTCTGCAGCGAGGCTCGAGGCCAGGTGGACCTGCACATAACGACCTTAAGCCAGTCTCGCGGATATACTGCCTTGCAGGTCAACAGCAGTTGTGCCCCATGCCATGCAAAGGCGATCCCACTGACTGGTAGGCCTTGCGTAGGCGACGATATATTCGATCATTACGACCTTGTCACCCTAGAGGACCCTGACTTCTGGCCAGATGGTAGGGACCTAGGCGAGAACTTCACGTATACACAGTGGCTGATCAGCCCGTGCGCTAGGTCCGGCAGGTTGGACTGCCTGCATTGCCACACCCCAAGCGGCAGGTACCGCTTCCCGTCGCAGGAACAGGCCCATCAAGCCTGTATGCCCTGTCACAAGGACAAGCTCGAGCATCCAGACCGGCATACCCACCACGACTGGCCAGGTGGGCCTACATGTACCTCGTGCCATATGCCTACCACCGAATTCGCCCGCATCCGCCGTAGCGACCACTCCATGCGGCCCCCGATGCCTGCAGCAACCATTGCGTTCGGCAGCCCAAATGCATGCAACATATGCCATGCAGATAGGGATGCGAATTGGGCAGACGCCCAGGTCCGATCCTGGCACGAACGAGACTACCAAGCCAGGACGCTATTTGTGGCAGGTCTGATCGCGGATGCCAGGAAGGGCCGTTGGCACAGACTGCAACAGATGCTCGACTACATCCAGGACCCTGATCGCGACGAGGTCTTCGCCAACTCGGTCGTGAGACTGCTAGTCAATTGCCCATATCCGCAGAAGGTCCATGTATTGTTGAAGAGATTGCTGGTCGACCCATCACCACTTATACGCAGCAGCATAGCAAGGGTCTTGGCCTCAGACCTGTCTGAGACCGTCATATCGGGCCTTGCTAAGGCAACAGCAGATCCGGTCAGGCTCGTCCGCATCAGGGCAGCAGAAGGCCTTTCAGGAGTCCCGATGGCCGATATACCGGCAGGGTCCAGGTCCGCTGTAAAGAGGGCCATCGATGAATGTATACTTTGTCTGGCGGGCCAACCGCACAGATACGACGCGCAGTATAACCTCGCGAACATCTTCATGGACAGAGGCGAAAACACGCAGGCCTTGCAACACTTCCTTTATGCCATCCAGTTGCGCCCCGATTTCGTGCCCGCATTGGTCAATGCCGCACTCTGTCTGGACCAGCTAGGTAGGTCAACTGAGGCGCAGTCCATGCTCCAAAGGGCCATAAGTGCAGATCCTAACAACATCCCTGCCCACCTCAATCTGGGCCTCTTGCTGGGACAGTTGGGCCAGCTCGATCAGGCTGTCATGCAATTTCAGATCGTGCTAGACCTCGATCCTGACAACGCGGTTGCCTTGTACAACCTGGCCTCGATCCGCCAACAGGATGACCCTGATGGCGCCCTACAGCTCTATGGCAAGGCCGTAATGCTCAGGCCTCAAGAAGGTAGATATGTATGTGCCTGTGCAGACTGCCTGCTACAGGTTGGGCAGGTCGAGAAGGCTATAGAAGTACTCGAGGCCTTCTTCGATTCAGAGGTTGCATATGCCCCAGCATACCTCATGCTAGGTAGGCTCTACATGGCCCAGGGCAGGTCTGAGCTTGCAAAGAAGGTCTACTCGGCAGCGGCAGCCGACCGAGGCCTTGGCCAGGACCAGCGGGCCCTATTCAGGCAGCTTCTTGCAGACCTTTCCAAGTAGCCCTCGAGAGGATAGTGACTTGTTTTCTGACGGTACGCTATAATGATGCTACTGGATGCCTGTGAGATCTATGAGGATAGAAAAGGTAGTCAGAAGGTTGACACTACAAGAGGCCGCATAGACCAGGCTTGACCTAGGGTATTGGCTCAGCAAGACCCCCTCAAGAGCGGATCGAGGCGGTAGAATGGCTCAGAAGGCGGCGACATGGAGATCTGCCAAGACTACAGGGATCTATTAGGATTGTTAAACAAGCAGCGGTTGAATACGTGACAGTTGGGACCTTTGCCCTGGCATACCATGGGGGCACCTATGGCGAAAAAGAAGGCCCTCGGTCGAAATAAAGACCTTGCAGACGTTTAGGCCATCGGCGAGCAGTAGGAACATGGTATGAGACTGCCGCAGTAGGCCCAGCACAAGGCCATACCCTTTGACGGGCTTACTGGTCCACATGAGATGAAAGGCCTTGTGCCTATGTCTACCTCTAGTTGGCAGATATGGCCAGGAATACGGCTCAGGCATGATGCAGAGATGGCCAACCTATCCTAGCGTTTGAAACTCACCTCTGGCATCTGTCTGCCCAAGAGCCTGTATGTCTCTGCAAGGACCTTGAGGAATTCCTGGGGTCTGAGGAACTCGACATGCCCATCCAGAAATGCGACGTTTACGCCATCACTACAGTAGGCCGGGTTCTCATAGATAACGACCAGCTTCGTCGCAGGCAGGTATCCTGGTCTCAAGCAGTGGCCTTGCACATAGACATAGCTGGGGCCTGGAAAGTCCCTCGGCCTTCTGGGCGAATCAAATACGTCCTGATCGCGGAAAAGGTCCTTCAGTTGCTCCAACTGTTCGGGAAACTTACCGTCATGTTCATCGGCATAGACTATGCAAGTAATGATCAATTGCCGGAGCTTAGTCATGGCTACCTTCTGTTGGACCTGACTCTGGGCGCGTGTCAAGCTGGGTAACATCACGCCTGAGGTAATCGCTACTGCTCCACCTGCCAAGACAGTCTGCTCGACTGCATTGCCCTGATAATGGGAGTAGAAGCCACTGGTGTCTGCATAGCTGTATGCAAGGGCGGGCTGCATATCTGCAATATACCTGTCAAGGGATGGGAACACCACCGGTAGCTTCAGCCCAGCCTGGTTGGCGAACATCACTACCATGGGCCAAAACTGCTGGGCCTCCCTTATCATCTGTCTGAATTGGGTCTGGCAGTCAGTATAACTCAGGCTCATGATCGTCTGCCTTGGCAATCTGGCGGCGACCTTCCTGTATCCTTCTGTGTCGATCAGCGACTTCTGATTCGTGCCAAGGACCTTCTCGATACCCATCTTACACAGTGGAGTGTTGGAACCGATGACCGCATAGCCATTTGCAACGGCCCAGGTAGGCACCAGTTGCATCAAGGCCAGGGGCGGACATGCCCAGATGTGCAATGTGCAGCCAGTGCCATGGGTCTGTGAGCTTATCTGCAGCATACCATCGCTATTTGAGCTGGCAAATTCGCCGATGCTGGTCATGCACTTCTCGAACAGGCCTGCGTCACTCAGTTTCAAGAGGACCACAAACCCACCATTGGGCGCGTCGGCGACCGTGCCTGCAGGTATTACATAGGAAACCATCGGGCCGGCCAGGCTCTTAATCAGACCGTCGCGGATCTTGATATTCAGCTCTGACTCGATCGAACTTACTTCCTTCTGAACCTCCTCATAGAGCTGCCTTGGTGGGACGGCCTTGATGGCATTCAGGATCGTGTCGTAGATGGCCCCGATGTTGCAGTTGAGTGTACTAGCCTGCATCGCCCTGGGATCGACCAGCCTAAAGGCCTCTGGCTCTACAGGCCCGAACGCACCAACTATGCCCCGTCTCGGTAGGGGTGCATGCAGATACATGTCCATCGTCATGTCAGGCCCCAGAAAGCCGGCCCTGAACAAGAAGAACCCAATGTTGCCAAGACCAAGCTCGCTGATGACGGCCTTGAAGATCCCCGCGTCTTCCTTGCTGACGATATCCTCATCCTCTCGGCCTGCCTGCTCAATGAGAAACTCGTGGACCTTATTGATGACCCTGGCATAGTCGAGGTACAAGACCAATGCATCCCCATGGCCTGGGACCTTCTTGATATACTCGGGCAAGGCAGTTCGCGGCCTTGTAAGATACCTCAATGCTGCACCTTGGCTATCGTTGATCGCTATTATCAGGTAATCCTGCACCCACCCCCAGTAAAATGGGATCCCTATATCTGACCTTGGCCCTCGCATCCTCGTCTGGCCTATCTTGCAATCGTCGAATCGATCCTCGCCGAACATCCCCTCGATCTTGCTCATTGCTGCCTGCAGATCCTGTCTGTGGTTTGCGGCATTGACGATCATGAATGCCGAGACAGGCCATCCTTGGGTGGTGTTGCTATCAAAGANGCCGAGGGCCACAGGCCTGCTCAGGAAAAGCCTGCCATGCTGCAGCGCCATGTCCAAGACCTTGCTTGCCTGCTGATCCGTTTTGGCTTCCTGCTGGATCTTGGAACTGAGCTGTGCGAACACGGCCTTGCAGAAGGCCTGGAGATTGGGATCGTTGAAAAGCCTACCCAAGGTGGTCTTGTCGAAATCAGCCTTCAGTGCATCGCTGCCGCTGGTGGCTACGTAGAAAAGCAGGTTATCCGGCATCACCTTTGTCAACTCCTCCGCTGGTGAACCACCTGCCGTTGCACCTGACAACAAACCCCCGAGAACGATGAGCACAACACAAGTGGACCTCGTCAATCTGCATCTAGCCATGGTTGTCTCCCTTCTAATGTACCGATCAACTATCTCCACAGACTGGACTGGTTGCAACGGCCAGTACGATGTTAGCATCGAGCCCGTCTCCAAGCAAGCCTTTTCCTGCAGGTCCACGATCCAGCCACACGCAAGGATCGTATTGACTTTTGGATAGATCAGCGTCAGGATATAATACTTGAACGCCAACCAGGACCTTCGGAGGGATAGACTAGGGCATCGGTGGTAGCTCGATGAGCAAGAGGTCTTGGGATTGAAGGCCATTCAGATGGGTGGGAAGATCGAGAGGTTGTCGTCGGTGTGCCTGGCTATGACCCTCTTGGCCATTTGCTCGGTTGCACCAGGCCAGGATGCAAACGGCATAGATGCAGGGACAGGCAGGTTCCGCAGGGTCCACGTACCGCCTTCCACGGCCAGGCAGTCGCCCGCGGGCAGGGATCGGATACGTATCTCTGCTCCAAACCAGCGTCAGCGGTCGATAGCTCCGGTACCACCACAGGACAGGTACGCTATATGGCCCATGCCTTTTCTCTTCCATAGCCATCCGCCCATGTCGGTGCTCATGTTCCGTCATTTCTTGTCGTTGGATCCAAACCATACCGGGGTCTTCCTCTTCGAGTCCGATGCATGGCCAGGGGAGCTGGATACCCAGGCAGATGAACCTAACGATCCCAATGCCCCTGCCAGCCCGCCTCAGTCGTGGCTGACCGACGAACAGATCGACAGGGCCATCGAATGGGCGAGGTCCATGCTTGGAAGGACTTTTGACCACACGCAGCGGTACAACAAGGGCGGCTATTACTATGCCTGCCTGGGTCTGGTATACGATGCGTATGCCAAGACCGGTACACAGGTTAGAGGCGACTATGGGATCGCGCACGGTGCTGCCATGGCCCTGGATGCCAGGAGGAACCGCCCGTTCGTCCCGCCGCCCAAGGGTGCTTGGGTCTTTTACGAGGCCTTCCCTTACGGCCATGTGGCCCTCTCGACCGGGGATGGCAAGGTCATCCATGTAGAGACCGACCCTGTACGCAGAAAGGCCCAGATCAAGATCGACTACTACACCGCGCCAGGCAGATACATAGGCTGGGCATGGCCAGAGCCAGAAAGGGCCAAGAATAGGCCCAACCGCATGTAACTGCCGAAGGTCACACCTCCATACCAGCAGGGCCATCCTCAGCCGAGCCCTCGCGAAAATCTAGGTCAACCCTGTTGACAAGTCCGCCTGCATCCGTATAGTGTATTACTACAATAATACAGTAGGAAGGGCATATGTTGATCCAGATCGACTACCACAATGGCGTCCCGATATACCGGCAGGTCCTGGATCAGCTCCGTCAACAGATCGTCAGCGGTCAGCTGTCTGAAGGCCAGCAGTTGGTCTCTGTAAGGGACCTGGCCTCTGAGCTGAAGGTAAACCCCATGACGATCAGCAAGGCATATGCACTGCTCGAGATGGAGGGGCTCGTCGAGCGCAGAAGGGGTATAGGGTTGTTCGTCGCAAAGGTTCCTAAACAGCGACAGTCCGAGATCAAGACCAGGATCGTTCAGCAGATCCTCGACCGTGCGGTCTCGACCGCCATCCAGTTGGGCATACCCCAGGAGCAGTTCCAGCAACTGATCGCGAGGTTGTTCGAGAAGTACGATAGGCAGGAGCGACAGCCATGACCAGTGATCCCATCTTCGAACTTAGGCGTGTGAGCAAGAGGTTCAAGCATGTCCAGGCCTTGGACAGGGTAGACCTGAAGGTCCAGCGAGGCAGGATCGTGGGTCTACTTGGCTCCAATGGTGCTGGCAAGAGTACGCTTTTGCGGCACGTAGTGGGTTTGTATCTGCCTGACGAGGGCCAGTGCATCACACTGGGTCGGCAGGCATCCAAGCTGGGTCCTGCCGAGCTTGCCAGGATCGGATATGTGCATCAGGAAGGGGAGCTGATAGGTTGGATGACGGTAAGACAGCTTATTAGATATGTCAGTACCTACTATGACACATGGGACCACGAGCTCGAAGACCGGTACATCAAGGAGTTTGATATACCATTGAAGGCCCGCGTCGGCTCGCTTTCGCCTGGGGCTAGGCAGCGTCTGGCCATCCTGCTGGCGGTATGTTTTGACCCGGAGCTTCTGCTGCTCGACGAACCTGCCGCGGCCCTAGACCCTCTGGCACGCGCCCAGTTCCTGAACCTGATCCTTCAGATGATCCAAGACGATCAGGAACGCACGATCGTCATCTCTTCGCACATCCTCAGCGATGTCGAGAAGGTTGTGGATCATGTGGTGATCATGGACAAAGGCAGGATCATCTGCGATGCAGGTCTAGACGACCTGCGAGAAAGGTACCTGCGGCTTTGCATGACCAGCGTATCTGGCACTCTGCCAGGATCGATACCACTACCCAACGTAATCGAGTCCAGACGCGATAGCAACATGATCGTTGCAGTCGTCCGAGACCTCAGCACCGAGCAGATCGAGGCCGCTGCCGCAGCGATCACGACTGCAGTGTTCTTGACGGTAATACTAAGTTGCATGATAGCGACATCGGTGCTGCTGGCCACGTTCATGCCAGATGTCAACCTGGGTTTGTGGACCCTGGTGTACAAGAGGCTAGACCATAGGATCCTGTATTGGCCGGTCATGGCAGTCCCGTTCCGCTACACAGTCATGCTCTATCGCAAGACTTCGATAAATGCGGTCGTCTTCGGATTAATCTTCCTTATTTGGTTGGCCACGTGCCTATTCTGTCTTTGCGTATGGGAATGGGCTAAGCCAGTCACATTCCATCAGGTTCTGGCCTCTGTGTCGGCTATCTACTGGCTGGTCTTGATTGGGCTGGTCAGCCGTATCGCCAAATGTTGGGACCTGGTCAGGCAGTGACACTACTGCGGACCAGCCGATTTGCCGGGATTCACATGAGGCCTAGAGGGCTTGATCAGACTTGGGATCTGCAAGGCCATACGGACCTGTATCGCCCCTGTGGGGCACTTCGTGCATTCCAGGCAGCGGATGCAGCGGAGGTCGTTGGGACTCTTCTGGGGCTCTATGTTGTACCTACAAAGCCTCTGACAGGCCTTGCAATCGGTGCAGGCATCGCGGTCTAGGTGCAAGAAGAACATGGAGATCTTGTTGAGCATGGCCAGTATCCAACCCAATGGGCAGAGGGTGCGACACCATGGCCTTCTGAAAAAGAATATCGCCACGAGAAATGCCAGGACGATCCCGATCTTGATAGGGCTTGGCCATGCGACGTTCTGGCCTGATAAAAGTTGGCCTAGGACCGATGGGACCGCTGCCTCTATCCCACCTGCAGGGCAGATGCGGCAGATAAAGAGAGGGTGGGCCTCCCCAAATAGATAGGGCACCAACACGACCGCCAATATCAGGATCACCAGCCTGAAGTGTCCGGACCATCTCGGTAGCTCGAAGGTCCGTCTTGACGCCTTTGCGGCCAGATCCTGCAATAGGCCGAATGGGCAGGCCCAGCCGCACCAGAGGCTGCCGACCAGACCTCCTAGGACTAGCAGGACCCCGATAGCGACCAGTGGTACCAGGTGCAGCGCACTGAAATTGGCGACAACGCCTATCGGACATGCAAAGGCGGACATCGGGCATGCATAACAATGCAGTACAGGACTGCAGATGCCATGGTATCGAAACCCCAGCAGGTCCAACCATATGAGCAGGAAACCTGCCTGCACCCACATGCGGTGCGGCAGCCACCTGGCAAAGAACAAGGCCAACCTACCTTTGGGCCTGGCCATTGGGCAGCCTCGATGCCATCAAGATAGATGTCGTGGACACCACGACCGGCTCACCTCGTTCAGGTAGGGCAGGCCTTGGGAGGCCTGTCACCTTCGTAGGTCTTGACCAACCTGCCAGCATCGTCCCGCGTCAGGCCGCCCCTTGACACCTCCAGGATCAGGCGGGTCTCAGGTACGGCCCCATATGGGGCAGGTTCCGAGAAGGCAGGGATTATACCACCGACATGGGTCCCAGCGGGCGGTTCATAGATCATCACAGACCTTGCAAAGATCCCATAGCCCAGCAGTATCAGCCCTGCCGTGCTAGAGGCCAACCAGATGTATACCCTTGCCTTGTCCATAACCAAAATGGCGGAGGCGAATGGGAATCGAACCCACCCAGGGCCTTCTCGACCCTGCGCTGGTTTTGAAGACCAGGGGCACCACCAGGCACCGTCCACCTCCACCGATGCCTTACCTAGGATTTATGATATTCCCGCCAGCCTCAAAAGGCAACAAGGTAGATGGATCCTCCTTGACTGGCCAAGGCCCATAGGCTAGTAAGTGGTCCTTGGGGCCTGAGCAGATCAGGTCCTGATCAGGTTTATATCGGCGGTACTATTTGGAGACCGGCCATGGCCAATGAACGGTCCGAACCGACATTATTGGCGGTTCGTCCAGCCCATCTTATGGCAACGCTGCTTGCGTTGGTCCTGCATGCACCTTGCACCAGCGGCCTCGAAGGCGACATCCGCATCCATGATCCATCTACGATCATCAGGTGCAAGGGCAGGTACTATGTGTTTGGGACTGGCCGCGGGATCCCCATACTCGTCTCGGACGACCTTTTTACCTGGCGAAGGGCAGGCAGGGTATTCGAGAGGATCCCAGAATCCGTGAGATCATATGTGCCGAAGAACGATGGCTATACCGTCTGGGCCCCTGACGTGATATGCATCAATGGCCTCTACTATCTATACTATTCGGTATCTGCGTGGGGCCAATACGTCTCTGCTGTTGGGCTTGTGACCAATCCGACACTGGATCCTAACGACCCTAATTACCTCTGGACTGACCGAGGCATGGTAGTCCATTCCACAGAGGGTCAGGAGCTGAACGCCATAGACCCTGGCGTGATCCAATCGCCCGATGGCAGGCTATGGCTATGCTATGGCTCATATCATGGCAATGTGGAGCTGGTCGAACTGGATCCGAAGACAGGCCTTCGCATCGCACCGGATTCGCCGGTCTACGTCATTGCCAATAGGAGCGAGGCGGCAAAGATCATATTCCACGATGGCGAATACTACCTGTTCGTGAACCACGGAAGCTGCTGCCAGGGCACAAACAGCACATACAACATCCGCGTGGGCCGATCGCCCAAGATCACAGGCCCATATCTTGACCGATTCGGCCAGGACCTGGCCCGCGGTGCAGGCACACTCTTTATAGCATCTTCAGGCACCCAGATAGGGCCTGGCCACCTCGGGCCTTTGGTCATAGACGATGGGGTA
>JGI24721J26819_10006087_pt1 | contig 11850 bp, 16 predicted proteins | sample YelNatPaOPGAMG01_FD_26819 | JGI IMG/M metagenome (IMG submission 26819)
AAGGCATTTAGGATTAGCCAGCGCGAGAGGCTTACAGCATTGCCTAGGGCGTGGCCCGCCATCTCCAGCTCCCTAGTCTTCTCGGGGGTTGGGGCCCTCGAATACTGTATGATAGAGTCTATTGTTTGCTGGCTGAACTCCTCCCCGATTATGAATGAGTTGGGCGTCGTCTCCGCGCTCCTAGGAGACAGCGCTGGGATTGTTCCAGGTTGCTCAATCTCCGTGCTGGGGCACTGGAGGTTATTCAGATCACATGAGTGGAGTCGCGGGTATCCCTTGGGTCCAACCACGTTATCGCATTGATAGTTTGTTATCATATTTCTCGCGTGGGCTGATCCCAGCTCGTCGGGCTCTGGGTAGAGTAGTCCGGCTAGAACATATACCTGCCGGAGGTTTCTCAGGAGAGTGTATAGTGATAGCTGGATGGCATATAATATCGCCATCAGGGTGATGATTGCCAGCGATAAAAGCGCGGCGGCGATGAAGTCCATTATCGCGAGTATGGTTTCGAAGGTCCATTCAATCAGCTCTCCAAGATACTCAAGCCATTCTTCGAGGCTCTTGGCGAACTCCTCATAACACTCCCTTGAGCGCTCGGTCAGGCCTAAGGCGAATATATCCTCTATATCGCACATTCTTTTGGGCTTTGGTGGGGATGGGGGTGCATGTATCCCGCTCAAAGCATTTGATAGTATGTCCATTACCCCGCTGAAGGGCTCCTCCGGTGGCCTTACGCTAATACTCTTCATGATCTCGATTGTGAATGTATAGATGTCATATGCCGCGGCTATGTCTCCTTTCCTCAGGAAGCCATTATAAGACTTGTTAATTCTATTGGGATGCGGCCTCTCCTCGTAGGTCTTCTTGAATGAATCATGTATCAGGTCGATGATCTCGGGTGGCGGGGAGGCTGGTAGTTCTAAGATGCTGTGGAGCTTCTCGTTTATGCTCTCATGATAAACCTCATAGAACTTCCACGAGTCTATGAAGTTCTCTACCGTGATGTGTCTTTGAGGATGTATCCTGTATGGCCCCCCGACGATCTGGTTAATGTAGCTGTGCCCGACGATATCCGTCGCGATATGCGTTAGATATCCAAAAGCATAGGCTATCTGGGGATCGCTTTCGGCGGAGCTTACGAGGTTCGCGGCGAATCTTCCGGTGTCCCTGTAGTGGAGCATGTCGAGCCAATACCACTCCGACTCCTTCTTGCCCTTCTGCATCGGCGGCATGAGCTCATCGAAGAGTGCGTGGAAGAATCTCGGCGAGCCGGAGATGTTGCTCAAGGCATTATATCCCTCGATCACTCCGGTAAAGAGCGTTGTGGCAATCGTTGACCTGAGCAATCTAATGGTCTCATCAACCTCCTCGATAAGCATCTTCATGAGGTTGATTGTCGAGGGCGCTAAGCTTTCAACAGCATCCTCCACAGGCTCCCCTAGAGCCTCTATAGCCTTGACAATTTTGCCTATGGTCTCATTATAAAGATCCACGATCGTCTTCCAGTTCTTGTAAAAGTTGTAGAGTTTNCCCGTGGCCTCAAAGTCCGGCGCCCAAAAAATAGGTCGGGCCCGATGGCCCCTAAAACTGCCGCGGACCGGTGTTGACTCATGATCATGCCGAGCTTTCTCTCGACCTCATTATCACTTGTCTTAAGCCCTCTAATCACCTCATCCAGAACTATTACGTGGACGGCGGTCCTCGGCATATTCTACTCCTCCACTACTCCCGATCTGCCGAGCGCCATCACATGCCTATCTCTGTCGAGGCTACTCCTATAGACGCTCCTGAGCTGGGCATCGCTATCCATCCTGAAGTTTCTCGGATCTAGGATCGGGTCATAGCATACCCATATCAGGACCTCGTGGCTCGANGGCAGCTCGGAGAAATCAATGTCTACGCGCTGGCCCATATTCAGAGTCGTAACCCTGCGCCATGCGAGGCTGAAGCTGCTTAATGGATACTCCACGTATTTTATNCCGGGAATCCTTTCCACGGGGCCGGTGTAAAGCTCCATCACCGTGTAGAATGATGGCGCGCTCCCCCGATTACTTACTATGACCTCAACCTGGTCATATTCCGCCTGCCCACCAACCTCGATATAGGGGAATATTATGCGATCCCAATCTCTATCAGGTATTTTTGGGACGGCCGTCGCGCGAGTAGTCCTAGTGGTCATTGATGTTACCTCGGTTGATGTTGTTTCACTGCTCTCCGATGTGGAGGGTAGAGNTGATGTCGTGCTCGTCGCCAGCGGGGATGTTGATGAGGTGGAGGTACTTGAGGAGGTCNTCTNGGNCNAATACGTCGTCGTGGAGAATGTGCTCGTCTCCGATGCTTCAGTAAGTTCTATGGTCTTGGTAACAGTGGTTGTCCTCCCAGCTCCAGCAATCCTGTTCAGCAACTCGTATATTTCATCTCCATAGTATCTGAATGCGATGAATCCCAGCCCGAGTAGGCCTGAGATTCCTAGGATCGCGGCTATCGCCTTTCTCCGATCTTTCTTCTTGGAGTAATACTGTGCTTGAAGATACTCCGTGAGAGATGCCCCGCAGAATGGGCAGTAAGGTGATTGAATTTCAAGCTTTCTACCACACTTCGGACAATACTTCATAAATTAATGTGCCGTTAGACGTTAATAAGTATTTAAAATCGCTCTGCAAGTTGCCTCAACTTGCAGAGATGCGCCATCGTTATTACGTTTTTCGAAAAAGACCCAACATTCTCGATATATAATGCGCGCAAAATATGGGGGTTAACTGTTTTCTCGGATGGTTTTTCGCAGCTTATAATTAAGCATAGCTACTGTCCGGTCACGTCCCTCATGTGAGGAGGCTCATGATTCCTATGATTATCGCGGCTATGAGGAGTGTGAGGAATATGGCGGCGAAGATGGGTGAGGCTGATAGGGCTGCTGAGACGCCCTCATAGGCATAGTATGCTAATATGGCTAGAGCTGCGGCGGCTGCGAGCTTCAGCAAGATCTTGGGGATAAGGGTTGTTCGTACGCTCAACTCCGCCCTCTTCTCCAAGGCTCTGGGGCATGCTTTATAGCTTCCGTCAAATAAGTGGACTAGTGATGTATGATGTATTGATTGTGGGCGGCGGTGTTGCCGGCCTTACTGCGGCGCTCTACTCTGCTAGACAAGGTCTGCGAACACTTGTTGTCACGATGGATATTGGCGGCCAGCTCCTTACAGTTCCGAGGATAGAGAATTTCCCGGCCTCGCCCCCGGTCTCGGGCTTCGAGCTTGTGAGCAGCATTCTTGAGCAGGCTAGGGAATTTGGGGCCGAGATATTCTATGATGAGGCAGTTGGTGTCGAGGAGGTGGAGGGCGGCTTCAGGATTAAGTGTAGGGGCGGCGACTATGAGGGGCGGACACTGATCCTTGCGGTTGGGAAGAAGCCGAGGAAAATGGGTGTTCTAGGCGAGGATCTCTTCGCGGGTAAGGGGGTCAGTTACTGTGCTATTTGTGATGCGCCATTATATAGAGGCAAGAGAGTGGCCGTGGTCGGCTGGGGCGATCAAGCTCATGAAGCCGTTGCAATTCTCAGAAATTACGGTAACATGGTTTACGTTATCTACTCGGGGCGTCCTAGGGAGGATGATCGGCTCATGAAGGAGCTACGAGAACTGGGCGCGGAGGTTATGACGGGCGTGAAGGTGGGGGAGGTGGTCGGCGATACCGTGGTTAGAAAGCTGATCTTAAGGGGGGTTGATGGCGGTGAGAGGATGGAGCTGGAGGTTGATGGGGTCTTCGTAGAGCTTGGATACGTGGCGGATACGGGGTGGCTCAAGGGATTCATCGAGCTGAATGAGCGCGGCGAGATCGTGACGGATAGGCTTGGCAGGACAAGCAAGGAGGGGGTCTTCGCGGCCGGCGACGTCTGCGATATGCCGTATAAGCAGGCTGTGATAGCGGCGGCTCAGGGCGCAATAGCCGCATTATCCGCGCACAATTACCTGAGAAGACTTAGGGGCGAGCCCGAGATTAAGGGTGACTGGCGGAAGCTCAAGCCTTAAAAGATGATGCGTGGCAATTGGATAGAGACCCGGGGGAGGAAGATTATGCTTGAAGGCTATCGTGGCCAGTGGTCTTGTTAAGAGATTCAGGTCTCTCGAGGTTCTAAAAGGCGTCTCATTCGAGGTTGATGAGTCAGAGATCTTCGGCTTAATAGGGCCTAATGGGGCTGGCAAGACGACAACTCTCAGGATCCTTGCAACGATCCTCAGGCCGGATGCTGGTGACGCCATCATTATGGGCCACAGTGTTAGAAATGAACCGGATAGCGTCAGGAAAAGCATCGCATACCTGCCGGAGGATGCGGGGGTTTACAGACATATCACGGGGCTAGAATTCCTCAGCTTCATGGCCGGAGTTCATGGCAGGGATCGGGAATGCGTCAAGGAGGGTGTGGAGATCGCAGGGCTCGGCGATGCCCTGAGGAAGCCCATGGGATCTTATAGCAAGGGTATGAGACGGAGGATAATCCTCGCAGCGATANTAATGCTGAGGCCGAGGGTTGCGATACTTGATGAGCCGACCTCCNGCCTAGATGTCGTCCATGCTGTGCATATCAGGAAGAGGATAANGAGGTTCGTGGAGGAGAGCGGCNCGACCGCCATAGTCTCCAGCCACAACATGCTCGAGATAGAGTATCTCTGNGATCGGGTCGCATTCATAAGCGGCGGGAAGATCATCGCGGAGGGTAGGCCCGATGAGCTGAAGGCCGAGCACCGGGCTCAGAATCTCGAGGAGGTCTTCGCGAAGCTGGTGGAGGCGGTTTAAGATGCTCCTTCCATTACTCAGGAAGGAGATTAAGGAGCTCCTGATGGAGAGGAGCATACTAGTGGGCGCGATAATAATCCCGCTAATAGTCTTCCCGATAATAGGCGCGTTGACGGGCCTTGGAATGAGCGCGGCGATGGAGAGGGCTGAAGTGGGNCTCGTAATCGGGATAGCCGACCTAGACAAGACATGGTTAACATCTACTCATCTCCTNGAGCTGTTCAGGGAAAAGGGGATCAGGACCATTGAGGTGAAGTGTTCATCCGANGATGAGTGCGTTAGGGCAGNGGCCGGGAAGGAGCTCAATGCCGTGATCATGATACCGAGCGGCTTCACGAGAAACTTCACATTCGGCATCCAGAGCACAATTATGACAATCTATCCTATAAGATCCGCTGCGATCTCCGAGATCNGCATGAATCAGANGATCTCGACACTCCTGCTCGATATATTCAAGTCTCTGGCCGAGAGGGTTCATGGGGGCGGCATTGATCCAAGATTCTTCGAGAAGCCCATCCTAGAGAACTCCATGGTTCTCTATCTCGGCAGGATATTGAGGGCTCCAGCCTCCGCTGTCGCTGCCACCTTCCTGACAACACTCTTCGGCCTCCCGCTAGTCGCGGTGATGGTCGCGAGTTATGCCTCCACGGTCTCGGCAACTAGCATTGCCCTCGAGAAGGAGTCCAAGACCCTTGAGCTGCTCCTGACTATCCCAGCCAGAAGGATAACAATACTACTCAGCAAGCTCTTGGGGACGTTCGTCATAGTCCTCCTTAGCACGATCTCATTCCTAGTCGGCTTTGGGATCTATGGCATGATGATCGCGGGGAGCATGATGGCGCGGATCCCGGTCGAGGAGGTTGCCGCCGGCCAGCAGGTGAGTCTCACGCTTATCGATCTCTGGCCATCCCCCATATTCCTCCCGATACTCGTCTCAGCGATATTCATCGCGATGGTGATGATGACCTGTATAGGGCTCCTCGTCGGTGTCCTCGGGAGTGATGTCAGGAGCGCCCAGCAGCTCGTAGGAGCTATAACATTCCCACTTCTAATGCCCCCATTCTTTATACTCGTCTTCGCGCCCCTTGAAAGCNTACCGATCGGAGTCAGGATAGGTCTCCTCCTAGACCCATTCACACACCTATTCCTCGCGATACAGAGCGGGTTCGCGGGCAACCTTACATCCGCGATCACATCGATAATGGTGATGCTGGGGTTCGCAGCGCTACTTCTCTTGCTAAGTTCATGGCTCTTCATGGGGGAGAGGCTCATAACAGCGAGGATAACACTTGGGAGAAGAAGGACTTCAGGAGCGTGACCCCTTCCTAGGGAGGCTATAAACTGCTAGGAACAATATCACGGCCGCGCCAACTAGGATTGTTATGAGCTCAAAGTGCGCGCTGAGAAACGACAATATCTCCTCGCCGAAGAGCATTATGAGCACTGCCTCGGTCATGAATCTCCCACCCCTCCCTAGAAATGATGCGGCGATGAAGACCTTCAGGTTCCTGAGCATGAATACTCCAGAGGCTATTGTGAAGATCTTGTAGGGTATCAGTGTGAAGGCNGCTATCCCAACAGCCCATGTACCATACCTGTTAAAGAACTCCTCAGCCCTCTTCACGGATTTTTCTCCCAGCGAGCTTGAGGAGTATGGGCCTCCCGCCCTTGAGGCCGATCCAGTAGCTGAGGAGGGCTCCGGCCGTTGAGTTGATCGTGGCTGCTATTAGGCCGTAGAACAACGGCTCCTGGGATCTAAGAGGGTTAACGGGATGAGGATGGCGTCGGGCGGTATCAGGAAGAAGCTGGACTCCGTGAAGGCCATTAAAACCAGCCCCGGGATCCCCAGTGGGACGAGATGGAGCCTAGCCCACTCAAGCAGGGAGTCGAGAAGACTTCTCAAAGGAACTCTTTATGAAAGCCTCTCAAGCTCATATTTTTGGATTCAATCTTCCTAGAAGCGATGGGTGGAAGAAGCGCTTACCATACTTCGCCTTGAGCTCATCCCATTCTTGGAGGATCTTGACGGCCTCGACTGCGACCCTCGCGGCATCCTTCTCGCCGGTGACCCCGAACTCATCCCTAATCCTGTTGGCGAAGACCGCGCAAACGGATCCGGCCCTAAGTCCGTAAACGGATGCTATAATGTATATCGCGGACGTCTCCATATCGAAATTGAGGACACCCATTTTCCTCAGGTCCTCGAGAATATTCTCAGGTCTGCTCCATGAGTAGCCCCGGAACCCCTTTCTCCCCTGACCGAGGTAGAAGCTATCAGTTGTCGCAGTGACGCCAACATGATATGTGATGTTAAGGGATTCAGCTGCCTCGATTAATGCGAGAAGAACCTCATAACTCGCGGCAGCCGGATACTCTGGTGGTGCATAATCCACGCTCGTGCCCTCGAACCTGATGGCCGCGGATGATATCACGAGGTCTCCGAGCCTTATATGGGGCTGGATCGCGCCTGTACTCCCAACCCTGATGAATGTGTCCGCGCCCGCCCTAGCGAGCTCTTCGACAGCTATCGAGGCTGAGGCTGAACCTATGCCCGTAGAGCACGCGGAGATCGGCCTGCCGCCGACCCTGCCATTCCAGAGCCTAAACTCTCTATGATGTGAGACTTCCCAAGCCTCATCCCAGAGCTCCGCGATTAATGGGACGCGCTCCGGGTCTCCTGGGAGAAGAACGTATCTCGAGACCTCCCCGGGCTTAACCCTAACGTGGTAAAAGGCTTCCCCAGCCCTAGGCTCTTCAGCCCTCATAATAATGATGGCGATGGGAATGGTTAAAAGGCTTAATTCCCGGAGAAGGCGGCGAGGAGAGGGTGGTGCTGTGATGAGGGAGATCGCGGAGTTATCCAAGATATGCGCGTCGCTCGCCAAGTCTGATCTTAGCGTCGAGATGCTCGATGTCATGATATCAGAGTTCAGCAGGCATGGGCTGAGCGGTGATTTCGCGAGAAAGATCTTCTCCCTAGTCTTGGAGGAGAGGGGGAGGTACGGTGGAGAAGGGACGCCGGAGAGTGGGCTGAAGTTAAGGGAGTTTGCCTCAAGAGCCCTAGAGCTTCAGAGGATGGGGAGGGAGGTCTATAGGCTGGAGCTTGGCGAGCCGGATTTCACCGCGCCACCAAGCGCCGTTGAGGCAGCCTGCAAGGCGATCAGGGAGGGTTATAGCAAGTATGGCCCGGCGAATGGCATCAAGGAGCTTAGGGCGGCGATAGCGTCAAAGCTTTCTGAGAGATTCGGCCTCGATCTCAAGCCCGATAATATTGCGGTCACGGCGGGCGGGACATTCGCCGTCTATGGCTCGATAGAGGCCGTGACAGGGCTTGGCGATGAGGTGATTGTGATAGAGCCGGCCTGGCCCTTATACGCCCACCAGGTTAGATGGCTTGGCAGGAGGCCAAAGATAATCAAGACAAGGTTCGAGGATAATTGGGACCCCGTTAACATGATCCAAGAGAAGGTTAGCAGGCTGACCAAGCTGATAATCCTGAATTATCCGAATAACCCGACTGGAAGGGTTCTTGATGAGAGGAGCATAAGGGCAATAATAGAGATTGCTGAGGATTATGGGGCTTGGATCCTGAGCGATGAGGTCTACATGGATTTCTGTTACCGCGATGGGTTCGAGAGCATTTTGAAGCTTGGGACGGAGCGCACGATAATGGTCAACTCCTTCTCAAAGACTTGGGGCATGACGGGCTTCAGGGTTGGATATGTTGTGTCAGACCCGGAGACCGCTGCACGCGTCGCGAGAGCTCAGAACACCGCCATAACATGCATACCTGAGTTTGTCCAGAGGGCGGCCTTAGCGGCACTAAACGACGAGGAATCGGCAAGGAGGAACGTAGAGCTCATCGGGATGAGGTTGAGGATACTCTATGAGGAGCTCTCGAGGTCTAGGCTAATAGAGGTCAGGCCCCCGGAGGGCGCAATGTACATCTTCCCGAGGATAAACGTGGAGGGCTTCGATTCATGGAGGTTCGCATGGAAGCTTCTCGAGGAGAAGGGTGTCGCGATAGCGCCAGGAGCATGCTTCGGGCAGAGCTACAACAACCATCTCAGGATCTCCGCGGTGCTGGATGAGAAGCCTCTTAGAGAGGCATGTAGAAGAATCCGCGAGGCAGTGGAGGAATACTGCTAGAGATAAAGATTCTGGAGAATGAGGAGGTGTGTGAGGTGGATAGAGAGGAGGCACTGAGAATGGTCAGGGAGAATGTTGTGAATGATAAGATAGTCTTGCACATGATAGCCGTCTCCGCGATAATGAAGGAGCTCGCGCGGCATCTCGGGCAGGATGAGCGGCTCTGGGAGCTCGCGGGGCTGCTCCATGACATAGACTATGAGCTGACGAAAAATGAGCCGAGCAGGCATGGACTGGAAGCTGAGAGAATCCTCGGGGGCTCTGCGCCGTCGGAGATCATTAAGGCAATAAAGTCCCATAATTTCGAGAATACGGGAGTAATGCCAGAGAGTGATCTGGAGAAGGCGCTGATCGCGGCTGACGCCGTCTCGGGACTCATAATCGCCGCCGCCCTCGTCATGCCGAATAAAAAGCTGGCTGAGGTGAGTGTCGAGACGCTGAAGAAGAAGTTCAAACAGAAGGACTTCGCGAGGAACGTCAGCAGGGAGCGGATAATGTTCTGCGAGCAAATAGGCTTAACACTAGATGATTTTCTCGAGATATCGCTCAGAGCATTAAATGGGATAAGCAAAGAACTCGGCTTATGACCCCTCCCCTGCTTGGGTGGGGAGGTTTGGGCTACATCCCCTCTTTTTTAGGGTTTAGCCCTTGGCCGGGTCTCCGGCCATTACCCCCTCCCCTCCCGGGGCTCGGGGTTATTGGTGTCATCAATATATTGTATGCCGCTGTGAGGTCGGCGTTGAATACCTTGTTCAGCTTTGTACACTTGAATAATCCCCTGCTTATCCTAANGCCACAGCCATCGCCATGTAGCGNGCATCTTGACGAGGTGCCNGCCTCATCAACAGGGATAACGCTTATCCCATACTCCTCCGCGACCTCACTNATCCCCCTCAGCAAGTATCCATAAGTCCAGACATGGACGTTATCGAAGTTGCCGTTCCTCCGNGCAATGCTTTTTGGATATCCGATTTTAATCGTGGAGACGCNGACGTCATAAAGCCATTCTATGGCCTCCCTCACCTTAGCATCAATATAGTGTCTTACCTGCCTCCTCCATTTCGCGTACATTCGCCCAAGCCTCCNAGACGTCTCCAAGCCATACCCGTTTAACATTGATTGATACTCAGCGATTTTCTTCCTCCAATAATATGATATTGGCTTTAATGGTTTGCCATTGACGAGTCTCGTCAAGCCATCCTCAACATGGATCGCCAGCAGGTTATTAATGCCAATATCTATTCCAGCCGTCAGATTGCCCTTCGGCTGCTGTGGCACCCTCCTCCACTCACCCCTCACAGCCTTCTCGGAGACCTTGGAGAAGGCTATGCTGGCATACCACTTCTTTTTATGGGCGTCGTAGCGTATCCTGAGCTCTCCACGCTCACCCCTCAAATATATCGGGCCCTTGAACCTCGCCTCTATCCAGCCAACCGCGCCAAGACGTTGAAGAATAATCCTATCACCATCCATCTTATACTGATCCTTTCTAATAATGGTCCANANCGTCCTAGATCCATTCCTCTTGCCGAATCCCGGCGGNCTAACCTTGTTTATGAATGGCGGCAGCTTTCCCTCCCTCTTCAGCTCCAATAGCCTGNAGAAGNCCTTCCACGCNTTACCATTCCTCAGCAGGATCGTCTGGGCCGTAACAGCACCTATCAACAGCCTATACTTCTCATAAAACTCCTTATATGTCCCATCAAAGTCAATTGGTTTCTTCTCTAGCCACATCCTCAGCCTAACATAATTAACCTCGTTCCACAACTTTACTGAAAGGTCGCATAATCGTCTCAGCCTCTTCTCAGTCTTCTCATCAACCACCAGCTCCACAGTACAATTCCTCCTCATCTTCACTCACCTACAAGGACTTCATAGATTAGGCTTCTCAGCTCCATGTAGACATGGTCCATCACCTTCCCGACATGTCCGCGATACTCTCTGGCGAAATCATCAGGCATCCTGAGACCATCATATGCAAGCGTCCTAGCGATGGCTGATGGCGGCCCATGCTTCCCAACAACGGCAAGCGCCGAGCTAATGCTATCCAAGACCATAGTAAACTTCTTCAGGAGGTCGACCTCCTCGAAGGCACCCACGCAACTAACCATGCCCCCACAATACCATCCCAATACATGCCTGCCCTTATTTCTTGGGGAGCCCTCTGAGAATGGGAAATAAAAATATGGGGTATTGTGATGTTGGCTTCGGCTCTATGGCATGCTCATCTAAGCGGCCCTCAGCTTGAATAGCATGGCATCCCACATCTCCTCCCAGACGTCACCGAGATACTCGACCAGCCGATCCCAGCCCATTATCCTGATTATGTCGCCCTGTCGCCTTCGCATACGCCCCTGACCACGAAATATTTGACATCGTCCCCCTCCCTAAACGGTAGGTATGGTATTATGAGTATCTGCTCCGAGGTCTTCTCATCGCCATGGAATCCTATTTTTAGCCGGCTTCCCGGCATCCCGACATCATAATAATCTTCCACTTTCAGACGAGTCCCCAAGAAATAAGGGCAGACATGTATTAGAATGGTATTGTGGGGGCGAGGGATATGACTAATGCGGGGAACGAGTCTATGAGGGTGGGTGGCCGGAGATGCCCGAAGTGCGGGGCCACGATAGAGTACCTATGTTACTGGGAGAAGGCGGCGAACATTGGGGAGTATTGGCCGGATGGACTCCACAACATAAGGACTGACTACGTCATAGAGTGTTATTTCGCATGTCCAAAATGCGGGGAGATATTATTCTTCGATGACGTAGAGGCCGGCCCATAGAGGAGGACGGGATATGGGATTATTAGCATGATAATTAGGTCAGGATGCTCGTGTTAGGCTGAGAGCAGCACATCTAGATATAGCATCACGATCAGCCCTGCTATCAGACTGTAGGTTATGCTT
>JGI24721J26819_10006088_pt1 | contig 11849 bp, 11 predicted proteins | sample YelNatPaOPGAMG01_FD_26819 | JGI IMG/M metagenome (IMG submission 26819)
CCCTCTCCTTAAGGAGGTTGAATATCTTTACCTAATTTTAATGCATAACTTCAGCTGACGTTGAGATACGCGTGTTATCCCTCATTACTAAGAAAGTGTTTGCATAATTTCAGTTAAAGATTTATTAATTTTGAAGCCTCCATCGAAAGGGAGGTTGTTGTGAAGAAACGAGTTTTGCAAGCGCTTGCTCTCGTTATGTTAGTTTTGATACCTCCTGCTATGGTTATAGTTTGGTCTCTTAGGCCTGAGCCGGGATTATATCTGGAGTTCAGGCTGTATAAGTCTTTAGGAGAGGGGTATGTTGAGGAAACCGATGTTTTGAGGTCGTTGAGGAATACCACGTCATGTATTCTTATGGATATTGTCATGCCGGAACACGCTGAACCCTTGGTAGCTGGGTGTTATAAGGGTGTTCCCATAATCCGCATACCGTACTCCGTTATTGAGCCGTATATTAAGGAGTGGCGAACTTTGTTAAGTAGTTGGGGGGTTCCCGCAGAGAATATACTCAATCATGAGGTAGGTCTGCTTACCAGGCTGTTAGTGTTTAATTCTACGAGTAATGAGATACTATACTACGTCTTAGACTCTATACCGATAACACTAGGTGATTTTGATGCTTCGCACGCAGTACATTACGTAATATATGCTAGGAGAGGGGTTCAGCAAGTTAGTTATGAGAAGGAGGTGATATCGTTCTCCGCGCCTAACAAGCTCTCGCCATATGAGGACCTCTCAACCAGGGCTGTAGTGCGTGCTTCAGGGTGGTCATGTAGTTGTGGTGAGTTCTATTGTTACTGCGAGGAATTAGTAGTGAGGAGTACTCCGGACGACATGACTCAATACTTACCGAGCAACTACTTCACGGTCGTGAATGGGACTCGATTTATGAAAACGCCGATTCTGTTAATATATAATCAGTATGGGAGCTCCGGATACGTGACTGCTTCCATAAATATTGAGAGTCTAGACGCTGAAGTAGGTGCTAGATTAACGTTCAGTACTGGGGAGATAACTGGTAAGATAGCGTACGGACTTCTTCCATCAGCATCCTTCTCGTTAGGATCACGTACTTGGGGCGGGAAAAAGTATTATTACGCTAGAAATTTAGCTGTCGCTCCTGAGGAGGTTCGTTGGGCCTATATTTGGGCTAGACCAATTTACGAGATCTACAAGACATATTATTGCTACCTAAGTGATTGCGAGTACTTAGGTGATGTAGCTAGGGCATACATATCTAACGTGTGGGTCGTTGGTCAGTATATTCAGGGCGGTAAGGAGAGTGGATGGCCGGATAATGCTATAATGAATTCATTCTTCAGCGGCACTAACATGACTTGGGTCGTGATACCTGATACCCCTCTCAACGACGGCGGGCTTCAGCCAGGAGAATCTATTGCGTTACAGTCAATAGTGGAGCACTGCGATAGCTGTGGTGATGGTTTCGAGGTAGGTATACCTGCCGGGGCGATGCTGGGATTATTTGTTTGCAGTGCCTTAGGATTTGGGGTAGGGACTCCAGCATGTGAGGCTCTATTAACATTCGCAGGAGCGTTTGAAATATCTCTCGAGCTCGTGCCAGCGGAAATTCGCATTAGCGGTAGTTTAGAGAACGAGGGTAGCTATAACGGGATAGGGTATAACATTACCGAGTATGTGTTCATGGCGATTAGTAAGTATAAGTATAAGGTGCCGCCACCCTGGCGGTGTCCTTGGTGCACACCCTGCGAGTACAAGGTCCCGGCCGGAATATACTTTAGACTTGCTTAGATTTGTGGGTTTGGTCTTGACCCCTCCCCACCCTGGAGAGCGAGTTTTCAATTATTAAAGCTTATATTTTCACGAAGTATTTTTATGTGGGTTCAGGGCATGCCTACACACGGCTCGATGACTAAGGCTGGTAAGGTGAGGAGTCAGACCCCGAAAATAGAGAAGAAGCCTAAGAGGAATTTCCCGCCTAGGCAGAGGAATAGGCGTGAGTACTGGATTAGGAAGAGGAAGGAAGCCGGTCTCCCAGTACCTACGGTGATACCTCCTTCGTCAGTGCCTAGCGCGAGGAAGACCGCTACCTAGCTTTTCACGTGGTAAGAATTAATTTTAGTTAAGAGTTTCTTAATTGAGGTGCTGGCTTGGTCTCACGAGTGAAGGTAGGGGATAGAGTAAGGGTTAGGAAGGGCTCTCTAGTTTATGAGGGCGTGGTCCTACCTAAGAGTGAGTTTAGCTCTGAGAATGTCTTGGTGATTAAGCTAGATAACGGGTATAACGTAGGGGTTGACGTCAGCGACGCTGAGGTAGAGGTTATAGAGGAGAACGTTGTGAGATTTCATGAGCCAGGACTCTCCCGTAGTGTGGTGAGGGGTGGCGGCAACCTTAAGATCACGTTCTTGAGCACGGGCGGCACCATAGTTAGCAAAGTTGATTACGAGACAGGGGCTGTGAGGCCCGCGATAACGGCGACTGAGTTGCTTGAGGCAGTCCCGGAATTCGCTGATTACGCGTCGGAGCTCGCCGTGATAGAGTTTAGTAGGTTATTTAGTGAGGACTTGACGCCCGCGTACTGGGCGGAACTAGGTAGTGAGGTAGGTAGGTTGATTGAGTCAGGAGTTGACGGGGTTCTCATAGCTCACGGCACCGACACTATGACGTACACGGCTTCAGCACTAGCCTTCGCTTTAAGGAATCTCCCGGTCCCGGTAGTCTTAGTCGGTTCTCAGAGGAGTAGTGACAGGCCTAGCTCGGACTCAGTCCTCAACATGAGGGCTTCCCTAGCTATCTTTAAGGAAGCGCCGTTCGGTGAGGTGGTGGTATGTATGCACGGAACTATCTCAGACGATTACGTCCTAGCTCATAGGGGGGTTAAGGTCAGGAAAATGCATTCTAGTAGGAGGGACGCGTTCCAGTCAATAAATGACGCGCCGTTAGCCAGGGTTGACTTCCCGGGCATGAAGTTCAAGCTACTTAACCCGAGGTTCATCGCTAGAGGTAGGAGAGAGGATTTCCAGGCTGTGAGCAAGTTTAGTGATAGGGTTGCGTTACTGAAGTTTTACCCGGGCATGGAGTGCGGCATCATCGACCTCTTAGTTGATAAGGGGTATAGAGCCATAGTCATCGAGGGGACCGGGTTAGGACACGTGAGGAACGCCTGCGTTGACAGTGTTGCCAGAGCTACTGAGGAGGGAGTGTTAACGGTCGTGACTACTCAGACGATATTCGGTAGGGTCAACATGAATGTCTACAGCACCGGTAGGAGACTCCTCAAAGCCGGCGCCATACCGGGGCACGATATCTTAAGCGAGGTTGCTTACGTTAAACTGTCTTGGATGCTCGGTAGCTACCCAGGCCTTGAAAGGAAGGATTACGTAGAGCTCTTCCATAAGAACATAGCTTACGAGTATAACCCGATACATAAGGACTCGCTATTCCCGGTGTGGTCTCATGAGTATTGATTACTCCTCGATAGGGTTGAGGGTCGGTATAGAGATTCACCAGCAACTAGCTACTAAGGAGAAGCTTTTCTGTTCGTGTCCTGCTGAGTTAGCTAGTGATGAGACCCCGAAGAGGGAGGTTAGGAGGTTCCTGAAGGTTGCTAAGAGCGAGGTCGGTGAGGTCGATCCCGCAGCTCAGTACGAGATCATGAAGGGGAGGAACATAATATATGAGGTGCCGGAGAACCACGCCTGCTTAGTGGAGCTGGACGAGGAACCTCCTCACGACCTGAATAGGGAGGCGGTTCTGATAACGTTGGCTATAGCTAAGGCCCTGAACTCCACGCCCGTTGACGAGATAGAGGTTATGAGGAAGATAGTTGTTGACGGCTCAAACACTACAGGTTTTCAGAGGACTGCTATAGTCGCGGTGGGCGGTTATCTGGTAGATGATGACGGCTTGATAAGAATACAGACTATATGTCTTGAAGAGGACGCGGCTAGGAAGGTTGATGAGGGGAGGGGTTACGTTAAGTACAACTTAGACAGGCTGGGCATACCGCTCATCGAGATAGCTACGGGACCAGACATAAGAAGTCCTGAGCAAGCTATGAGGGTTGCTTTCAAGTTAGGTTTGCTGCTTAGACTTAGCGGTAAGGTGAAGAGGGGGATCGGCACCATAAGGCAAGACCTGAACATATCGATTAAGGGGGGCGTTAAGACTGAGGTGAAGGGTGTTGGGAGGCTTGAGTTAATACCTAAGGTAGTGGAGTACGAGGTTTCAAGGCAGCTGAGGTTACTTGAGATAAGAGATGAGTTGATTAAGAGGGGGGTTAAGGAGAGTGACCTACCTTACTTGATGGTTGACGCGACCGACGTTTTCTTGAGCAGTAAGAGCAGGTTAGTGTCTTCCTCGCTGAGTAAGGGTCTCAGAATATACGCGGCACCCCTGAAAGGCTTTGGCGGGTTGCTGAAGATTGAGTTAATGCCTGGGAGGAGGTTCGGTACGGAACTCTCTGATTACGCGAAGGCTTGGGGTGGTGTGGGGGGCATAATACACAGTGATGAGCTGCCTTCCTACGGGATCTCTGAGGAAGAGAGAGAAGCTGTTTTCAGGTTACTCTCGCTGGATAGGGAGAGGGATGCGTACGTCCTGGTAATCAGTGACGCGGAATCTGCTGAGAGAGCTCTTAAAGCTGTTGTGGATAGGGCTCGGCACGCACTGATCGGGATACCTAAGGAGACGCGCGCGGCTAACCCCGACGGCACCACCAGGTATATGAGGCCCCAGCCAGGAGCTATGAGGATGTACCCAGAAACGGATATCAGGCCTATCCCGGTCACTCAAGAACTCCTAGAGGAAGCTGAGCGTCTCAAGCCGCCAACACCTGANGACCTTCTNACGCGTTTGGTGAGGGAGCATAAACTCGCGAAAACTCTTGCTGAGCAATTGATTAGAGACCCGCTAATTCATACCTACTTAAACTTAGTTGAGGAATTAGGGGATAAGGTGCAGCCACACGTAATAGCCACGACACTAATGATACACTTGAAGGGGCTTAAATCGGAAGGACTTGACGTGAGCTTGATAGACGAGCAGACACTGAAGACAGTCCTGGAGAAGGTTGGCGAGAATATCTTAAGTAAAGACGCGGTACCTGAGATATTGAGGGAGTATTCCCTCAAGAAGGGTGAGGTCAGCCTAGAAGAATTGATAAAGAAATACACCGGGATAGGGGTCGGCGAGCTAGAGAAGCTAATAGACGAGGTTATAGAGACCTTGAGAGAGACCTTACTGACCAAGAAGGAGAAAGCATTCAATATAGTGATGGGCGAGGTCATGAAGAAGGTGAGGGGCAGGATCGACGGGAAGGTGGTTGCGGAGACCGTGAGGAAAAAACTTAAAGAAGCACTCAGTACCTAACCTAGCGTAGCACTCACGTCGAGAACTTTTTATTAAGCGCTAATAACTCGTGACGCGTAAATTCTTATTAACGAGTCAACCACTTATAATTATTGGTGCGGGGGTGCCCGAGCCAGGTCAAAGGGGTCGGGCTCAGGTCCGAAATGGTGGGAGCCCCGATGGCGTAGGCCTGCGTGGGTTCAAATCCCACCCCCCGCACTAAAGCGGCCCGCATCATCGCGAGCCACGTATTCAATCACGTAATGGTAAAACAATCATTCTTAACCTGAAAACCTTTCATTCAGGTTAATAAAATTTTTATATCCGCGGTAAGTATTACTGTCGGTGAGTAAAACAGTGTTCTACTATTATGATAGGTACGACCCTAAGAACATACCGAAGATAGTTGTAGAGCCGCCTGGCCCTAAGTCGAGGGAGATTATCGAGAGAGATCACGAGTTACTGATGCAGTCATTCGTTAGGTGGTACCCTCTAGTCGCTAAGAGTGGTTACGGGGTTGTTATCGAGGACTTTGACGGCAACCTATTCGTAGATCTTAACTCCGGGATAGCCGTCATGAATGTTGGTCATAGCCATCCCAGGATAGTTAAGGTTGTTGAGGAGCAGGTCAGGAAGTTAATACATTACTCCCTCACGGACTTCTACTACGAGGAAGTGGTCGAGTATTCTGAGAGCTTGTCTAAGATACTGCCCATCCCCGGTAAGAAGAAGTTCTTCTTCGGTAACAGCGGTGCTGAAGCTATTGAAGCGGCTATGAAGATAAGTAAGGGTGTTGCGGGGGGTAAGAGACCTTACATAATGGCTTTCATAGGCTCGTTCCACGGCAGAACACACGGAGCTATGTCGTTAACGGCTAGCAAACCAGCGCAGAGGAAAGGTTTCCAACCACTGCTTCCCGGGATTATCCACGTCCCCTACCCGTACCCCTACAGGTGCCCGTTCCACGTGGATCCGGAGGAATGCGGGGATGCCGTGATAGGGTTTATAGAGGAGTGGATATTTAGGAGGATGGTGGATCCTTCCGAGATCTCCGCAGTGTTTATAGAGCCTATACAGGGTGAGGGTGGTTATGTCGTGCCGCCGGACGACTTCCTCCCCAAGCTCAGGAAGCTGACGAGGGAGAACGGGATTTTACTGGTTGCTGACGAGGTTCAGAGCGGGTTTGGGAGGACCGGTAAGTGGTTCGCTGTAGAGAATTGGGGTGTTGACCCAGACTTAATAACGATGGCTAAGGCGGTGGCTTCAGGCATTCCGCTAGGTGTTGTGGGCGGTAGGGAGGAGGTGATGAACCTCCCTCCAGGATCGCACGCGAGCACGTTCGGAGGCAACCCAGTGGCTTTGAAGGCCGGAACTGAAGTGATAAGAATAATCAAGGATGAGAAGCTCTTAGAGAACGCTGAGAAGGTAGGTAATTATGTGATGAAGAGAGCTAGGGAGTGGATGGATAGCTACGAGATAGTCGGTGACGTGAGAGGGAAGGGCTTGATGATAGGGATAGAGCTAGTCAGGAACAGGAAGACTAAGGAATACGCCAGGAAGGAGCTGGAGTCATTCTTGATCAAGTGCTTTAAGAGAGGTGTTGCCGTGATAGGCGCTGGATTCTCAGCTATAAGGATAGCGCCTCCCCTAGTCATATCGCAAGAGATAATGGAGAGATCCATGGATATCATGGAGGAAGTCCTTAAGGAGGTCGTGAGGGAACATAGTAGTGCTTGAGGAAGTCGTGATCAACGCGTTAAGAAACCTTAAGCTAGCTACTTTTGAGGAGATACGTAGGTACTTGCGCGAGGTAAGGAAAGAAGAGTTCCTGGATATAGAGTTGAGGAAAGCCCTAGCGAGACTGGTTAGGGAGGGCAAGGTAGAGAAAATACCCGACCCAAAAAGAAGTAAATTTCTTTTTCGTTTAAGTCCCTCCACTCTGGAAGATGCGGGTTCTTAAGCCTCGTGAGTTAAGCCCTCAATCTAGCTTACCTAATCCACCGTGAGTTTCTGGGCGTGAGTGCTGGGTGGTGGGGCCGCGGGGATTTGAACCCCGGACCACCAGCGATCCGGAGTGCTTTCTTCGGGGAGACTTCCCCAGGCTGGCATCCTATCCAAGCTAGACGACGGCCCCCTACACCAAAGATTCTTAACTAATTTATCTTTTAAATGTTTAAGCTTGATTAAATTTGGTTGGTATAGTTGGTTAGGCTCTTCGTGGCTGTTGAGATAGAGANCANCGATGTTTTGAGGAACGTAATCAAGTTTAGGGATGCTGTAGTGTCTTGCTCTAAAGAGAGGGGTATTAAGGGGGTTGAAGACGAGAATATACACCTGACATTAAGGTTCATCGGCGAGGTCCCCGATAGTTACGTTCCTCAAATAAGTGAGTGCGTGATGCGCGCTAAGGAATTCACTAAATTCCAGATGAGGATTGAGGGGGTGGGCGCGTTCCCTTCCGTCAGTAAGCCGAGAGTGTTGTGGGTCGGGATTACCGAGGGCTTCGATAAGCTGAGATCTATCAGGAACAGCCTTGAAGAATGCTTGAAGCGTTACGCGCAACCCGATAGGGAGGAATTCGTTCCCCACATAACGGTGGGTAGGGTGAAAGGGCATTACGACCCCGCATGCCTCAAAAACATCATATCAACGTATGAGAACTCCTTGTTCGGGCTAACGCAAGTAACTCAGGTAAAGCTAAAGAGAAGTATTTTAAGACCTGAAGGACCCGTATACATGGACGTCACCGTAGTCGACTTAAAGGATGGTTAAGTTGAGTGAAGACCTAAGTAGGTTGCTTGAGGAGGTTAGGAGAGAGTTAAGACCTACGGAAGAGGAGGTTAAGAAAGGCTTTGACTTATTCAAGGAAATAAAGACGTTGATAGAGTCTTCCCTGAGCATAGGTTACGACTACACGATCTCTTTGGAGGGTTCGTTCGCTAAAGGAACGTCGATAAGGGGTGATATAGATCTCGACGTATTCATACTGATAAGAAAGGAAGACTTAAGTAATGAGTGGGTTGAGGAACACGTCATAAAACAGTTGTTGGCGAGTCAGCTGAGTAAGTACCCGCTCCAGCTCAAGTACGCGTCACACCCATACATAACCCTACGAGCCGAGGGGTTTGAGATCGATATCGTGCCAGCTTACTGGGCTAAAGACCCTAGAGAAATAACCACCGCTGTTGATAGAACCCCGTTCCACACCAGGTACGTGAACTCAAGACTAAACGATTATATGAGGGATGAGGTAAGGCTGTTGAAGAAATTTCTTAAAAGCTTAGGTATTTACGGGGCTGAAGTAAAGGTCGAGGGTTTCTCAGGCTATCTCACCGAGTTAATCATATTAAAGTATGGATCGTTCATTGACGCTCTTAAAGCCATGAGTGGGTGGCGTGAAGGTGAGGTAGTGATAGTTGATGAGAGGTTGGGAAGCGAGCACCTAACCCCGAGAGAGCTCAGGAAGTTATTCAGGGATGACGTCCTCATAGTGCCGGACCCTGTTGATCCTAGGAGGAACGTAGCCTCAGCAGTTTCTGACAGAGCTCTTAAAATAGCTGTAGTAGCTTCCAGCACGTTCATTAAGAAACCTTCGAGAAACTCATTCTTCTATAAACCCCTGATGAAGCCGCCTAGCGAGTTAATTAAGTTTCTTGAAGAGACTGAGAGAAGGGTTCTCTTACTCAGATACTTAATCCCTAAAACCCTACCACCAGACGTTTTATGGGGGGAGCTTAAGAGAGTCGGTAGGAGAGTAATTAGTTTGCTGAGGAATTACGGATTTGACGTGATAGACTATGATTTCTGGAGTAATGAATTGAATCAAGCAATCATAGCTTTAGACCTGACGCGCGGGGGCAGACGCTACGAGGTTAGGTCAGGGCCCTCCAAGATAAGTAGAGGGCTCCTAAACTTCATAGGAAAACACAGCTCTTCAGACAAAACCTTAACTGTTTGGATTGCTAGGGACGGACTCCCTAAAGCAATAATAAGGAGGAAATACGAGAACGCTCAAGAATTGCTAAGCTCCCTCAACAGTAGGGAACTCTCAGCTAAAGACATAGTATTCTCTAACATCATCAGCGAACTCACGGACATACCTGAAGACCTGGTGAAGAACGAGGATTTCATGACCTGGCTTACCGGCTTCATCACGAAGAAGTATCCTTACATTTAAAAACCCTGCTGATAATAAAAGCTAAGGTGTTTAGATGCCGCTAAGAGAAAACATAATTGACGCGAGGTTTAACGGCAGGGAGGTAGAGTTCAGGGTTCTTGGAGCGCCTGAGCCTATTAAAGGAGTTGTTGACGAGGTTTCTAGGTATGAGATAGGGGTTGTGTCTAAAGACAAGGTCTACGTCATATTCAGGCACGCCATCCTAGCAGCTACTGTGGAGCCTTCCGATCTCCACGGCTTCAGCACCGAACAATTAAATGATACCGTGATTGACGCGGAATTAATAGGTATTGAGTTAGAGCTCCACTTAATTGATGGATCCACCGTTTCAGGAACCTTATCTAAGATATCCAAGTATGAATTAGGTGTGAGAGCGGGCGATAAAGGATTAGTAATACCTAAATCCTCGATAACGTACGCAGTGCTGAAATCNCAGAAAACGGGAACGTGATGTCTTCTTGTCTGAGACCAGGATAGGTNACCGCGGTCACACTGCCTAGTTAAATCTCCTCGAAATCCCCTATTTCCTTCAGGGTCTCTGGACTGACAACGTATTGGATCAAGGTCCCTATTTTTCTTCTTAGCTCCGCTAACTGAATCGGGTAAACGTAGAGGGGGGTGGCGTGATTAATTCCCAGGATGGTGGAGACAAGCTTCGTGGCTATCTCCTCCCTTATGACGCCTGTGGTGGTTGTCTGTGCTGGGATTAGTTCCACGTATATCGGTAGCATGAGCTTCTCAGCATCCTCGATTACCTCCTTCGCTAGTATTAGCTCTGATTTACGGAACATGTGTACGTCCCCGCTCAAGGTAAGAACGTGCGGGTGTTCTTCTCTTAGAAGCTCGGCGAGGGACTTCCTTTTGCTCGCTATGTAGCTGTTCACGACTCTCAGCTCCCTCTCCAGCAAATACTCGAGAGTCTTGTCCTCACCCATGCGCAGAAACCTCGCGAAACCCTCTTAAGACCATAGCCGTGGATTTACATGGCAACAAAGCTTATATACGTGCCTTACGCGTTAAGATCTGCTTAATACGCTTCCTCCTAACCTTGTCCTCCCTCTCCCTCTCCTCAAACTTCATCCTCAAATACTTTATGGTAGCTCTTAGCCTAGGTATTATGAGGTTCTCTAACGCGTTAACCTTCCTCTTAACTTTCTGAACCTCTCCCTACCTCAAGTAAGGAGATCTCTGTTTCAGCTAACCTAATTATATTCTTTAATACGCCTTCATAACACTCACTCACTTCCTTGAGCGTGATTGGGTAGGCTGACGGGTCGTAATGACCTTCAACAACCTCGTGTTCAAGCAACGGTAACCTAACCCCGCAACTATTCTCGAGCCTAGGACGACGCTGAAAGACTTTATCCTAACGTTTGAGAACTCCTCAAAAATCCAGGGCGCTACGTAAGACGAGGTCCTCACTAATTCCTTCTCACACCTAATAATTTCTTCATGAATCCTCAACCTACTCTCCACTACCTCCCTATACAGAGCTACCAACTCTTGAGTCAGGATCAGTAGTCTGTCCCTGAGAACCCTGTGAAGCCTTCTGGCGGTCGCTAACCTACGCCTAAGTCTTATCAGCTCTATCTTGGTAGGTCTAGCCAGCCTGAGTATCTGCTGCGACACTAGCCCTCACCGAAGACCTGTACTTGGGGTGGTACTTCCGTATGTTCTCAACACTTATTAACTTCAATTCTTCCTCAGGCAGTACCGAGAGAACTTCCCAGCCTAAGTCAAGCGTTGTCTCGATATCTCTCCTCTCGTTCTCTCCTTGATTAATGAACCTTCTTTCGAATAAATCAGCGAAGTTTAGGTACTTCCTATCCCTCTCGCTGAGTGACTCAGCCCCTATTATGGCTGAGAGCTCCCTCAAGTACTGACCCTCCGTGTAAGCAGCTATCATCTGCATGAAGACTTGGTAGTGATCCTCCCTCGTTTTCCCAGGCCCTATACCGTCCTTCATGAGTCTAGAGAGGGACAATAATACGTCTACCGGGGGATATAAGCCCTTCCTGAACATATCTCTTGAGAGAACTATTTGACCCTCAGTTATGTAACCCGTTAAGTCGGGTATTGGGTGCGTTATGTCGTCGTCAGGCATCGTGAGTATAGGCATTTGGGTAACGGACCCCTTCTTACCGGTCACCTTACCAGCCCTCTCATATATCGTTGCTAGATCCGTGTACATGTAGCCCGGGTACCCTCTCCTACCGGGAACTTCCTCCCTAGCGGCGGAGAGCTCACGTAGTGCCTCAGCGTAGTTCGTCATATCACTCATTATCACCAGAACGTGTATGTCGTGCTTCCAAGCAAGAAACTCCGCCGTCGTGAGAGCTACTCG
>JGI24721J26819_10006089_pt1 | contig 11849 bp, 10 predicted proteins | sample YelNatPaOPGAMG01_FD_26819 | JGI IMG/M metagenome (IMG submission 26819)
GCTCGGTTACTTTATCCTTGATACATGATACAGGATACACGATTTTTCTCGATACACGATACAGGACGCAGGATACAAGATATAAACAGGGCAGGACTAACACCAAAGTAGCGAAGTAGAAAGTAGCAAGTAGCGAGAAGAATATTTAGCCTTCTTGAGCTATCTTTAGCCTTCATTTTCCCCCTTGACAACTTGCAAATTTTGTTTATAATATATAATAGAAATTTAAAAATGTTTTATATAATTAACAAAAAANGAAAAGGTTTATGAAATTAAGAAAATGGCTGGAAAACCATTATAAACTGCTCTGGACCAAGTTTGGTAAACGTCCATTTCGTTATGAAGATGCATATAGTTTATTAAAAGAAGAGCCAATAAAAGACAGTAAAGAACAGGTAAATGTTGCCCTTTCTGAACTCCGTAAGGCAGGCTTGCTTGAAGTGGAGATGGACCCTGATGATGCGAGAAAGAAGATATATGCCTTAAAGAGCACAGTTGAATTCATCTCTGAAACCCTGAATTTTGAAGAGTCCCAATTATCCCGTTCTGACCTTGAGGCGCTCCTTAAAAAAGCCGCAGACCTCATCAGAACCCGTGTAGATTACACATTCATCCTTGTTTTGTTATTCTATAAGCGAATATGTGATAAGTGGAATATGGAATTTGAAAAGGCAAAGAAAGAGGCGTTGGACGATGGACTTTCAGATGAAGAAGCAGAATTTGAGGCTCAACAATCTATGTATCATGATTTTGATATACCTGAAGGTTATCGCTGGGATGATATAAGAAAAGAGACTGCACACATTGCGGAAAAATTCTCCCAGGCAATGAAACAACTTGCCGAAAAGAATCCAGAACTGAGCGATATATTTGAGAATATTGATTTTGTTCAATTTACAAGTAGTAGAGAGAATGCAGAGATATTAAGACAGTTGATAGAACTTTTTAGTGCCCAGTCATTGCATAATGTCTCGCCTGATATTCTTGGTGATGCCTATGAATGGATTTTAAAGTATTTCGCACCCCAGAAGGCAAAAGAAGGTGAGGTATATACCCCTCGTGAAGTTATCAATCTACTCGTGCAGATTCTTGACCCGAAGCCAAATGAATATATCTATGACCCGGCACTCGGCTCAGCAGGTATGCTCATAATCTCTTATCAGTATGTTAAGGAGAACAAAGGCGAAGAAGAGGCTGAAAAACTCTTTCTATTTGGCCAGGAGGCAAATTACAAGACCCTTGCCTTAGCAAAGATGAATCTTTATATCCACGATATAAAGAATGCACGGATTGCCTTAGGTGATACCCTTTTATATCCCAAATTTAAGCAGGGTGAAAAGATTCAGAATTTTGATATATGCATTGCCAATCCACCCTGGAACCAGGATGGATATAACGAGGTGGTTCTTAAAAAAGGTGAATTCTGGCGTGAGCGGTTCAAATATGGTTTTCCAACAAAACAATCCGCTGACTGGGCATGGATTCAGCATATGCTTTATTCAGTAAAAGAGAAGAATGGGCGGGTCGGCATTGTCATTGATAATGGTTGTCTTTTCCGGGGAAATACTGAAAAGAATATAAGAACCGGAATAATAAAAGATGATCTATTAGAGGCGGTTATCCTGCTACCAGAAAAACTATTTTATAATACCGGTGCGCCAGGTGCAATCTTGATTTTCAATTTGAATAAACAGGGTAATAGAAAGAATAAGATTTTATTTATCAATGCAAGCAAGGAATATGAACAGCATCCTGAGGTGCGTAAACTCAATCGTCTTGGAGAAAAGAATCGTGAAAAGATCGTCCAGGCATACAGAAAATTCTCTGAAGAAAAGGGTTTTTCGCGCATCATTGATAAAGCCGAGATTGAACAGAATGATTACAACCTGAATGTTACACTCTATGTCTATCCAGAAGAAGAGATTGAGGAGATTGATATTATAAAAGAATGGAAAGAACTGCAGGAGATTGAAGAGGAAATTGCTCAAACAACTGAGAAATTGAGTGGCTACTTAAAGGAACTGGATTATGGCATTAAGAAAGAGTGAGATAATTCCGAGTGAAATAATTGAGAGTAAAATTTATCTTATAAGAGGTCTCAGGGTGATGTTTGATAGTGACCTGGCAAAACTTTATGGCGTTTCTACGAAGGTATTGATTCAAGCCGTAAAAAGAAATATCAAAAGATTCCCTGTTGATTTTATGTTTCAATTGAACAAATCAGAATTCGTAAACTTGAGGTCACAAATTGTGACCTCAAGTTGGGGTGGAAGAAGATATTTACCCTATGCCTTCACCGAACACGGAGTCGCAATGCTTTCAAGTGTTCTTAAGAGCGAAAGGGCGATACAAGTGAATATTCAGATAATACGCACTTTCGTGCGCTTGAGAAGGATGGTATTGGGTTATGAAGATTTAAAAAGAAAGATTGATGACCTTGAACGAAGATTAGGAATGCATGATGTAGAAATCAGAGGGATATTTGACGCCATCCGCCAACTTATGTCTCAACCAGAGCAACATAAAAGAAAAATAGGATTTGTGAGAGATGANNCATCCCCCACCCTTACCCTCNCCCTTGAAGTCCCGTCCGAAGGACGAGGATTCTCGGAACGCGGAAGGGGAGGAAAAAGGAGGGGGTGAAAGGTGGTTTAATGCCTACTCTACAGAATAGATATTTTTGTCATTCTGAATTTATTTCAGAATCTCAAATCATTTTTTTTGCAATTGCGTAATCTTAAATCTTCAATCATAAATCAAGGTAAAGGTAGGGGGGCACATTATGTGCTGGTTTAGTTCTGGTTGTCAATTAAGTTGTCATTTCGGTTGTCATTTTATTGATAGTTACTCATCTGTAAAAAGAAATATCAAAAGACTTTCCCACCCCTACCCTCATAGATATTTTTGTCATTCTGAATTTATTTCAGAATCTCAAATATTATGGAGGAAACAAACAAAATTGGCACAATTCTTGCCAGCGAGGTAATAAATGTTATTCTCCAAGCGTTACGGCTACAAAAAAATATCAATGTTGAATAGAGACGAAATGCCAGCATCATTGAAAACAAGAATATGGAATGTTCTATATTTGTTAATCTTTAGCAAAATTGGAGACCCTGATGGACAGAGAATAAGTGGGATATACAATCAACTACCTTATGAGTTTTTAACAAAATTATGGTATGATTTCTTTGGGAGCGACTTGATGGCGTTTGACCAATGGGATTGGTTAGAGCGCGTGAACCTGACAAAGCGTAAGTATGATGCGTTTAAATGGTTTAAAGTCTACGACTTTATTGAATTCATATTGAATAACTACAGTGATGCCAGAATCAATGCAATTATTTCAAAGGAGCTTGATTTGGTTTTCGAAAAAGAAAACGCGCCCTATCGCATAATCGGAAATCAAGTTGTGTCCATAACTTCCGAAGGAGAAAAAGAAGAAATTGAAAAGGCTCTCAATATTCTTGATAAATACAAACCTGTCAGGGATCATATTTCAAAGGCATTAAACTTGTTCTCCAAACGTCCCGAACCAGACTATAAAAATTCAATTAAAGAATCAATTAGTGCAGTAGAATCGTTGGTTATGATAATTGAAGGCGATAAAAAAGAATTGCCTAAATTGATAGATAAATTGAATGTCCATCCTGCAATGAAGGATGGATTCAAGAAACTTTATGGCTGGACATCGGATGCTTGCGGCATAAGGCACGGCGAATACCCTGATTCATTCCCTTGTGGTGAACCCGAAGCCCGTTATATGCTTATTACTTGTTCAGCGTTCATTAATTATGTGATTGCAAAGTTGGAGAGGCGAAAGTATGACTAAAAAGTGGCAAAAACTGCGTGCGAAAATTTGTGAACCTCAGGATACAACATTATACGATGAGGCAATAAAATGTCTTGAAGTCAAAGCTTATAGAATGGCATATGTTGCCGCATGGCTTTCGATAGCCGAGTCTATCAAAAACAAATTTAGAAAAATGGCAGAGAAAGATCAAGTGGCTGATGCTATTCTACGGGAAATAGAAAAATTGGAACAGGAGCACAAACCAGCAGATAGATTTATTTTAGATAAAGCCAGAGAACTAGGCATTTTGAATGAACCAGCATATCAGCAATTGGAGAACATATTTAAGATGCGTAACTTATTTGCTCATCCGTATCACCTCGCCCCCACCAAAGAAGAAGTAACCGCAGCAATTGTAGCAGCAATTGATAAGGTATTAGCTATCCCACCACTTTTGAGAAAGCCGTATATAGATAGCCTTATAGAAAAATTACAGAAAAATCGACATTTTATTGATGACTTGGAAGAAAAAGTGGTATCCTTTGCAAATGATACAATTAATAGGATAGCGCCAGACTTACATCCATACTTAATAAAGAAGTTATTATACGCACTGAATAATGTAATTAATGACCCTGATTTGTTATTATACTCTAATCGTTTGTTATGGTTTACCAGAGCGTGTGTCAAACAAATTAAACCAGATTTTTCTCAAACTGATTGGAGATTGCAGGATAAGTTGCATGAATTACCAATGGCAGCATCAAAAACATTCGCGACTCCTGATTTGTGGCCATTGATTCCTGAGGATATTCAAGATGGTATATTAAGTTACTTGTTATATCCCGAAATAGACGGTAAGATTACTACACCCGAAGGTTGGGCAGTTAATTTAATTTTTGAATTGGCGAGACACGGAAAGCTAACAAATCGCCAAGCAGAAAAACTGAATGCTGTCCTTGATTCAATATCGGTCGATAAATTAGCAAAAATCGGAATTCCTATTAAATACTATGTACAACGATTAATTGATAACTTCACTACTTATAGTTGGCCTAGCCAAAATATCTCAGCAGAAACTATATGGATTATTGGTCCAAAGGCATTAAATGATATTGAAACAAAATATTTGGAAAATTTGGGACGCAACATACTTCAATCAGCGCATGGAAATGCGTGGAAAAGCATTGATTTTATCAATAATACCTTAGCCTCAAATCATAAATGGCCAGCGTCTTTTGTAAAAGGTCTTTTGTTTGAGTGTTTTGTGAATGAAAAAAATGAATTACGTTGCAAATGTTCATATTTAAGAGAAGTAACTCTGATAACCATCCGCAATAATGACGGTGACTCTCGGTCACTTCTGGAGTCACTCGTGCAATCAATTAAAAATGCCAAACCTAAATCTATTTTTAATAAGGATGATGTTATTAAGGCAATAGAAGAAATAGACCGGGTAATAGATGAACTAACTCCAGATGAATTAAGTCACCATCAAAAAGTCCTGGAAAGTTTAAAGAATTCCCTATCCCAATATATTAAGGATATTCGGGAGCCAGAAATGGATTTATTTTAAATGGGAGAACCGTGATGGTCGGTCGGACTTCTTATAACGAAAATCAACATACCAAAACCTCAAAAATTTGGCAAAGCATAAGGATCGGTAATATTTTAAAATACATTAAGGGGAGAAAGCCTTATGATGTAAATCTTAAATATGGTGATGGGTATCTTCCCTATCTTTCTACTGAATACTTAAGAAATGGAGAAAAAACACTTTATGCTAAAATCTCTGAAGGTATAGTTAAAGTTAACGATGGCGATATTATTCTATTATGGGATGGTTCTAACGCAGGGGAATTTTTCATCGGGAAGGAGGGTATTTTATCTTCAACGATGGTAAAAATCCAATTCAATGAGCAGGACATCGACTCCGTTTATTTATTCTATACTTTAAAAATGAGAGAGAATATATTGAGAGGACATACAAGAGGAACGGGCATTCCTCATGTGGACAAAGAAGTATTTGAAAATCTTGAAATCCCTCTTCCTCCCCTCCCCGAACAACAAAAGATTGCGGAGATTCTTTCTACGGTGGATGAGGTGATTGAGAAGGTGGATAAGGCGATTGAGAAAACAGAAAGATTGAAAAAGGGTCTTATGCAGGGGTTGTTATCGGGAAAACTGAAAGTCGTTGAATCAAATGGTCAATTGCGTCTAAAAATCAGGGATGCAAAAGAATTCGGTATTTCGCCAATTGGCGAAATACCGAAAGAGTGGAAGGTGGTGAAATTAGAAGATATAATTTCTGCGTGTGAAAACGGAATTTGGGGTGAGGAACCGATACCTGGTGATATTGCTTACCCTGTAATTCGTTCTACTGAAATAACACATGATGGTAAGATTGATACCACAAACGTGGCTATGAGACGCATCTCTGGGGAAAAGCTTCCAAAATTTTCTTTGCAGAATGGCGATATTATCTTGGTTGCTTCAAGTGGTTCATCTCACTTGATTGGTAGAGCTGCTCTATTCCAAATGCAGAATAACGGTAAAATTTATCTATTTTCAAATTTTATGTTGCGAATAAGACCTAAAAATATTAATTCAAAATTCCTTTTCTATTACTTAAAATCGTCATACTATCAACGTTTTCTTAAATATCTTCAACAAACCTCTACGGGGTTAAAAAATTTGCCTAAAAAGGAATTTATAAAATTTAAGCTTCCGAACCCGCCATTATCTGAACAAGAAAAAATTGCCGAGGTTATACAAAATATAGACAGACGACTGGAACTATTTAACAATAAAAGATTAAAATTTGAAAAAATTAAACAGCAACTGATGAATGATTTGTTGACTGGAAAAAGGAGGGTGAAATTATAGAGATGTGGATGAATGGAAAAATTAAAAGCTTCTGGAACAACATTATGTTGCTCCAGAAGCCGGAGGATACATCTATCTATCTATCTATTTTAAAGTATATTGATTTTTTGAATTTTGTCAAGGGGTGTTATGAGCAACTGTTGAAAACATTTAAATCAACCATCTTTGTCATGCTGAATTTATTTCAGCATCTCAGGGTTCTAATTGTTTTTAAGATTTTGAAACAAAATGAGATGCCAAAACAACCCGTGAAACAAGTTCAGCCCAGGGTTTGGTATAAGATTGTCATGGGGCATTTTTCCGTTCGGGGTTCAGGTTGCGTGTTTTTTATTGGTTTTTATGAAATAGGATGGAGGTTTATATGAGGAAAAAAGATAGTAACAATGGAACAAATTTGTGCCATATGGAACAAAATTTAACATACGAAATTATATTAGTGCTTTTGAATGAAGCACTACATCCACGGGCAATAGCACAAAGGGTTAAAACTAATCATATGGCAATTATAAGGAAACTTAAAACACTTGTTGATGAAAACGTTCTGGATTTTAGAGTAGATGGCCGGAATAAGATTTATTTTCTCAAGAAAAATATAGAAGCTAAATCATATTGTGCCATGGCCGAATATTACAAATTGAATAGGGTATTGCGGAAATATCCAGAACTGAGAAAAATTTTGGAAGCAATCCAGAATAATCCAAGTATTAAACTGGCGATTCTCTTCGGTAGTTATGCAAAAGGAATGGCTGATGAGGAAAGTGATATAGATATCTTTATTGAAACCAAAAACAGGAATTTAAAAAGACAGATTGAACAATTCAATTCAAAACTCAGTATAAAAATTGGAGTTTACGACAAATCCAATCCAGTTATCAAAGAGATTGAGAAGAATCATGTAATTATCAAAGGGGTGGATTTATTCTATGAAAGAAGCAGATTTTTTAACTAAATTGAAAAAAGAAGGCAAACTTCTTTTTGTTGAGCCGAGCGAGGAAATAAAGAATGCATATTTAAAGAAGTCAGAGAGTTTTCTGTCTTCCGCGAAGATACTTCTGGCTAGCGAAAAATTAGAAGAGTCTGTTTCTATGGCATATTATAGTATGTATTACATTACTCTTGCCCTTTTCTTTAGGGTCGGAATAAAGTGTGAAAATCACACAGCAACAATAATTCTTCTGGAAAAAATATTTAGCATTGATAATTCAAAACTTTCTTTTGCAAAAAAAGAAAGAGTAGATAAACAATACTACATAGATTTCCATATAACAAAAGAAGAAGTTAAAGATTTAATTAAATCGGCGGAAGCATATAATGCAATGCTCTACGATTTCATCGCCAGATTGAATGTAGAGAAGATTTTAGAATTTAGGAAAAAATTTAAGAAAATCTTGAGATAGATCATGCCTAATTTTTCGGAAAGTTCGTTAGAAGATTATATCATTGAAGAACTGGTTAAGTCAGGCTGGCGTTTTGTGCCTTCTGATGAGTTGGAAAGGGAGAGTCTTGAAGAGCCTCTTTTAGTGCCTGTAATCGTCCGATGTATCCAGAGAATCAATAAAGATATAAATCTTGGTGATGATGAGATTAGTAAGGTGCTTAATGAATTGAAGTTGGTTACGACGGGACAGGAAGGGGCAAAGAAGATTTTGAATTTTTTTAAGTTTGGTGTGCCAATAAAGTTAGAGAAGGAAAGGGTTGTCCATTATGTTCAGTTATTTGATTATAAAGGGGATAACGAGTTTGTGGTCTCAAGGCAGGTCTGGTATGCAGGAAAGGATAAGATAAGGACTGATATTATGCTTTATGTTAATGGGATACCGCTTGTGAATATTGAGATAAAAGACCCGACCAAATTTGGTCTATCCTGGTACGATGCCTTTGTCCAGATTAAGGATTATGAGATTACTGTGCCTGAATTGTTTAAATATGTGCAGATTGGTGTGGCAGTAGAATCACAGGCAAGATATTTTCCGATTGTGCCCTGGCAGGCAAAAGAAGAGGTGAAGTGTTATGAGTGGAGAAAGATTTCAGAAATAAAAGAATCAGACCCGATTGAAGGAATCTTTGAGATGCTTGAGCCAGAGAGATTGTTGGATATTATCAAGAATTTTTTGTTCTATCGGATAGAGTTTGGAAATGCGACAAAGGTAATCACACGGTATATGCAGTATCGGGCAGTGAATAAGATGGTGGAGAGGGTTGTGCAAAATTTGCAGTTAAAAAATGAGATGCTGAACCAGGTTCAGCATGACAGAATTCAGAAGAAAAGGGGGTTAATCTGGCACTGGCAGGGAAGCGGGAAGACATTGACGATGGTTTTTACTGCCCATAAACTGTATTATAACAATTTGTTAGAAAATCCAAGTATATTCTTTATTGTTGACCGTATTGAACTTGAAGAGCAATTGTATACTGAATTCTATTCTTTAGACATTGTCCAGCCTGAAGTGATACAGACTGTTGCTGACCTTGAAGAGGTTCTCAGTTATGATAATTATCAGGGCAAAAGGGGATTGTTTATTACATTGATTCATAAATTCCGTTTTGAAGAACTTGATAGATTGCGCAGACACCTTGAAGAAATTTCAAAAACCCAGGAAACGATTATGAATCGCTCCAATGTCATTGCTTTTATTGATGAGGGGCATCGCTCACAGTATGGAATCCTTGCCGGTGTGATGAAGGGTATATTAAAGAATGCATTTATGTTTGCCCTGACTGGCACGCCTATTTCCAAATCTACCCGTGATACATATAGGGATTTTGCCTATCTGCCAGAAGAAATGTATCTTGACCGCTACTTTATAGTTGATTCAATAAGAGACGGGTTTACCCTGCCCATTGTTTATCAACCCCGACTTGAAAAAGATGTCCATCTTAAGAAAGAGATGCTTGAAACATTCCTTGAGATAGAACTTGAAGAGATACCGGAAAAGGCAAGGACTGATGTTGAACAGAGATTAAAACAGCGACTCGATCCTATAAATGTCTTTTTAGAAAATGAAAAACGGATTGATAGTATTGCTGAAGATATTGCGAATCATTTTAAGGAAAATGTTGATGGCAAATTCAAGGCGATGATTGTTGCGGCAAGCAGAAAGGCGTGTATGTATTATAAAAACGCCCTGGAAAAGCATCTGCCAAGGGAATATTTTGAGGTTGTAATGACCGCGGAATCTGATGAGGATGAGATAATCTATGGGTATTCGCGGGATGTGCGTGAACGATATGCTGGCAGGGACCACAAGAGCACATTAAAGAAGATAATTGATAAATTTAAAGAAGATGATTATCCTAAGATTTTGATTGTCACAGAGATGCTACTTACTGGCTTTGATGCACCGATTTTACAGGTGATGTATCTTGATAAACCATTAAAAGAGCATCGGCTTTTGCAGGCAATTGCCCGCACAAATAGACCTTATAAAGGACTGAAAGAGGCAGGTATCATCATTGACTATGTTGGTATATTAAAGGAATTTAAAAGGGCATTTGAACTTTATAGCAAAGAAGACTCCCTTAAGGGCGCCCTCAGCAATATGGAGAACATACATAAGGAATTTGATATTTTAATCTCAGAACTGACTAAAATGTTTGGTGGACTTAACAAAAACTATGATAGAATCTCTCTTTTAAAGGCAATCGAAATCCTGACCACGGATGTGCTAAGAGAAGAAGAATTTGTTGAAAAATACCGTAAACTTCGTAAACTATTTGAAATCTTAGGTTCTGACCCTCATAAATTAGAATGCTTTGAAGAGTATAAATGGCTCTCGGCAATCTATGTCTATTACATAAAGACAGTGCTTCAGAAATCTGGTATTGACCCCTATGTCCATAAATATTTTGATAAGACTTTAAGATATGTGTATAAAACGACCGAGATTGATAACCTTGAAAAAGATTTGCCAGTAATAAAATTTGATGTTGATACCTTGAAAAATATAGAAGAGCGGGTAAAGAGCAGGGAGGAAAAGGCAGCGAATATTTTATTTACACTCCAGAGGTTTGTGCTGGTTGATAAGCAAAAAAATCCAATATATGAATCATTAACAGATAGGGTTCAGCGTCTGGTTGATATGTGGAGGGAAAAGACAAAGGATTATGAAAAGATTTATAAGGAGGGTGTTTCAATATTTGAGGCGATACAGACAATGGCATCGCGCCAGCAAAGACTGGGTCTATCAGACCTTGAATATGCCCTTTTATTGGCACTTGAAAATAAATTAGAGGTAAACGAAGAATTTGTTAATAGAGTAAAAATACTGGTTGGTTCATTAAGATATTTTATGTTTTCAAACTGGATTATGCAACCGACCGCCTGTAAAAATATAGAAAGAGAGGTGCGGAAATTTGTTAGGGGGCTTAAAAAAGAGTATAACCTGACCATAGAGGAGATGAACGACATATATAATATTTTGATGGGACAGATTAAAAACTATGGTGCATAATTATCGGGTCTTCTACAGAAATATTAAATATCCAAGGATAGAATTAAAAAAGGGATTCTTAGAATTGATTTTACCTTTCGGCACTGATGCCCAGACAATTTTGAAAAGGCATCATAAATGGATTATGAAGAAAAGATCGCAGATTGATGAATACCTTAAAAATAATGGAAATATCAGAATTATAAATCGCTCTGATGATAAACTTCGTATTCTAACTGAAGAAATTGTCAGAGAATATGCTAAAGAATTGGGTGTAGAATGTAATAAGATAATTTACAGGAAGATGCGCACAAAATGGGCAAGTTGTAGTGCAAATAAAAATATTACAATAAATTCAATAATGAAATATTTGCCCAAAAAATTGATTGAATATATTCTGTATCACGAGTTTATCCATTTATTTGAAAAGAGGCATAATATTAGATTCTGGAATATGGTCTCGCAGAGATTTAGAAGTTATGAAAAATTCGAGGCAGAACTTTTTTCATACTGGTTTATACTGACAAACAGGTTCAATCTTTAATTATTTTGTTAAATCACTCTTTTTTTCAAAATTTTTTTGTATTATTATCAGGTTTTATAAATTCTTCTAACACTTAAGACTTGATGTTTATCTTAAGGGGATGGGGCTTTGCCCCATCCCCTTTTATAATCATTACTCAATCTTTATCACCTTCTCAGTATGCTTTTTCTCACCAGAATCCAGGCGGACAAAATAT
>JGI24721J26819_10006093_pt1 | contig 11841 bp, 16 predicted proteins | sample YelNatPaOPGAMG01_FD_26819 | JGI IMG/M metagenome (IMG submission 26819)
TTGAAGAACTCTACCAGTTGAAAACCGCCAGGTAGAGTTTAATAGGCTTATACGCCTCTTAGAACGTTTTCCGGAATTATATAGTCTCCCCTATCTCCCCCNACTACAATCCTAAACCAGTACTCACCGTTTATTAAATCCGTGACCTTCTCAAGTTTACCTGAANCCCTGATTATGTCTCCAGTCTTCGCCTGTTCGCAGAATCTACCTCTAAAAGAGTAGACTTCCCTAAGCTTGGCTGGGTCTACTTTCACATTAGATAGGAATTGAACGTTTGAAATGATGTATCTGCACGGTGTAAATATGGACTCTGAATCGTCTAANACTTCGGCTTTTATCGTGCAGAATCCCACNGGCTCGTAAATCTTATCTCCATATCTCTCACGGATCTCATCCCAATCNTGTAGAAATCTTACGAAGAAGCTTCTACCCATAAACTTCCCCTGAATCTTCTTACCACCTTCAACTTCGAGAAAAGCTTTAAACGGTATGTTCGTATCTTGAGACCTAAACTCGTACAATTTAGCCAGCTCATTGAAGTCGTAGGGTTTAACTTCACCCTGTTCACTCATAAGCTCTTCAAGAGCCCTATACACTTTAAGGGAGTTTCCCCTCCCGTAAACTATCACGTCGATGTCTGAGCTTTCGCTGTGGAGCTCAACCAACATTGAACCTGACAGCCCAATATTATCTACAGGTACCTTCGATTTGACGGATAGAAGTTTTACGAATTCTAAAGCATCCCTTTCAACCCCATCCCTAGCACCCATGGTTATGAGCTGTTTAACCTTAAACTGCGGATTGTAGATGCGTTTAATCCTATCGAGTGGGACCCCCTGCATTTCCATGTTGAAGACGGGGCTTCTGAATATGTATATTGGAGCGTTCTTCCTCAAGAACTCCTCCCTATCCTTAAGCCTGTAAATCTTACGGTATTTTACTCCAAGTCTAACCCTACTACCACTATCGTCTGGAACGTATCTTAAATAGGCTATCACCCTATCCGGCGGATGGGAGAAGCCTTTAACGTCGAATATAAAGCCTTCCAGCGTTTCTATGAAGTCTCCCTCTCTCAGCCTCATACCTCTGAATAGNAAGTCTATGCAACGCTTATATAAAGAGTTGCCGATATCAATCTCACACTATGAGAACGTTTAGAGACAGAGACTTCATAGAAACGTATGAAGGGATGTTCTTCTGCGTTATTGGAAACGTCCATCCCANTGATAGAGTAATATCCTATTTGAAGTATATTCCAAGTGATTTAGGGCTTTGGGGTAGANACCGTAGATACGATCGAATACTGAAGTCTTATACGACCGTTTCCGTGAAGGAGGTTTTAAACTTCTTGAAAAGNAGTTTCCCACAGTACGTCGGAGAACTTGACGCCATGGGTTTGGAGATGATAACGGTACCTGTTGAAAATATTAAGACGCATTTTAAACCTGAAGTTCGTTTGAAAGAGCTCTACGGGGAGCCCGTTGAACGTTTAGATGTTTTAGAGAGGAAGACCATTGAACTTGTGAATCTACTTTCTAAGGCCAGCGTTATACCGGTTGAATGCTTCGGAGTAACAGGCTCCATACTTCTCAAAATCCACAATCCATCGTTTTCAGATGTAGATTTAACTGTCTACGGTAGGGTTAACGCATCTAAGATTAAAAACACCCTGATTAAGCTCAGAGAAGATGGGATTATACAGTGGCTTAAAGGTTTAGAATTCGATAAATGGGTTTACAATAAAGCTAAACAGTATAGGTTGAATTTGAAAGACGCTTGGGAGATATGCCGTAGAGTTTGGAATAGAGGATTTTACGGAGGTGTGGAGTTTTCCATCCACCCCGTGAAAAGCGAGAACGATTCTTCAGAACATTATGGGGATTTCATATATAAGCCTTTAAACGGCTTAGCTAAAATTAAAGCCACAATAGTCGACGTTGAAGACTCCTACTTCATGCCAGCCTTCTATAAGGTATCCGACGTTGAGTTCTTAAGGGGCACCTTCATTGAAGATTTAACTGAAATCGTAACCTATGAAGGGTTCTACGCAGGCATTTTCAATAAAGGTGAGATTGTAGAAGCTGTGGGTAAACCGGAGTCTGTGTTAGATAAGAGGACTGGTGAGAAGCATCATAGACTGGTTGTTGGAAGTTTTGAAGCAGAGTGCAACGACTACATCAAGCCTATAGAAGGTTGAAATTTTTAAGCACCGAACACTACCTTATTGTGAGGTGCCCAGTATATGGATGTATTGGAGGCTATTAAAACTAGGCGTAGTATAAGACGTTACAAGGATAAGCCTGTTGAAGATGAGAAGATCATCCAATGCCTTGATGCGGCTAGATGGGCTCCATCCGCTATGAACTCNCAGCCTTGGGAGTTTATAGTTGTAAAAGACCCAAATGTGAGAAGGAAACTGGCTGAGATTCATAGGTATGGTAGACATATGGCTCAAAGCCCCGTCGTAATAGTCGTTTTAGCTAAGCCTGTATCCAGGTATTGGCATGGAGATGCCGCAGTAGCCACGCAGAACCTGATGCTAGCCGCCCACTCACTGGGTTTAGGCACATGCTGGATGGGCGTAGTAGATACGGAATTTGAAGAACCTATTAAGAAGCTTCTAGGCGTGCCTGAAGATTTAAGAGTACTCTGCACAGTATCTCTAGGATATCCAGATGAATCGCCTTCAAGAAGTAGAATACCGTTGGAGGAGAAGGTTCACTGGGAGAAATATGGTGTTAAGAAAAAGCTTGGATTCTAAACCCCCTCCTTTTTCTAACTTTGCAATAAAACGTAGGTTTAGCCGTCTAAAAGTATGGCTTCCATCTCCTCAGATTTGTTCTCTCACCATGAAGATTAAACCGCTCTACGGTGGCATCTAAGATTTTTGCTATGCGTGGCATCCTCTGCCCATAAATTTTTCTAGCGAGCCCCCAGCACCTATAAAAGTCCATGCAGTCCAACCTTAGATTAAAATATTCTGCTAAAACTGCGTAGGCAAGCTCTTCATTTGAAAGCTTTCTCGAGAACTTCTCTTCGAAATACTCTCTTCCCTCACTAGTTTTACCAGTGAAGTATAGGTAGCTCCAGTAAAGGTAGTTGTAAAAGATGTCGGTCACTCTATCCTGAAAATCAGGACGACTGATTCCTGGAGAATGCCCCTAGCGCAGACTACGTTACCATCTATTTCCATTCTATCCTCAAAATTCTTGCATTCAAGGCAGAACCTTAAAGGAGGCATCTTCTTCACCTTAGGAGAGCATGCTCTCCATCATTTGACTTATATCTTCTTCCTCCGGCAATGGTATGCCAGTGGCCTTTGCAGCCCTTTCTGATAGGGCTATTAAATCACTCCTATCAATAAGATTAAGCTTCCATTTCCTAGCTCCAGCCATCAGCTGCTGTAAACCGACCTTAATTCTATCCATATATGTGTATAATCCAACGGCCCCCCATGGAAGTTCCTTAAACCTTTCTCCAAGCATAGCCTTAAGCTCTGGAACACTAATGAAGAATTTCTCCGGTGAATTACCAAATAGTTCCTCAAAGTGTTTTGGTAGAAGCCCTTTCTCAGCCATTTTAGTGAAGTATGAGGCTTTCATTACGGCGGTTAGTGGAGCTCTACCCATTAGAATCGCCTTAACATACGGTCCATCGCCGAAGTTGCTTAATGCTATAGCCTTGTATATCTGTGTTTCATCTATGAAGCCACCTGCCATAACTATGTCAGGTACATATCTGCCTTTCTTTCTTAAGATTTCAGCACACTTGAGAACCTGTACCTCTAGATAAACTGTCGGCGTTCCCTGCTCGTTCATCATGGGTATCGGGCTCATCCCCGTCCCTCCCTCACATCCATCGAATACAACATAGTCGACCTTCGCTTCTGACGCAACCTTCATTGTAAAGGCTACCGCTTCTGGGCTGTAGGCTCCAGTCTTTATAGTAACCTTCTTTGCGCCCTGCTCCCTAAGCCATTCAACATCTTCAATAAAATCCTTTTCATTCACCATGCCAACCCGGCTATGCCTTTCAAATGTCTTGAATACACCCATCTTGAAGGCTTCTTGAACATTCTTGTCTTCCGGATCCGGTATAACTATGTAGCCTCTCTTCTTCAGCGTTATAGCCTTCTCTAAACTGCCTATTCTAACCTCTCCACCTATCGCCTTAGCTCCCTGACCCCACTTCCTCTCAATAACATCAACTTCTAGGCTCGATATTGCATATACATCTACTCCTAAGCGCTGATCCTCAACATTTGTTTGCACTACAATGTTGCCATATTTTCCATCCCAGAATTTTCTAAACGCTTCAACCCTCCTCTTAAGCTCTGCCGAATAAACAACTTTGCCATTAACGATTCTTGATTCTGGATCCATTCCGCAGACGTTCTCGCCTATAGTAACTATTATCCCTGAGAGAGACCCCCCAATCGCTAAACTATCCCAGTTTACTCTCGCCACATCAGTCGAGCCGTATGCGCCGATAATTATTGGAATCCTAAGCGGTATTCCACCAACAGATGTTTCCACATCAACGTTTGGAAATAGTGCTACATCCGGATCCGGCTTTATACCCTCTGCACCTAAAAGCCTAGCCTTAATGTTAAAGTGGCTCCAGTCTAAACCGTAGTCTTTGAGCGCTCCAGCCGTACTACGACCAAATTGGAAGGGCGCCGGATATAGGGCTTCTCTACCTCTAAATGTTGAGAGAGCTATTTCACATATGAATGGGCATTCTTCTATGCATATTGGGCACATCCCACTTACAGCTGATGTCTCTCTCACTCTTGTAGACGTCCAATTAGTGGGCTTTGAATTTAAGTACCTTGAGTCCATATTACCAAAACACCTTTCCACAGATTATGTGGAAGTTGTTTATAAGGCTTACGGTAACCGTTTACCTACCTTATTCCGGTTAATCTTTTATAGTTTAACGGTATTAGATATATGTGGGGTGGATGTGTGAAGGCTTATATTCTCGTAAACTCTGAGCCGCGTATGATATGGAGGATTGCTGAAGATGCGCTTAAGATTAAAGGTGTTAAGGAGGCCCATGCTGTGACTGGGCAGTTTGACGACGTCATAGAAGTTGAGTTTGAGAAGATGGAGGATCTAGGTGGNATAATNGAAATGGTTCAGAGTATAAAGGGTGTTCTCAGAACTCAGACTTTAATTACCATCCCACCGCCTATAAGAGATTAACCCATTAATTGGCATTTTATGGGTCTTCTGGCTATTCTAACATTTTTATTGAAGCTACGGGGGAAAGGAAAAAAATAAGGCGTGCTTAGAGGTTGACGCTATTTAGAGTATTTAAGCCTCAGCTCTTTTAGAATGTTTTTCAACTCTTCCCTAGATGGGAATACTATTGCATTATTTGGACACATTTTAGCACAAGTTTGACAGCCGACGACGCATTCGTAGGGGTTTTTAACAACTGGACGTGGAGGATTCCCATCGACGTCGTAGACTTTATGCCCCGCAGCATGGTCTACTTTAACACATGTTAAACATCCTGTGCATTTACCGTAGTCTATTCTTGGAAACCATGGAATTTCTCTCCTAGGAATTCCCATGTACGTCTCTTCCATCGCCTCACACCTCTAGAAGAATACAGTCCTTATCCTTGAAGCATTTTACTGTTTTCCAAGGATTTTATTGACTGCTTCTTGAACNTTCTTCATCGCTTCAGTCGTATCCATGTTTCTTAAGTCTAATGAGATCAGTTGCTTTTCTATGTCTAATCCCTTCGCTTTAAAAGCTTCACCGAATAGCCTCTTCTGCATTCTAGGGTCACATCCGCCGACTACATACACAATGTCTTTTCTACCTTCCTTCAGATAGTCCCTCCAGAATCTATCCCCATCGTCTACGCAGAGCTGCGGATGTACTATTGCATATTCAACATCGAGCTCGTTTCGGATGAAGTTTATCAATTTCCACAAGTCTAGTTTACTGAAACCAGGACATTCACCTGTGCATATGCACATTATAAACCGCGGCTTTTCAGTCATATCTTGCCACCAGATTTTTCTCCTAGAAAAATATCGAAATATTTAAATGTTTTGATGATTCGCTAAAGGCATATAAATGAGTAGATTTCATAGTTTGGAGGGTGGACGTTTGACGTTGGAGCAAACCGATGTTGGCGTNATCTTCGATGATGTTTTAATTGGCGAGAGGAGTAGGCTTTTTAAAGCTTTAGCCAACGAGACNAGGTTGAAGATTCTAATGCTTCTAAGTGTTAGAGGTGAAATGTGCGTTTGCGAATTGATGTCTGTTTTACGTTTAACTCAGCCTACTGCCTCCCACCATCTCGGGATACTTAAGAACGCCGGGTTGATAAGGGAGAGGAAAAGTGGTAGGCTTGTCTTCTACAGTATAGCTAATGTTAAGCTTTTAGAGGGTTTACGAAGGTTAAACCTCCTATAGCTTTAGAGTTTAACTTAAATCCTCGTAGTCTCATCCCATTGTATCTGAAAACTTTTCCTTTAGAATTGCGAATATTTTAGTGGTGTTTGATCTGCGTCTCGAAGAATTTAAGAGAATTGTGTTTGATGAAGTCGTACAGAAGAGAGAGGAGGGCTACGATACCAGGGATGTGGAAGAGAAGCTTTCAAGAATTAGAGAACCTTCTATTTCAGACTTAAATAACATTCTCAGGGATTTGGAAAACTGCCCCTTAAAAGCCGATTTTCCATATGTTGAGCCCTCAGATTTAAATTCGATTATCGCTGAACGGCCTAGGCATCCTAAGAGATTTGAACTGACTTTATCGGATGGTGAAATTCTAGATAAGATCTATGGTGGTTGGCTTGGACGTTGTGCTGGCTGTATGCTCGGTAAGCCCGTTGAAGGTTTTAATAAGAACCAAGTTGAACTTTGGCTACGTATTGCAAACGCCTATCCACTTGACAACTATTTCCCACCTATACGTGATATGCCCGATGATGCGCCAAAGTGGTTGAGAGATAGGGTTTCTCAGGCGGAATACGCGTTCAAGCAGACTGGTGTAGGCGTTTTACGTGGACAGATAAGCCGTGTAGCTAGAGACGACGATATAGACTACACGATACTAAACCTCTACGTTTTAGAGCATTACAGATTAGAGTTTACAACCGTGAATATTGGTGAAGCTTGGCTTACACTTCTCCCATACTGGCAGGTTTATACAGCTGAGAGAGCCGCGTATAGAAATCTCGTTAACGGTTTAACTCCCCCTGAAACTGCGACGTATATGAATCCTTATAGGGAGTGGATTGGAGCACAGATTAGAGCTGATATGTGGGGTTACGTGGCGCCCGGAAATCCGGAGTTGGCTGCTGAACTAGCGTATAAAGATGCGCGGCTTTCACATGTTAAAAACGGCATATACGGTGAGATGCTCGTAAGTGCTATGATAAGTGCTGCATTTGCAACGGATGATGTTAAGGAGATTGTGCAAGCCGGACTCTCCGTAATCCCAAGGAACTCCAGACTTGCCGAAGCTGTGAAAGATGTCTTAAATTGGAGGGACAAATTTGACGACTGGAGGGATACATTGAGCAGGATATATGNGAAGTATGGAAATTATCATTCAGTACATACGATAAACAANGCTGCCATAGTTTTGATGGGCTTACTCTACGGTGAAGGAGATTACGAGAAAAGCATAACGATAAGCGTTATGGGCGGATTGGATACAGACTGTAACGGCGCNACTGTCGGCTCAATAGTCGGCGTAATCTTAGGTGCAAAGGCTTTACCTGAGAAATGGATAAAACCGTTAAACGATACGGTTGAAAGCTACGTGGTCGGCTATAGTGGCAGTAAGATATCTGAACTAGCCGAGAGAACATTTAAAATAGCGAAGAAGACCATCAAGGCTTAGATTCGCTTTTACTTTCAATTTCATCCTTAGATGTATACGTGATCGCTATTGCAACAGTTCACATGAAAACTCAGCGATATGGGTGAGAGCTTACTCGTTGCTTGCAATTCGGTAGTAATTCTTATATCCTAACTATAAAGTAGTATTTCTCAGTGGTATAAGATGGGGTATGTAACAGTCTCCGCTAAAATCCCTAGAGAGCTTAGAGAGAAATTGAGAGAGCTTGGAATTAAGCCATCTAAAGTCATCAGAAAGGCCTTGCAGGATGAAGTTGAAAGGAAAATGAATGAGAAACTTAGAGAGAATCTTGAAAAAGCAAGCGGGATCATGAGGAGGATTGAAGCGGAGGATTGGGTTAGAGCAGTTAGAGAAACTAGGGATGAAAGATGAAGCTCTTCGATTCTTCCGCTATAATCAACATTTGCAGAGAGAATAGGGTGGATAAGCTTACTAACGGCTGTACTCTAGATCTAGCCTTCTATGAGCTGGGCAATACCGTATGGAAGATGACTTACCTACGTAAGGCTATGAGNATTGAAGAGGCCATTATAGTGTTGAATGCATTAATTGAAGTCTATGGTAGGATGAAGGGACTTAGAAANAGAGATGTACGGACAACTCTAGAGATTGCTCTAAAAGAGGGCTTAACCTTCTATGACGCTTCCTACATCAAAGTAGCGTTAGAAAACAACCTAGACCTGGTTACAGATGATGAGAGACTTTACAGAGCCGCCAGTAAATACGTTAAAACGTTTAAAAGTAGTGAGCTTTAACCTACCTTCTTCTTAGAAAGGGAAGAATGTAATCTTCTATTCAGACCTCGGAAACTTCTTCTAAAGTCTTCCCCATCGTTTCAATGCCAAAGAATAGGGCGGATAAACCCGCGAATATGTGTACGAGCGAGAATACCGTAAACGGTCCGATTAGCCCACTTGTAGCGAAGAGGTAGCCTGTTATAGATGGAGCGAGTATCCCCATGGCTCTACCAAAGCTTGCGGCTGCACCGGAGCCCGTCCCCCTGATTTCTGTTGGATAAAGCTCCGGCGTGTACGCGTATAATCCAGCCCAAGCTCCTAGATTGAAGAATGAAATAGCAGAGCTGAATGTGAAGATCCATGTTAAATCGGTCTTCAGGCTTAGNAGCATAGATCCAAGCCCTGCTCCCACAAGATATATTGTGAGAACCTTCTTCCTCCCTATCTTATCGAGTANATAGGATGCTGAGTAGTAGCCTGGGATTTGAAACAGCGTTACGATTATGGTCCACCAGATCGAAGTCACGTCTTTCAAGTTGAATCTAGTTGCGTAAATCGTCGGAAGCCAAAGGAATATACCATGATACGTGTACACGAGCGCCCCCCAGAGGATGAATAATAAAACAGTTCTACTGAAATACGTGGTTGAAAACAGGTCTTTAACCGTGTATTTCTTAGCCTTTGACAAAAGGTCTTTCCTAAAGTCTATCTCTTCCACTTTAGAAGCCACCTTAGACTTCACGATAATACTCTTAACCTTATCAATATCACCTCTTTTAAGTAGATAACGTATGCTTTCGGGGAGCGTGAACGCGACCAATGGTACGAGTATAATCGGAGTTATAGCAGTGAAAAACGCCACCCTCCATCCATAACTCGGAAGCACAAAATACGGGATAAGTAGCGACAGTAAAGCTCCATAAACCCAAGAAGCTTCAACAAGCCCTAGAAAAAGACCCCTATATTTAACAGGTATATACTCTGAAACATACACTCCAGGCTGTGGAAGAGCTCCTCCAAGCCCAACTCCAGCAATAAACCTTAAAACGGCTAAAGTATAGACGTCTTGAGAAAGACCGCAAGCTNCTGTGAATACGCTTTCAAGAAATAGTACGATCACGAGAACCGCCTTCCTTCCAATAACATCAGCCAACCTACCGAATACTAGTGCTCCGATAAACATCCCCAAGTACCCTATGCTCATTAAATTGCCCACGGTAATCACGTCTAACCTCCACTCCCTAGCTATAGGTCCCACTAGAGCGGCTATCAACATAACGTCCATACCAGTCAACCCATATACGAGAGAACACACTACAAGTACGCTATAGTGAAACCTACTTAATGAANNCTTATCTAAAACCTCATATACGCTTCGGATAAGAGTACACCCCCCTTTCACACATCCTTAGAAAAGCTCTTAAAAAAACTTTCACTTTAAAGGATAAATCTACACAAGTTAAATCCACNCATGAAACTTACTTCCAAATCCAACNTTATAGGAACAGCCAACCCCCTATAAGCCTTTAAATTAAAATTCAGAATTGCCGTTTTCCAGTAGAGGTTTACCCCGCANAGGAGACCTAGAGGGGGGGTCGAACATCCATAGTAACATCCATACAATTTTCCATACAAAGAGCCATACAAAATCCATACAAGTTTTTAATCCATCCTCTAATCATCTTAGTAAATTTGTCTAAAGGCTTCTTTTCGGAATGACCCATTCCACAGCCTGTTACTCTATCTCTTGATGATCGATTGTTAAGTCTAAAATTTAAGACCCTATTGAGACGTTGAGGTAAAGATAAGATGGAAAAACCTTAATAAATTGTTAAGGTTTTTATTTTATCAGGATTGAGTGTGTGGATTTCTAAGTGGCTTGGCGAGTGCTACTCTAAACTCTATATGAGGTTTGGCTGCGAATTGTTTACTTTTTCAGAAGCTAGGGATTTTTTGTCATTTGATGCAAATAGGCTTTCCGTTGCCTTTAGTAAGCTTCATTCTAAGAGGATTCTGTTGCTTTTTGATCGTGGAAAACCCAGACTCTACAGACTTCTAGACCCTGAGAACTTCGTCTTTTTAGCTTCTGGAGTTGTAAAGAGTGTGAATAGGATTGCTTCTGAAGGCTATCTTAAGCTTATACTTGATTGTCTTAAAGTTCTCTTGAAAATGATGGATTTAGAGTCTTTTGCCGTCTATGGTTCTGTTGCCCGCGGATCTGCATCCAAGTGCAGCGATGTCGATATCCTCCTAATTTCAGACTCATTTGAGGGGAGTTTAGCTTCGAGGATGGAGANGTTGTATTCCGTGGAAGAAATGCTNGAGGAAGAGTTTAAGTGGCTTAGAAGACATAGTATATATACTTCACTCAGTTTCTATCCTCTAAGGAGGAATGAAGCTCAAAAGTTGCCTCTGCTTTTTTTAGATTTAACGGATGAAGCAGCGATTCTCTACGATAGGAATGGCTTCCTCGAAGCTGTATTGCTAGAGCTTAAGAAAAGGTTGCTGAAACAAGGTGCTAGAAAAGTATTTGTGGATAAGGGACGCTGGTACTGGGACTTAAAGCCAGANTACAAGTTTGGTGAAAAAGTTGAAGTTGCTTAAGATCGCAAAAGCCTATCTTCGGCAGGCTGAGTTTAGACTTAAAGATGCTAGAGANGCCTTCCTCGAAGGCAACTATCCATATGCTGTAAGGTTAAGCCAAGAATGTGTAGAATTATCTCTTAAGGCTGTTTTAAAGGCTGTGGGAGTAGAGTATCCAAAAATCCACGACGTTTCAGACGTTATGGTTGACGTTAAGGAGAGATTTCCAGAATGGTTTAGAGCCGAGCTGAGGTTTTTACGCGAATCAAGCAAGATTCTCGTCAAAAAGAGAGAAATAAGCCTTTATGGAGGGGAAGAGGCCTTCCTATCGCCTGAAGAGGTTATAAGCAAGGAAGACGCAGAAGACGCAACGGGAAGAGCAACTAAAACATATGAACTATGTAAGAGACTCATCTCAGAAATTGAGGACGCTGATTAACCATTCCGTTTAGACCCAAACCTCACATTGTAGAAGGAATAAATATTTAACGTTTAAAAGCTTCAGCATGACTTTTAAGAATCCTCCTCCCCTAAACGAGATGTTTCAAATTCCCGATCTCGCTTTAAGAAACATATTTTCAGGCCTATAGAATTCTTCAGTAGCTTTTAAAAGCCATATCCCTTTCTT
>JGI24721J26819_10006119_pt1 | contig 11815 bp, 9 predicted proteins | sample YelNatPaOPGAMG01_FD_26819 | JGI IMG/M metagenome (IMG submission 26819)
CGCCCTCTTTTTGTGTAGAATTCATACGGAATGAGCCACATTTGATTTTACTGCTTTTAACGCGAACTTGTTGTAAAAGCAAAAATAGCCTCCAAAACTATTGTGAAGNGTGTGCGTTGCAATTGAACAACCAGATGAGCGAAGCTTATAGCCGATACGTTGAAAACCTTGAAAACGAATTTTGGAGACTCTATGGCATAAGTGAAAAGGCCCGAGAAAAAGGGTTTGATCCAGCACTTAAGCCAGAATGCAAAGTTGCAAGAGACCTCGCTGACCTTGTAGAAGGGCTTGTTGGACCGAAAGGTGTTGCTGAAAGCATTAGAAAGTTAAGCGATAAGCTTCCAAGAGAGGAGTTAGCCTTCAAGATTGCAGAGGAAATAGTTTATGGCAAATTTGGGCATATGGAACCCGAAGAAGCAGCAGACCAAGCCATAAGGACTGCCCTTGCAATATTAACAGAGGGGCTTACGGCTGCACCGCTTCAAGGAGTGGCAAAAGTGAAAATTAAAACAAACTTTGATAGAACACGTTATTTGGCGATATATTTTGCTGGTCCCATTAGGTCTGCTGGCGGCACAGACCAAGCGTTAACATTAATTATCGGCGATTTCGTAAGACGCCTTCTCGGGCTTGACCGCTATAAGCCCAAGGAAGAAGAAATGTTGCGTTTTGTTGAGGAGATACGACTTTACGAGCGCTCTGTTGGACGTTTCCAATATCATGTTTCAGATGAGGAATTATTAAAGGCGCTTCAATGGTTGCCCGTGGAGGTAACGGGCACGGAGTCTGACCCATTTGAGGTTTCCACTTTTCGAAATCTTCCACGTATAGAAACTAACCGCGTTAGGGGTGGCGCCCTACGGGTTGTGAATGATGGTATTGTTGGCAGAGCGCCTAAAGTTTATGCGATTGTTGAAAAACTTGGTATTCAGGGATGGGATTGGCTCAAAGAATTCCGCAAAAAATCAGAGAAAAAATCATCTGGGTTTATGGATGATGTTATTGCTGGACGCCCAATTTTTTGTTTTGCATCCAGCCGTGGTGGTTTCCGTTTAAGGTATGGGCGAGCTCGTAATACAGGGCTAACTGCAGTCGGCGTTCATCCAGCAACTATGCTTATCCTCAATGGTTTTCTTGCAGCAGGCACCCAGATGCGTCTTGAACTTCCCGGAAAGGGAGGCATTGCTGTGCCTGTTGATTCTTTGGAGCCTCCTGTGGTGCTTTTGAGGGATGGCTCTGTTGTTCGTGTAACTTTGGAAAACGTTAGTGTGGTGAAGGATCAAATTTCTAGGGTTTTGTTTCTTGGAGACATTTTGATTAGCTTTGGAGATTTCTTATATAATAACAAGGTGCTCTTGCCTTCAGGGTATGTTGAAGAGTGGTGGGTTGAAGATTTAAAGCAAGCTATTGCTAAAAGGTTTAATGGAGACATACATGATGCTTCTAAGGCTTCTTGTGTTCCAGTTGATAGGCTTAAAGCATTTTTAAAAGACCCTTTTGCCAACAAGCCTACAATAAAAGAGGCTATTGACATCTCGTTGGTGTTGCGTGTGCCTCTTCATCCGGCATTTACGTTTTTCTGGTCTAACCTTAATTCGACTGAAGATGTCAAGATGCTTAGAGAATGGCTTATCAGTTCAAGAGTGCGTTATGAAAATGGGTTAATCCAAGAAATTGTTGGCGACAACAATCCAGATGTTAAGGGTGCTTTAGAAGCGATTTATTTACCCCACAAAGTTCTCGGCGATAAAATTTTTGTTGAGGGTGAGTGCGCGCACGCTCTTGCTGTTTGTTTGCGTTACGGGTCAACGGAAAACGTGGATTTGCCATCTGACAAACCAATTACGCAAGTGGTTAGTATGCTTTCTGGCCTTGAGATAAGGGATAAAGCACCCACTTTTGTTGGTGCTAGGATGGGGCGCCCAGAAAAAGCAAAAAGAAGAGAGATGAAACCGCTTGTTCACGTTCTGTTTCCAGTTGGTCTGGGCGGAGGTTCACAAAGAGACATTGTGGAGGCAGCGCGAAAGGAACCTTACTCAGTTGAAGTTGTTAAACGTAAATGCCCATCATGTAACTCTTTTACTTTAAGAATAAAGTGTCCAAGCTGTGGAACTGAAACAATTTTGGAAAGGATTTGCCCCAAATGTGGCAGAAACTTAAAAGAAAACGAGTGTCCAATCTGCAAAGTGTCAGCCAAAGCTTACCAAAGGCAAGTTTTCAACTTTAAGGAACTAATTGAAAGAGCCTGTGTTAGTCTCGGATTTTCTGCTCCTAAAATTTTGAAGGGCGTAATAGGCTTGACAAACGAAACAAAAACTCCGGAAGCCATTGAAAAGGGTATTCTACGCGCAAAATATGATCTGTCCGTTTACAAGGATGGAACAATACGCTTTGACGCTACGAACGCGCCTTTAACGCATTTTAAACCCTCTGAAATTGGGGTGTCTCATGAAAAGCTTAGGCAAATCGGTTATACTAGTGACATGTTTGGCAAGCCTCTAACGAGCGACGACCAAATTTGCGAGTTGAAAGTGCAAGATGTTATCATTCCGCTGAAATGCGGTGAATATTTTGTTCGAGTTGCAAACTTTATCGATGAACTTTTGACCAAGGTCTACGGACTTGCTCCATATTATAACATAAGGCGAGTGGAAGAGCTTGTAGGCCACATTGTCGTAGGGCTGGCACCTCACACATCTGTTGGAATTTTGGGACGCATTATCGGCTTTACAAACCTGAATGTTTGTTACGCGCATCCAATATGGCATTCCGCAAAGCGTAGGGACTGCGACGGCGATGAAGACGCTTTAATGCTTGCNTTAGACACGCTTATCAATTTTTCACGCGAATACTTGCCNTCNCAGATAGGTGGAATAATGGATGCTCCTCTGCTCCTAATACCCGTTGTTAATACAGCTGAAGTTCAAAGACAAGCCCATGACTTTGACGTTGCAAGTGCTTATCCTCTAGAATTTTATGAAAGAACATGGGGTAGGGCTGAGCCTAAACAGTTAAGTGGCATAATCGACCTTGTTGGANATAGACTTGGGACAGAGGCGCAGTTTGAGGGTTTCAACTTTACAACTCCAGTTTCAAACATAAACCATGGGAATGCCGAAAGTGCCTACAAGCGACTCAAGACGATGGTTGACAAGCTGAACAGTCAGCTTGAACTCGCCGAAAAAATTGGGGCAGTGAACGCCAGAAAAGTAGCCTTGAAAGTATTAACTAAACATTTTATTCGTGATATAGCTGGGAACATGCGCGCNTTTTCAACNCAANGTNTTAGATGCAAATCATGCAACAAGCGTTACCGGCGTATTCCACTCCGCGGCGTTTGCACTCACTGTGGAGGACAACTAACACTGACCGTTTACCGTGGCGGAATAGAAAAATACTTTGAGGCAGCTCAAAACTTGGTTGAAAAATACAAGCTACCGCAATACTATGCTCAGAGGATTTTGCTTGTTAAGGAGGAAATTACCTCTCTGTTTGATGGTAAAAAACCGCGGCAAATCAGTTTGACAGACTTTTCTTAAGAAAGTTTTTCAAGCAATACGCCCATAATATTTCTGANGTATGTTAAAGGAACCTTATCACCCCAAGGCATACTTAAAAGACGTAAAAAACATTAAACGTGGGCTTCTTGCAAGGACAAGGATACTGAGCGTTTTAGATAAAGGTCCAGCTGATGCAAAAACGCTTGCTGAACAAACGCANATGCACTACAATGTNGTCATGCACCATTTAAGGCTTTTAGAAGCCGAGGGACTTGTTGAACGAAAGCGAAGCAAACCCAATGTTTGGGCACTTACTGGCCTAGGACAGAAACGTTTAATTTAAGCCATGACCTAAAATGTGCATTGACATGGGTTTTGCCCGCATTTTGGACATTTTTTATCGTATTTGTTAAGGGCGGCTGTTTCAAGGTCTATGTTGACAATGTTTGCAAGTGAAGCAAGCCAAGCGATAACGTCTGCGAACTCGCCTTCTATAGCACTTCTATCCTCGGTTTTTAACGCTTCACCAAGCTCCTTAACCTCGTCAACAAGCCAATTAAATGTTTTTGTTAAGCCTCTTTCTGAATCCCTATGAAAGTAAAGTTGTCGCATTAACTTCTGGAACTCGTTTATGTGCACACATTTTCCTCCGTTATCAAATTAGCTTTAACGTCATTGTACGTTTAAAGTTTTGATTAAAGTAGGCTTTTCTGTTCCTTAGAGATTATGTGAAAAACGTTGTCGCCTTTCTTTTCGAGGTGCGCTGAAATAAACCTTCTATGGCAGTATTTTGGGTTTGGCTCCATGCACATTATACACGTTCTTTTTTGAGAGGCTATCTCAAGCAGTCTCTTAATTTCCTTCTCTGAACATTTTGGTTCGCATGTATGCCTTATACCCGCCTTTCCTGTAGCCTCCAAGCTCTCTTCCCAACCAGAAATACTCTATGCCGCTTTCTGGGAGCCATTTCTCCATGTTTTCTCTTTTGAAGTGTTCAACTTTTGATGTCGGGAAACTTCGAACATCCACTAAAACTTGGATTCCAAACTCTTTCAAGAGTTCAATAAAAACGTTTATGGAGCGTTTGCCGTGTCCAATAGTCCAAATTGTCAGTTCCAAACTTTATCGCTTGCTTCTCGCTTCAGCGAATCTTTATGTACTCATAAGCNTCTGTGCTGTTTTCGAAGCAGTAATGAACCTTTTGATAATTGCGCCTAAACTCTGCCACATCAGTTTTTACTTTTTCTGGTGGTTCCTTGTTCAATATCACACGTTTTATGTACTCCGCTATCTCAACCATTTCCGACTCTTTCATTCCAAGCCTTGTAACTTCCGACACACCAAGTCTTATCCCGCCCGGATGCATGAAATGTCTTCCTTCTTTAATGTCCCACGGCAACAAATTCCTGTTAATAATTATGTTTGCTTTCTCAAGGGTTTCTTCAATTGTGCCGCCGTCGCCATGCTTTGTTACGTCTATTAAGATTACATGGGATTCCGTGAACCCTTTATGCTCCGCCAAAACATTAAACCCTCTCTCATGAAGCGCTTGAGCCAATGCTTTGGCGTTCTTAACTATTTGGCTTGTGTATTCTCTTCCAAACGCTAGCATCTCTGCGCATGCAATTGTTACGCCTGCAACTGCATGTAAGTGGTGGTTGCTTACCATGCCTGGAAATGTTGCCCGCTTTATTTTGTCTGCATATTTTTCCCAGGATAAAACTCCACCGTGCTGCGGTCCAAAAAATGTTTTATGTGTACTTAAGCTGACAACGTCTGCCCCTTCCCTTAACGGGTCTTGAAATTGTCCTCCAGCGATAAGCCCCGCTACGTGTGCCGCGTCGTAGCCAACTGTTCCGCCAACAGCCTTTATAGTATCAACCAATTCTTTTATTGGATGTGGAAATGGGAAAACGCTTGCACCGAACATGACAAGCTTTGGCGGTTTTCCCTCTGCCGCAAGCTTTTCAATTTTATCCTTTGCCTTGTCCACGTCGATATTCAGCTCCTTATAGTCAAGAGGCAAGTATTCCACATTTAAACCGTGAACGGCGCCAGCTGTTCCACCAAGCTCCTTCTTACCCATTGTAATGTGTCCGCCGCATGGTATTGACAAAGCCATCATGGTGTCGCCGGGTTCAGTAAACGCTGTATAAACAACCAGATTTGCGACAACTCCGGAGATGGGGCGAACATCAGCGAACTCTGCCCTAAAAAGTTTTTTCATAAGTTCGATGCACTTAAACTCTACTTGATCTATGAAGCGGCATCCGGCGTAAACGCGTTCTCCAGGCCAGCCTTCAGCGTAGCGGTTTCCAAAATCTGTTGTTAAGGCTTCTCTGACCGCTGGGCTTGGGATGTTTTCGCTTGCTATTAATGGAATGCATTCTTGAAACCATTTATGATGGCTTTGAAGCAAGTCAAACACGTAATCATATTCTTTGCGATATTCCTCCATCAGTGACACCTTGCATCTCAATATCAGCTATTCAGAAATAAAAACTCTTTTGAAACTGCCATAACATTAATAATAGTGAATGTTGAAAATACAAGTTAAACGGTTGGGCTGTATGTGAGCAAGAAAAAGAAAGAACGTTCAGCGCCAATGCCCGCAGCAAGTGCGGGGCTGCTGCGCTTCTTTGAAGAGGAAACTGAAGGTGTAAAAGTCAGACCTGAACTTCTCGTTGGCTTAGCAATAGCCCTGATAATAATCTGCGTCTTGGCAAACGCCTTCTTCTAATGTTCCGTCTAGCGCCTTAAAGGTGCATGCAAAACTTCTATTCTCTGAACAGAGTTCAAGTGAACAAAGATTTCGCTTCTTTCTTCTCTGCCAGCCACTTGCGGTATAGGCTGGGCTATTGTTGAACGCAATATTATGGCTTCTGCATCTGAAAGCCATATGCCAGAAGGTTCACGCGTAACAGCGGCAAGCACTCCTTCAAAACCATAGGAGGGGTCCAGAATGACGCGTATTTTTTTGCCTAAATTCTTTTCTAGCATGTGGAATATTGTTGGTGGGATTTCCTGTTCTGGCATGCGCTTCGCAAAATGTTATAGTAACCACTTTTAAGATAAAACAGTTACCCTTCAGTTCAACATGGTTCCCCAAAGCCCNCAACTTCAAAACTTTTTAATGTAACCTCTTAATTTTCCAGTTTCATGTAAAATTNATTGATCTCTTGTTTACTGATTATTTAGGAGAGTGTCTTAAATTTCATTTGCTGCCTTTCTGGCAGAAACTCGCGACATTTTAATATGTGAGTGNGTTTCTCATTGAAGACTTAATTGAGAGGGTGTACGTGGTAAGCAAATCCTTTGACTCNCTTAANGANTTCATGGACAANGCCGTTAANCATTACTCCTCACTATTCAAGCTTCCAACCTATGGCACGATGGTTTTTGTTCTGGCTTTATTATGCGTTACTGCGGGAACGCTTTTTGCGCTGATGCTTTTCTCCTTCCCCTTCAGCTTGTTGTGGGGTTTGCTGTTAGGCTTTTTACTGCTTTTTGTGACTGTGATTTTGGACTATGCCAATAGCATGTTAATCTTGAGGGGTGACATCATCTATGATATAAGGAGGACGACAGGATTATCCATATTCAGTTGGGGAGTCTCGGCTTTCTTCATCTTTCTCGGCAATGTTTTCGCTCTTTTTTTGGGCAAATTTTGGGGAGTTAAACTATGTCTTCTAGGTTTTTCTGCAGCAATGATGTTTCGCCTAATAGTTTTTCTCTCAACTTCAACCTCAAAAACTTGGAAGCTTTTAGTAGCATCGCTGATTAAACCGCTTTTATGCTGCCTCCTGTTTATGGCTATGTGGGCGTCAGCAGATTCGTCTGCAGTGCTTTCTGTAATAACTTTTCTGTTTCCAGCGGTGGCAATAAGCATCGCTTCAAGTGCACTCTTTACACACTTGGTAAGTCATGTTGGAGTTGAGGTGATTGGGCTTTCGGGATTGTCAGTTTTTAAGGCTTTCTTACTTAATTGGATTGCAAACTTGAATGAACCATTTGAGAAAATCTTGGAGGATCTAGGTGAAACACGTGACGTTAAAGTTGACCTAATTGAGTTTAGCTCCAAAGAACCAAAAGCGCTTGTAGTTGTGCCTTCTGTCCACCCAGGGCCTTTCAAGAATGTGGGAAGTAGCCTTCTTCCTTCAATGATAAAAAGATCTCTGGAAGATGCACTTAGATGCACGGTTTGTGTTCCACACGGCTTGCTTGGTCACGAGTTCGACCTAGCCTCTCAACTCCAAAGTGAAAAGATGATAAGAAACATCGTTGAAGGCGTGCACTTTGGCGCCTTCGAAGATAAGGCTTCTCCATTTATCAAAACAAGTGATGGCAAAGCAACTGCATGTTGCCAAATTTTTGGGAAAACGGCTTTTATCGCGTTTACACTTGCGCCAAAAACAACAGAAGATTTCCCCCAAGAATTGAGTACGCTTGTATGCCGGGAATCTGAAAAACTAGGACTGGAGCACTGCATAATTGTTAACGCACACAACAGCATTGACGGAACATTAAACGTGAATGATATGTTGGTTTCACTAGGGAATGTTGCCTCTTCTTGTCTTGGAAAGGCGTTTTCATTAAAACGTTTACCCTTTGAAGTTGGCGCTGCCACAATATTTCCGAAAGAGTTTGCTCTCAAAGATGGAATGGGACCAGGGGGCATTACGGTTATTGTAGTAAAAGTTGGCAAGCAGAAAACCGCTTATGTAGTGATTGATGGTAACAACATGGTTTCTGGGCTGCGAGAAAAAATACTTTCCGCGCTTCACATTGTTGGCGTTGATGAAGGCGAAGTTTTTACAACTGATACGCATTCTGTAAACGCCATTGTTTTAAACGAGCGAGGATATCACCCAATAGGCGAAGTAATGGATCAGGAAAAGCTAATCACTTACATAACAGAGGCAACAAAAAATGCTCTGAGAAACATGGAACGTGTTGCCGCTGCTTGCCGTACAATAACAATTTCTAATGTTAGAGTCATTGGAGAGAGTCTGCTAGCAAAATTATGCCTTTTAATAGACAAGGCGCTCAAAAGAGCAAAGGTTACAGCCATTCCAATTTTTGCAACAAGCGGCTTGCTTTTAATGTTGATTTTAGCGTTAACCTAAGCTAACACTAATAAGAGTGGAGCAGTCCAATTTCATCTCCAATAGAAGGGTGGAGACGTTGCTCAAAGAAATACGCATTCACGGGCGAGGTGGACAAGGGGGCGTTACCGCCGCAGAATTACTAGCACACGCAGCTTTTATTGAAGGGAAATGGGTTCAAGCCTTTCCATATTTCGGCGCCGAAAGACGCGGCGCTCCAGTTAAGGCGTTCGCAAGAATAAGCGACCAGCCGATACTTGTGCATAGCCAAATTTACAATCCAGATTACGTAATTGTACTTGATCCAGTAATTTACAAGTTTGTCGACGTAACTGAAGGCCTAAAGAAAGATGGCACAATAATAATGAACACTGCAAAAAACCCCGAAGAAGTGGAACTCAAGAACTGGCGAATCGCAACAGTTGATGCCACTGGCATTGCGCTGGAATTAAACCTTCTCGTCGCTGGGACGCCTGTTGTGAATTCCGCGATTATAGGAGCATTTGCAAAAGCAGCTGGCGAGATTAAACTACAAAGTGTCTTAAAAGTCATAAGGGAAGCGTGGCCTGGTGCTGCTGGTGAAAAAAACGCACGAGCAGCAGAACTTGCCTATAACCGTTTAATAAAAGGATGGTGAAATCGCGTGTATAGAATTCCCAAAACTAGGAAAGAAATGCCTTTAACACCGTTATCAATCCCCACAGTGGGCAGCATGGGCAAAACTGGATCTTGGAGGACATTTCGCCCGAAAATTAACTACTCTAAGTGTACGCGCTGTACACTTTGCTGGATTTACTGTCCAGACGTTGCAATATCACGGCAAGACGATGACACTCCAGTAATAGATTATGATTACTGTAAGGGCTGCGGAATATGCGCCAATGAGTGTCCAGTTAAAGCAATAACAATGTATAGGGAGGAGGAATAAAATGGCGCAGATGCTAATTGACACGGCAAACCATATTGCTGGTTACGCTGCGAAAGCCGCTAAAGTCAAAGTGGTTGCTGCATACCCAATAACCCCGCAGACAACAGTTGTTGAAAAAATTGCAGAATTTGTTGAAAACGGTGAAATGGACGCAGAATACATTCGCGTCGAGTCAGAACACAGCGCTATGGTGGCATGCATAGCCGCATCTGCAACTGGTGTACGAACGTTTACTGCAACATCAGCTCATGGGTTGGCATTGATGCATGAAGCCTTACATTGGGCTTCTGGTTCACGCTTGCCAGTAGTCATGGCTGTTGTTAACCGTGCAATGGGTGCTCCGTGGAGCATCTGGCCTGACTTTAGCGACTCCTTATCTCAACGGGATACTGGTTGGATACAGTTTTACTGCGCTGACAATCAAGAGGTTTTCGACACTATAATTCAAGCGTACAAGCTCTGCGAGGACGAGCGTGTTTTTCTACCAGCCATGGTTTGCCTTGAGGGTTTCATTCTTTCACACACGTACATGCCTGTAAAAATCCCAGATCAAAGCGAAATTGATGCGTTTCTGCCACCATATAAGTCTGGTTGGACGCTTGATGTTAACAATCCTCTTTCGCATGCAAACCTTGTTTCGCCTGAATGGTACATGGAGTTTCGTTACATGATTCAAGAAGCTATGGAAAACGCTAAAACGCTTATTCCAAAGATTGACGAAGAATATGCTAGACGTTTCGGTTTTCGGCATGGCGGACTCGTTGAAAAGTACATGTGCGAAGACGCCGATTTGATCCTTTTCACTATGGGAACTATGGGAAGCGAAGCAAAAATCGCTGTGGATAACCTGCGCAAGGAAGGACATAAGATTGGAGCAGCAAGAATTCGCGTTTATCGTCCATTTCCAATAGAAGAAGTAATAAACCTCTCAAGACAAGTGCAGATGTTTGTAACAATAGACCGCCACATATCCTTTGGAATGGAAGGGTTCCTGGCAACAGAAATCAAAGCGTCAATATCCAACCAAAAAGATCATCCGATGGTTGCGGGGTTCATCGCTGGTTTGGGGGGGCGAGACGTAACATACAAGACGATTGAAAAAATTGCGAAAAAAGCGCTAAAGTATATGCGTAGTGGTAAGGTGGAAAAAGAAACAGAATGGGTTGATTTAAGGGAGTGAGAGCATGGTTACCATAAAAGGGCTTCCAAAAGAAGAATACTTGCTTAAGGGACATGCAGCTTGTGCGGGATGTGGTCCTTCAATTTCGCTTCGTTTACTCTTCAAGGCATTAGGAAACAAAGTTATCCTAGTTGTTCCAGCGTGCTGCACAACCGTTATTCAGGGGCCATATCCATATACATCTGTTAATGTTCCTTTGCAAAACATACTATTTGAATCTACGGCTGCTGCTGCCTCTGGAATAGTTGCGGCTTTACACCAAAGAAAACTTGAGGACATTACTGTTGTTGGCTGGGCTGGGGACGGTGGAACTGTTGACATAGGGATTCAAGCGCTATCTGGCGCAGCAGAAAGAGAGACAAACTTCATTTACATCTGCTATGACAACGAAGCTTACGGTAACACTGGTATGCAGCGCAGCGGTGCAACTCCTTATGGCGCCTGGACGACGACAACACCGTCTGGGAAGAGAGAACGGAAAAAGGACATGGCGTTAATTATGGCTGCTCATAAAATACCTTACGTTGCAACGGCATGTCCTTCATATCCGCTTGACTTTATTAACAAGCTTAGAAAAGCAAAGGAAATCAAAGGTACAAAGTACATTCATATACTTGCACCATGTCCAACTGGCTGGCGCTATGATGCAAACAAAACTGTTGAAATAGGAAGACTTGCCGTACTCACTGGATTGTGGGCTCTTTTTGAAATCGAATATGGCTGCTTCAAGCTTAACTCTCCAAGCGATAGGCTGCTCGACAAATCTAAACGTAAACCAGTAAAAGAATACCTCACCTTACAAGGTAGATTCCGCAATTTAAAGGAAGAGGATATTGAAAGAATTCAGAAATGGGTTGATGAAGACTGGGAACGATATCGCAAAATGTTAGTAAACAGTACGTCTGATTCTACACCATACGGAAAAATATAAGAGGCTCCGTGCTTATGATATATTCTACCATCGCAAAACATCACCAACACAGTTAGGAAGGATGATGTGGATGGCGGAAGAGAAGCAGAAGAAGCAAACTGCAAAAAACACAAAGGCTGTGCAAACAGATGAAAACGTCGTACTGATCGGCAAGAAACCAATAATGAACTA
>JGI24721J26819_10006123_pt1 | contig 11812 bp, 9 predicted proteins | sample YelNatPaOPGAMG01_FD_26819 | JGI IMG/M metagenome (IMG submission 26819)
ACAGTTTTTTTAATTCTGCTTTCATTTCTCTATTGATTGCTATAACCTCTTTTGTTTTTTGTTGAATGTCTTCTGAAGTAAATATTTTAACGTTATCAGAATNAAGCTCTTTTTTTAGTCTTTTTGGGTTAAACCTTCCTTCAAAAATAGAATCAAAAATTGGAATTAAGTTTGAAACATNAGTAGTTGCTANGTTTAATNTTGAAAAAAATAAAGCATGCTCATTAGTCATGTTCATCGAAATTCCATAATCTGCAAATTTGATTGGCATTGCATCAACTATTCCGTCACCAACATAAATTGTTTTTTCTTCTTTTGCCACAGATTTTAACGCTTCAACTTTTCTATGGCTTCCCATACACATATTTTGTTCTAGAAAGCACTCTTTTAAAATTCTACTCGCGGGATGATCGATATTTTCAAAAATTCTATCGTGCTCTGTAACAAGATGGTAAATTTGGTCTTCGTCCTTCTTTTCGTATGCTCTTCCTAATCTTTCGCAAACATAAAGATATTGATATAAAAATTGGCCCAACTTCCATTCCAACTTAAGGTCGAGTAGACTCCAAAGCGGTGATCTTAATCTTACCGTATTCTCCAACTTTCTTTTTGAATCACAATAATTACCGCCTAAGGAAAAAACATTTTNNAACGGNATTCCAAATTCGTAAGCAATTTTTAAAGGAACAGCTGGATAAGAGCTTGTTATTAAGTAAACTTTTCCTTCACTTTTTTTGATTGAATGTTTAAGAAGCTCATCTGTTCCTGGATTTTTCTGTGCAATTAAATTTGCATATTTAATAAGTTCGTCATCAATTATCCCATCATAAGCTGCTAAAGCTAAAGAAAGGGGTGGCCATGTACCTGTAGACCATTTTTTCTCTATTTTTTTATTCAACTCAAACAAATATCTTCCATCATCATATTTGCTATCGTAAAATTCACAAACCTCTCTTGGGAAAATTGCCTTTGTTCTTTCAGAAAGAAGTTTATCATAAGTGAGCCACGCAAAATCCGCAGCTGGGTTAACTAGAACTCCTTCGACATCAAGTCCAACTATGTATTTAGTCATAATTTTTATAGAGAGAAAAAAAGAATAAATACCTATAAGCTAATATTTTTCAAATTCAAAATATTATTGTGAGAACATGCTGATAAAAGAAGTTATGAATAGGGATGTTATAGCAGTAAAGCCTGAAACAAGTGTTAGGGAAGCAGCAAAGGTAATGGCAAAATACCACATAGGAAGTTTAATTATCCTTGAAGAAGAAAGAATTGCTGGGATAATAACAGAAGGAGATATTCTAAGAAAAGTTATAGTTGAAGGTAAAGATTTGGATGAAACAAAAGTTAGAGAGATAATGACCGAAAGAGTTTTTACAATAGAGCCAGATAAAACAATAGATGATGCGGTAAAGCTTATGACAGAAAAAAAGATAAAAAAATTGCCAGTAATGGAAAACGAAAAGCTTGTTGGAATAATAACAGCAAGCGATATAATGGTTGTTGAACCAAAACTTATAGAAGCCATAGCAGGTTTAATTTCACTAAAGATTCCAGGATACCAGGGCGGTTAAATTGAAAGCTAAATGCTTCTGCCCTAAACATGGTAAACTAGAGTTTGATGAAATAGTAATAAAAGACCATACTCCACTTTGTGCTAAATGTCATTCTGTCCTTGAGTATTGTACAGTAAAGCCTAGGTTTGACGTTAATGGAGGGCAAAAGAAAAAATCAAGGAAATGAGATTAGCTCGTTTATGTTTTTGTAACCATTTTTTTCCATATAATTTTTTAAACCATTCTTTATTTCTTCAAAAACTTTTATTCCTTTATAACCGATTGCACTTCCTATTTGGCAAGCNGAAGCCCCAAAAGTAAAACGTTTTAAAGCATCTTTCCAACTAAATATTCCTCCTACCGAGATTATGGGCAAATCTATTTCTTTCCTCAAATCTTTTAAAATTTTTTCACTCAATTTTTTAATTCCTTTTCCAGAGATTCCTCCAAAACCTGAAGGACTTCCAAGCATTTTTAAGTTAAGCTTTTTATCGATTGGCATGTATCTCAAAGTGTTTATCGCAACAATAGAGTTTGCCCAACCTTCTTCTGCAGCTTTTGCAACTTCAATATAATTTGAGTTTGGTGATATTTTTACTGAGACTGGTATTCCAAAAGGATNACAAACTCTTGCAACTTCTTTTACTATTTCTTTCACTAGTTCAGGATTTTCTTCTATACTAGAAACTTCTGTGTGAGGGCAAGAAACATTAATTTCTACCATACTTATTCCATAATCAACCCCAATTTCGGCAACTTTCTTGTATTCTTCTGGGTTTTTTCCAAAAACGCTTAAGATTACTGGCACGTTAGCTTTTTTCATATCCTCTATCTCATACTTCATGTTTCCAATTCCAGGGTTTGGAAGACCCATAGCGTTTATTGGTGTAAATTTTTTAATCTCAAAAAAATTTGGTCCATCAAAGCCTTCTTTTTCTTCTAAACAAACAGACTTTGTAACTAAAGCTCCAGCTCCACCCTCTATTGCATATCTGTATAAAAGCTTTCCTGAAATACCAAAACCAGAAGAATTCATAAAAGGGTTTGGAAATTTTATTCCACATAGCTCAGTTTCAAAGTATTCATCTCTTTTCGGAGTAAACTGCTCAGACAAAAAAGAAGAAAAATCTTCAGAAAGAATTCCTTTGATAGAAGCTCTTTTCCCACTTTTATCTCTTGTCCATACTCCAAATTCTGTTTTACCATAAATTTTTTCAGAATCAAATACAGGACCTTCTTTGCAAATTCTATACCCTCCTAAATCGCAAGAACCACAAAAACCTTTAGCACATTTGACAATTCTTTCAGTTAAAACTTGAGTAGGAATTTTATAATCTCTTGTTATCTCACAAACTTTTTTCATCATGATTTCTGGTCCACAACTCATAACTCGATCAAATTTTTCTTTTTCTATTTCTTGGGAAAAGAGTTCTGTTACCAAACCTTTAAAACCTTCGCTTCCGTCTTCTGTAGCAACTTTTACCCTTGCAAACTTTTCAATTTCCTCTTTATACAACAATTCTTCTTTTGTTTTTGCCCCAAGAAAAACTGTCAAATCTTTTTTATTTTTTTCTGCGTAGAATCTGATTGCAGGCGAACCATAACCTCCTACCACTGCACAAACTTTTTCCCCAAGATTATTAAACCAGTTTCCATAAGGTCCTCTTATTCCTACGTAATCGCCAACTTTAAACTTATGTAGAGCTTCAGTCCCTTTTCCAACTTTTGCTACTGCAATTTCTATTCTTCTATTGTAAGCAGAAGCTATGCTTATTGGAAACTCATCAAAACCAGGAACCCAGACCATTAAAAATTGACCTGGCTTAGCTTCTCTTGAAATTTTTTCAGAATAGAAGCAAAAACTTTTAACTTTTGGAGTTTTTTGTTCAATTTTCTCGATTTTATAGAGTTTTGGCTTGTCCATCAAAAGAATTTAGAATGAAAAAAGATTTTAGCTTATTCTTCTTTTAAGGAAAAAGAAAATTGCTATTGCAAAAATTTGAGTTAGAAAAACAAAAACTGTTAGGAAAGAAATGGAAATCTCATAAAAAATTCCAACTAAAGCTCCTCCTGCCAAAGAAGCAAGCCCATATAAAGCAGTAAAAATTCCATAGCCAGAACCTCTTTTTGATATTGGTGTTATGTCAGCTATAGCAGCTCTCATTATAGTTTCATGAAATCCTAATACCATTCCAAAAAAAGCTATGCCAAGAAGAATAAAGACAAAATTTTCAAAAAAAACTAAAACAGGAATTAAAAGTGTGAGTAAAGGAATAAGAATCAAAAGAAGCAAACCTGAACTTTTTTTCTCAAGCTTATCGTAAGCCTTTCCGATCGCTAAAGCTGCTAAAGCATCTGTAATCATAGCAAAAGAATAAAGAAGAGGAATTTGAGCTTCAGGAATTACATTCTTTACCTTAAAATGATAGCCTAGAATTGCAAAACTTATTAGTCCTAAAGTCGTTGCAAAAGTAAATGCAATATAAATCCAAAATACTCTTGAAAACTTCTCCTTCTTCCTTTTTTCCTCAACTTCAAACTTAGAATTTTTAAAGAAAAAGTAAGCAAAGATGAGGAAAAGAATTAAAACCAAGAAGGGAATAAAAAGAATCGAATAGGCATACTGATATTCTTTCAGGCTTATGGTTTTGAATTGAAGGAAAACTATTGAAATAAGCAAAGGACCTAAAAGAGCTCCTATTTGGTCTAAAAATTCATGAATTCCAAAACCCCAACCAGTTCCGACTTTTTTTGCAGAATAGGAAAGAATCGTGTCTCGAGCAGGACTTCTTATAGCTTTTCCTATTCTTTCAAAAATTATGAAAGTTATTGCAAGCTGCCAGTTTCCTGCTAAAGCAAGCAAGGGAACAAAAGCAAGTAAAGCATAACCAAGAATTGTTAAAAACCAGTAAGATTTTGTTTTGTCAGAAATATAGCCAGAAATTGCTCTTAAGCCATAGCCAAAAAACTCTCCCAAGCCTGTGAAAAAACCGATTACTGCTGCACTTGCTCCAAGAATTTGAAGGTATTGACCATTAATCCCTCTTGCTCCTTCATAAATTATATCACCAAGCAAACTAACTATTCCAAAAATCGTTATTAAAATTAATGCTTGCTTTGCTATTTTTTTCATAAACTCAACAAGAAATTTTTGGTTTTATACTTTTAAAATTATAACTTAAGGCTATAATCATAAAGGAAATTGTAAATATCCAAATGGCCCTTATATTCTTTCATTAAACTTTCTATAATTTTTTTACTAGGATTTAACTTTTCTATAGCAATAGGTAAAATATTTCTAGCTTTACTCATACAATAAACTGGAACTACTAAATGAGCAATGATATAATTATCGGGAAACACACCTCCCCATCTTCTATCTTCTCTGTAGCAAACTACAACTATACCATTGACTTTTGCTCCACCTTCATACAAATGCAAAGCAGTAGTTATCACAGAATCTCCCGTTGTTGCTGTATCTTCAAGCAAAGTAAAAGTTTTACCAGAAATGTCTAAAGGAGAAACGCTATAAGGAAACTTTCCAGAAACTCCGTGTGATTTTAGTTGCTGACGAAGGAAGATAAAATCTTCAAAACCAAGTTTTTTATCAATCATTATAGCTGGCAAGGTGGCAGATTCAGGAACTCCAATCAAAGGATACTTATCCAATCCTTTAGAAACTAGAAAATCTTTAATAAAGTCTGTAAATTTTTCTAGTTTGAAAAAATTGGATTGAAGTTCTCTTAAGTTAACGTACCAAGAGCTTTCTTGACCTGAAGATAGTTTTATTGGTTCTTCAAAAAAACCTATGCATCTATTACCCACAAGAAATTCAATAAATTTTTTCTCATCAAACTTTGCTTCCCCCATACACAGCCTCCTTCAATATTTTTTTATTCCATTCCTCAGCCTTTCTTCTTACTGCTTCAAAAGGGTCTTCTTCAGGATATTTTTTCCATTCACCAGCAATATCTCTTCCAACATTTCCAATTATACCAGGAAAGAGTGCTCCTTCTTTTTTAAGATATTTAAGAACTTCTACAGGAACTCCTTGCACTCCTAAACCTGGGGCAAGGATAATTTGAGTGTCACAAACACTTCTTATTTCTTCTGCTAATTCTCTATCTCTAGGACCTGCAACTATTCCTATTGAAGAATAATCCTGCTTAGNCAANTTCTGTGANAATTCGTTTGCAATTTTTAGTCCTACATATTTCCACATCGGAAGATTACCTATTCTAGCATTCAGCCAAAACATTTCTGAGTTTGGACTTGTTGTATAAACTAGAACAAAAATTCCCTTTTCATCCAAATAAGGAGTGAAAGAATCAATAACATCGTTCAGCCAAGGAAGCGCATTTACTGTGCAAGCATCAGCATCTATTTCCTTTAAATATCTTCTTGCATATTCTGCTGCTGTAAAACCAACATCGTTTGCTTTNCTATCAACAATAAAAAGTCTTCCTTTCTCTTTAACAAACTTACAAGTTTCTTTAAGAATATCTAAGTCTTTCCCACTTCCTATATAACCTGANAANTTTGCTTTGAACGCAAGAGCAAAATCATAAGTTGATTCTACCATTTGTCTAGCCCACTCTTTTAAATCATACTTAGGAGGAATAACTTCTGGTAAAGGATCTAAACCAACACAAAGAATACTTCCTGCTTCTTTGTAAGCAGCTTTTACCTTGTCTTCAAACAGCATGAAAATAAGTAGAAAGTAAAAGTATTTATTTTTAGCTTAAGGATAAGAATAAACCAAAACCAAACTTCCTTTTTCATCTTTTAAATAAAGAGTATCCTCATCATTATTCCAAATCGGATATTTGCTATTCAGAAAAATTTCATTCTTTGTGTAATTTCCAGAACCAGAAAAAACTTTTAATTCAGAATTAGCTTTAAGAACGAACTCAGAAAAATAGAAAGAACTGAAGCTTCTATCTTTAACATTCCAGTGAGTAATGTTTATATCAAAATTGCATTCATTTTTCAAAATAAAAAACTCGTCGTTTAAATTCTTGCTATCATCACCTTTAGCATCAAAATGAAATTCTTTTATTTTAATACAATCGCTAAATTCAGAAAATTTCCCCCAAATTCCAAGTTTATTCTTTCTTGCAAATTCTTCAGCTTCTAAAAGCTGAGAAGAATATTTTTCATTCGGAGAAACTATATAAACATTTGCAAAACCCTGCTTAACCAATTCCAAATTCACAAAAGTATTGCCAGCAAAAACATACCTTAAAAGTCTTCCGGTGCTATCAGAATTTGTAACGTCAGCTTCCAAATAAACATTTTTATTCTCTACCAANTCCTTAAGCTTTTCTCTAGCTTCATCATAAAAATACTGATTTCTCTCAGGAGCATCTACTCCCAAAAGCCTAACCTTTTTTCCGTTAGCTAGCTCAAAGGTATCGCCATCTATAACTCTTGCAACAGTAACAAGGGTTTTGCTTGAAGAATTTCTGAAAAAGAAGAAATAGAAAAGAATTAAAGGAACTGCCAATAAAATTGGAAGAATAAACTTAAGTTTCATAATTCTCTCTTTTTTAAAATTGCTTAATAACCTAAACTAACCACTAAAAGAGGTAATTTTAAGATTTTATCTAACAAATTCTTAAAAGTGAAGCTTTTCAAGATAGACTTAAACTCAGGAATNCCTTTAGTTGGAGCAATTTGCTTCGGGATAATAGATAGAGGTACAAACCTTTTGCAAATTAGGCCCAGTACTCTTTGTAGCTTAAGCTGTATTTTTTGCTCAACAGATTTGGGACCAAACTCAAAAACAAGAGTTACAAATTATATCGTTGAATTAGATTATTTGCTTGAGTGGGTAAGAGAAATAGCAAAGTTTAAGGGAGCAAAGCTTCAAGCTCACATAGATTTTGGCGAACCAACTCTATATCCAAAATTAATTGAATTGGTTCAAGGCTTAAAAGAAATTGAACAAATAGAAATAGTCTCCATGGAATCAAAAAATTTGCATCTTGATTTTAAAAAAATAGANGAGCTNGCAGAAGTTGGGCTTGAAAGAATTAATTTATCCTTAGATGCTTTAGAGCCTGAANTNGCTAGAANATTAGCAGGAACAGAAGAGTACGATGTTACTAAAATTATAGAATTAGCAGAGTATATAGCTAAAACAAGAATTAAACTTCTTTTAGCTCCTGTCTGGNTTCCTGGTTTGAACGATGANGAAATTCCAAAAATAATTAATTTTGCAAAGGAAATTGGAGCAAAGTTAGGNATTCAAAAGTATGAAGCTCATAAGTATGGAAGAAAGCCTGAAGGAGTTAAGCCAGTAAGCTGGTGGAAGTTTTATCGCAAGCTTGAAGAATGGGAAAAAGAATTCAACTTGAAATTAAGAATTACTCCAAAAGATTTTGGAATCGAAAAGAGAAAAATGCTTCCGATAGTTTTTGAGAAAGGGGAAAAAGTAAGGGTTGAAATAAAAGCTCCTGGATGGATAAGGGATGAAATGATTGGAGTTGCTAAGAATAGATGCATAAGCATAGTTAATTGTAAGGCAGAAATTGGAGATGAAGTGAAAGTTGAAATTCTTGAGAATAAGCATAACCTTTATGTTGCAAAAATGGTTTGAGTTTTTTGTTGTGATTCAACAATCAATTTAAGTTATATTCAAGAAAAAATAAATTAATTTTAGAAGCTTATGAAAAAAGTTTGGATTGGAATCATTTTAATTGTTGTATTAGGCATACTTGCGTTTAGACTTATTATTCCATTCTTTTACAGATATTATTATCAAAAGACTTTTCAAAGCTATCAAAGTCTTCTAACTTTTTTCCCTGAAAATGAAGGCGTAAATATTATTTGTTTAGAAGATGGAGAAAGAGTAAATTGCACGGATAAAACTGTATTTCGATGCGGAGAAAAAATAGAGTTATTTTCAAAAATTGAAAATCCAAACAGCACATTTTATGCTTGTATGAATATGAGCTATTTTGGCTTGCCATGGATATGCAGTAATAGAACTTCTTCAGAACTTCTTTTTTATGAGCCTGAACTTGTGATACCTTCGATTAATGGGAAAATAACTTTTATAGAAATTTACTTATTCCCACCTAAAGATTATGCTTCACCAGATGAATTGCTTGCTGACATAGACTCAGCAAAAAAAATAATGAGTTTGGACAGGGATGTTAGATGTTAAAAAATAAATACTTTTATTTAATTGGCATAATTGCTGTTAGTGCNTTTATTTTGCTTTCTTCTAAAAGTTATGCTGGTTGTTGCACTACTACAGACACAGGAAATTGTGGAGATAGTTTTTGTACACTTGGATTTTGTGCCGATTGTGGGCTATTTTCGTGCAGAGTTTTTGGTCCTTGTAAAAGTTACGAACGTTTAAAGGTAAATTATGTAGGAACATGTAATGGAGAATACTATTCTTGTCCATGGTCAGGTGTATACCCATACTGTGTGTGCGATAAAAGCTGTGGTGCAACCTGCTGCTCGAATTCTGATTGCGGAGAGTGTGGTGATTGTATATTCGGATCTTCTTCCACTTATTGCACAACAAACTCTAGTAAGTGTCCAGCAACTGATACTGATGGAGGAAAAGATTATTTCACAAAAGGGACTTGTAGTTATCGATACTGTAATTATCCTGGATATAGCTGTGCAGTCTCTGGTAGTATAACTGATTCTTGCGTTGGTGATACTCTTTACGAATATTACCCAGGATCATCATCCGGACCGAATTACTGCGGAAGTGAAACAAAAAATTGTAACGATTATGATTGCACTACTGGCTTAGCTTCAACTTGTAGCGTATCAGGCTCAAGTTTAACAAGAAATGGAGATGATTATTCATGCAGTAACGGAGCCTGTGCTAAAGTAGGAACAAAAACTTGTGAATCTTATACTTGCTCTGCAAGCAACCAATGCGGAATTCAATCTTGTGCAGGAACAAACTATAAATGCTATAGAAGTAATGCAGGCAGTTGGGTATGGGGAACTTCTGCTGAAAGTAAAGAAACTGCTTGCACCGATGGTTATGATAATGATTGCGATGGAAAAGTAGATTCTAACGACCCTGATTGTCCTGTTAGTATTACAGTCACTTCTTCACCAACAGGCTCAGGTTTTGTTTCGGTAGATAATACTCCTATAACAACTCCACAAACATTTTTGTGGCAACGTGGTTCTACTCACACTTTATCAGCTTCTTCTGTAGTTCAGCCAAGCTGTTGCCCAGCACTTAACTTTACATTCAGTTCTTGGTCTGACGGAGGAGCTCAAACCCATACAATAACTACTCCTTCCTCTTCAACAACCTATACTGCAAACTTTGATTCCTACGTTTATCTGAATGTTATAGCTAATCCTTCTTCTGGNGGNACAGTAACAGGCTCAGGTTGGTATAAATTTGGAGNAACAGCAACAATATCAGCTTCTGCTAAAACATGTTATAAATTTTCTTCCTGGACTGCCAATTGGGGAGGTTATTCTGGAACATCGAACCCTGCAACCGTATCTATAGACGGAAGAGCTTTTACCTTCGCTGCTAATGGCAATACTCCAACAGAAACTGCTAACTTTGACTATAATAATGGAGCTTCTTGTGGAACTCAACATTGTTCAAATTCAGCAACTCATTCTGCTGGAGATGATTGTACAGATATAACATGTAAATATAAACATTATGGAAGCTGTTCTTCTGGAAGTTGTGTTTATCTAGTGGAAAATTGTGACAATTANGATGATGATTATCTCGTAGGAGTTGTATGTAGCAATGGGGACATATACAATGAATATAAAGATTATGAATGCGTTCCTCTATTTGGTAATACATGCGCATGGACAGGGGATTATGTTTATACTCTTAAAGAAGATTGTGTTGATACTTGCTCAGATTCAGATGGAGGAAAGATTTACACAACTAAAGGAACAGTAACAGATAAGAACTTATGTTCCTCAGGACAAACTTCTTGTCCAACTAATACAAAAACAGATGAATGTGTTTCCTCTACCAAATTAAGGGAATATTATTGTTCAGGAAACAACTATGCTTATGAGGATTATGAATGTACTAATTTAGGGTCTGGCTATTCTTGCTTAGATGGAAAATGCGTTTCATGTAAAAGCAACGGAGAGGCTTGCTCGTCAACAAATGATTGCTGCAGCTCTTATACTTCAGGAACGACTTGCTATTATTCGCCAAGTTGTTCTGGAACTTGCTCTTTTCTTACTTGTAGCATAGCTGATTCTTGTACTGCTAATACTTTAACAGTAGGAAAAACTTGTTCTGATTCAGGTTGCTCTTCTGGAACTAGCTATACTTGCGATGCAGCTACTCATACAAACTGTCAATCCCAAAATTGTGGTGGTAATACTTATTATTGCACTTATGATGGTTCAAGCTGGCAATGGCGTACTAGTTTTCCAACCGAAGTTTGTAATGACGGAATAGATAATGATTGTGATGGGCAAATAGATGAAAATTGCGCAGCTCCTCCAGGACAGCCAGATTTGATAATCGAAGATATATGGTTAAGTGGACAGACAATCCATTATAGAATAAAAAATCAAGGTAATGCTGACGCAGGAGCAAGTATAACTTCTAGTTTAGCCATAGATAGCAATGATGTAGCTACCGATACTATTGNCAATTTATTAGCAGGACAAAGTACTGAGGGAGAGTTTTCTTATTCATGGAGTTGCTCAGGAACAAATGATATTGTTAAAGTATGTGCTGATAGCACTAATGCTGTAAGTGAAAGTAATGAGAATAATAACTGCTGGGAAGAAACATGGGACTGTGAAGAAGCGTTTGAAGCNTGGCTTGGAGTTGATAACAAAATAAATATGACTTTAGGGCAAACTTTTCCTGTTTCTGTTTATGTGAAAAATAAAAGAAACATGAAAGACAGTTATAGTTTTTCTGTTAGCTCTTCTTCAAATATTCAAACAAATCTTTGGGATTCAAAAATTTCTGACGTTCTTCCTAGTCAAATAGTTTCAACGAAGGCTGATATTAAACCACTTATATCTCAACCAGAAACTATTACTATAAAAGTAACTTCAGATTCTGGAGCTTCTAAAGACTTGACGTTAGAAATTAAAGTTGGAAACTCTAACATGAGTGATATAGATGCTTTTTCTATAATTTTNTTAATAANAATATGTTGNTTGATTTTGGTTAAAAAACTCAATTTTTAGAATTTTTGTTTTAATTCATCGGAAGTAAGGTTACGAAAGAAAAGTATATTTATTCCTTCAAACTATTTATA
>JGI24721J26819_10006150_pt1 | contig 11784 bp, 11 predicted proteins | sample YelNatPaOPGAMG01_FD_26819 | JGI IMG/M metagenome (IMG submission 26819)
CTATTACTAATACTATTTGCATCATTTATAACAATACAAGTTTATAGGACCTTAGTTGAAGAGTATAAAGAGGGATTGAATCTGAAGAGATGGCATAGGGTATCATTTAGGTTATTAAGGGAAGATTTCCTCAAGACATTGGGACACTATGAGGATACTTCTTAAGAAGGATTTAGAGTTAATAAATTTATCTTTTTAGGGATTCTATAAGGAAGTAAGACTATCCCTTTCAAAAAAGACAATTGAGAGGGATTAGGGAGAGATATGATGTTACTGTTAGAAGCTTAAATTTTTATTTTTAATCCCTTACGATCTGAAATGAGTAATTTCTGGTTTCCTATCGTAACTGTAGTTTTGGTTGGCAAACTGATCAATCCTAAATTTTCAATGGACAGGCAAGAATGCCTGTCCTACAAAATACCTAAAAGGTCTAATAGAGAATAACTAAAAAGCTACTATCTCCAATTAGGGTCTAAGTCTTGATCTGAATAGTTAGTAATATTAGTCTGATTATGACCATACACATCCATCACATATACCTCCCAATTCCCATCACGGGAGGATGCAAATACGATCTTCTTACCATCTGGAGAAAAACAGGGGTGAAAGTCTTGCTGTGGACTATATGTAAGTCTAGTCTGATTAGTACCATCTGCGTTCATTATGTAGATTTCAGGATCAGTACCGTTGCGACCGGATACAAATACTATCTTAGAACCATCTGGAGAAAAACAGGGGTCATAATTGCCATAAGCGGTATTAGTAAGTTGTTGGATATTTGTCCCATCCGCATTCATTATGTATATTTCACGATCATTATTATAGCTAGCGTCGAATACAATCTTCGATCCATCTGGTGAAAAACAGGGATTTGCCTCATCATTATAAGCAGTATTTGTAAGATAGGTTATAGGATGTGTCGGTATAGTTAGGTCAATCCTACATATATCTCCATATGTAGCGGAGTTCCATTGAGAAAATACAATATAGTTTCCATCTGGAGAAAAAGATGGCTGAATACTTCTATACGAAGAAGTTGTAAGTTGAATCTGGTTNCTTCCATCTGCATCCATCATCCAGATGTCTAGATTTTTTGTAAATGCTATCTTCGTCTTATCTGGTGAAGAATGAGGCCCTTCGTTTATATATGAGTCGTTCGTAATTCTCGTTAGACCTGTTCCATCTGCATTCATTACATAGATCTGTCGCTCACTATCCCCTGAACGTTTAGATGAAAATAGAATCTCACCAGTCAGGTCCGAAAGAAATAATGGGAGCTGAAAGTCTNCTTGAGTGGTCTGTCCTGCTACTACTGTTACGGTTTTATCTTGAGTAGTATAGCCCTCTTTGTAGGCAATTACCTTTACCGTTCCCGGTGGGAGGTCTAGTATCTGATATTGACCATTACTATTAGTTGTTGCCTGGAATGTAGTCCCATAGACTGAAACAGTAACATTACTTATAGGATTATTGCTTGAATCCTTTACTATTCCTGCTATTTTCCCAGTATTTCCTCCTGGACCTCCCGGTGGATTACATCCCTCACACCCACTCAATCCCATAATAAAGAGACTAAGCACTAAAAAAAGCCCTACTACTTTAAGAAATCTTTTCATAAATTTCCCCCTCCTTTTTATCTATTAAAATTGAAAGACCTTCAGGTACACCACTATTCAAACCCTAACCTTTTGGATTGGCTAAAAATTGGAACCGCGCCTCCCCAAAATTTATAAAAACTCCTATTGTTTTACCTTTTTCTCCCTATATCACCTCCATTCAATTCCATCTTCTAAAAAAATTTTATCATACCTATACCATCATACGTCAAGAGGGCGATCGCGTTCACTTGCGGTGACTTTCCCCTTTATTTTAAATTCTATGCAAAAATTTATAGAACCGAAGGTTTTCTAGCCCGTCTCTCCTACCTATTCATAACTCGCTTAAGAGTTCCCAAAATCCTGGGAATGATATATCTACACACTCGTGATTGTGTATCTTTATATTTGATCTTGCCCCTAAACCTGCTATTGCCAATGCCATAGCAATTCTGTGGTCATTGTAGCTTTCCACATCAGTTCCTTCTGGTATCTTAGGACCATATACACAGAATCCATCAGGAAGTTCTTCTATATCTATTTTCAGTTTTTTAAACTCGGTTACTATAGCCTTTATTCTATCACTCTCTTTTACTCTCAATTCTTCTGCCCCTGTAACAGATGTCTTACCTTTAGCATAGGCACCAAGTACAGCTACAAGAGGTAACTCATCTATCAATAATGGGACCTCTTCTTTAGAAACATCGGTCCCTGTAAGTTCAGAACCTTCCACATATATATCTCCAAATAGTTCGTTCAGACTCTCTCCTTTTACTTTTACTTCTATCTTTCCTCCCATTCTTTCAATCACCTCTAATAGACCTATCCTCCCAGGATTAAGACCAACATTTTTTATTACTATTCTAGAGTTAGGGACTATGAGCCCAGCGACTATAAAGAAGCTTGCAGAAGAAAAATCTCCAGGGACGTAGACCTTTTGTCCCTCCAGATTAGGTCTTCCATAGACAGTAATACTATTACCTTCCTTTTCTATCTTCGCCCCAAATGATGGAAGCATTCTTTCTGTATGGTCTCTTGAAGGAAGAGGCTCTGTAATAACACTCTTACCTTCAGCTAGAAGCGAAGCTATGATAATGCTAGATTTTACCTGGGCACTTGCCACTGGAAGCTTATAATCAATAGGTCTTAATGGGAATCTTCCCTTTATAGCTACAGGTGGATACTTATTGTTTGCCCTTGCCCAGAACTCTCCACCCATAAGAGAAAGGGGGACTATTACTCTATCCATAGGNCTTCTNCTAAGAGACTCATCTCCAGTAATTACAGAAAAGAATGGCTGTCCAGCTAAAAGTCCTGATAGAAGTCTAATTGTAGTACCAGAGTTACCTGCATCAAGAATACTTATAGGTTCTTTAAAGGCTGTAAGCCCCTTTCCGTATATTCTTATTATCTTATCTTTCTCTATCTCAACCCCAAGAGCTTCGAGGCACTCTAAGGTAGAATAACAATCCCTCGCATCAGAAAAATTTTCTATCTCGGTAATACCATTACTCATAGCACCAAAGATCGCTACCCTATGAGAGATAGATTTATCACCATTCACTTCTATCTCTGCATCTATTCCTCTTGTCTTTCTTTCTATCTCTATCATCTTGAATGTTTCACCCCTACCCTATCACAATATTCTGATATTGGACACCTGCTACACTTAGGAGATACAGGCTGACAGATGGCCTGCCCAAGTGTAACTAGAAGGTCGTTATATTCAATCCAGTATTCTCTTGGCAATTTCTCCCTTAGAGCAAATTCTGTCTCTTCTGGTGTCCTGGTCCTTACATAACCAAGTCTATTTGATATCCTATGGACATGGGTATCCACACATATTCCAGGTTTATTATACCCTAAAGTAATAACGAGGTTAGCTGTCTTTCTCCCTACCCCTTTTAATTTTAAAAGTTCATCCAAATCATCAGGAACTCTGCCATTATACCTTTCTACTAAGGTCTTACAGACCTCTTTAATTGTCCTAGCCTTATTATGATAAAATCCAACCGGATATATAGCCTCTTCTATCTCTTTAACATCTAACCTCATCATCTCCTCAGGGCTCTTTGCTATAGCAAAGAGCCTCTGGCTAGCCTTGGCTGTTACATCATCCTTGGTCCTAAGGCTCAATATAGTAGATATAAGGATAAAAAACGGATCTTTGTATTCTACTGCCACCCGGGTTACAATTGGAGTTTTCCAGTACCTGACTGCATCCCTTAGTATAGGAATTATATTATGTATATCCTCGTCTCTCACAGAAAAATAGCCAATAGCCAGATTATAAGTATCCCAAGTAAGCCAACAAGGATCCAAGTTATAATGCTCTCTTCCTCTACTCTAAAGATTGCCTCTCTGGAAATTATATTTCCTTCTTCATCAGAGGCAGTCACCAATACCTTATAGTTTCCTGGCTGTACTTCTCCCCTCCATTTTACATCTATATCTGGTATAGAGGCTTTAAAATTAGAAAGAGGGGTAGCAATAAGATTATTATTCATATCTCTGATCTCTACTGTTACTTGAGCCTTCTTAGAGATGGTAAATCTTATATCAAGGTCCTTCTTAAATAACGTCTTTACCTTGTAGGGCTGTGGAGATATCTTTATCTCAGATATACTTAAAGGTGCAACCTCTAGCTTGGCAAAGATATTTGTTGTTTGACCTGGATAGACCTCCACGATACCCTCCCANGGCTTATAACCAAAAAGCTCAACGCTTATATTATGGGTTCCCTCAGGGATATTTGAGCTTGTAAATGGAGTAACTCCTAACTCCTTTCCATCCAGATACACCTTTGCCCCAGAGATACTGCTAGAAACCTGCAGCGTTCCTGCAAGTTTTAGCGTAGCATTTACCTGAGATATCTCTCCCTCTGTNATATTAACATCGTCTGTCCAATCTGCATAACCAGAAAGCTTCAATTGAACAGTCTTTCTCCCTACGGAAAGTCTCTGGATAGTAATAGGCGTCTTTCCATAGTATGCACCATCTATATACACTTCAGCGTTAGGTGGAGTTGAAAATACTACCAATGCCCCCTCTGCTCTTTCTAGTGAGAAATTAAAGGTGGCATCCTCTGTAACCCTTATATTAGTTTCATAATCCTTAAATCCCTCTAATACCAATCTAATAGTATGGAATCCATAAGAGACATAATTGTAGGTTGGTGTAACACCTCTATATATTCCATCTATATATACACTTGCTCCAGAAGGATTAGAACTAATACTCAATCTAAATCTAGTAGTTTCTACTACTAAATTCACAAAGATGGTAGTTGTCTTATTATTCTCTATAAATACCTGCTGAACATAATCTCTATAGCCATCCTTAGAGAGCCTTATAGTATGAACGCCTATAGGAACAAAATCTACCCTAACCGGAGTCTCACCCTGATAATTATCATCTAGATATAGACTAGCCCCTCTAGGACCAGAATCAACATATAGAGATCCCATATTTACTGGAGATATCAATGTCTCCATTACATATTCATACTGGTGAGGTCTTATGATTATAGTCCTCTGCCTATCTCCATATCCCGGATAACTAATCCTAAGGATATGGGAACCAGTTTTTATGTTAGATAGAATAATAGGCGTATTCCCTATGGATTGGTTATCTAGATACACTGCCGCCCCACTAGGATTTGAATTTACTACAAGCCCTCCTACTGCCTCATTTACCAGTATCTTGAGAGAAATTTGCACTGGATTCTTAGTATTATTTCTAATCCTCAGGGCTACCGGAGAAGAAAGGTTTACCTTCTGTCCACTGACAGTAGTAAAACTAGAATCCCAAGGAAAAAGAAACGAGATAGGTTTTGTAAATGTTCCACTATAGATATTTGCTCCAGGGGAGTTGGGATTGGTGACATTATTATAAACCTCATAGTTGAGTTTCTCTCCTGAATAGTTTATGTTTACCACAAAACTTTTCATAGAACCAAGTGCAGGTATAGAAGCCACTCGGAAGACAACTAGAGCATCATCTCCCGGTCTTATCTGGATATTAATATTATCAGGCTGGGCAAATTTAGGTGGTCTTATATCTACATAGAAGAACGAACTAGCAGATGTAACCCTGGTGACAGAAAACAACAAAAATCCCAGTATAAATAAAAGAAATAAGATCCTTCTATCCTCCATCTAACAATCCCCTCTCTTCTCTAAGACTCCAATCCTCTGGATTGGACAAAAAATCATAGGTATTAAAAAAGATATTATAGTGCCTCTTTTCCTCCTCTACAAGTCTAGCCCATAATCTTTTTAAATCCTGGTCAGACTCTATATCCCTTGCTTCTTCGTAGAGTTTATAGCTTCTCTCTTCCATATCCATAGCCATCTTCAATGCAGAGAGTTCATCTGAAATAGTTATTGGATCTACTCTATCTTCCATTCCGTCAAATATCGTCTTTATCTTCTCTTTTGGCTGATTCTCCAAAAGATACTTCCCTACATCTATAGAGGTGATACTGCTAAATAGGTCATTCAGGATACTCAGATGCCTTTTCTCATCATTAACAAAAGATAGAATCATCTTTCTACTTGATTCATATGGAACCTTCGCGCTTAGATTCTCATAAAACTCAATTCCATCCTTCTCCATCTGTATAGCTTGTTCCATAAGTCTTCTCAATCTCTCTTCCATTTTTACCTCCTTAAAAGTTCAGAAATTTTAAAAAATCTCTCTTCAAAAGTTTCATCCATTCAGGATGATACAGGCAAGCTGCCGGATGAAATGTGGGGAAAACAAGATAATTCTCTTTATTAAATACCTGACCATGAATCTTAGTCATCCCTAAATCAACATTGGCTAACAGGTGCGTGGAATGATTCCCCAATGTGACTATAATCATAGGCTTTATATATGAAATCTGTTCCATAAGATAGGGACTACACATAGCTATCTCCTCAGGTAATGGGTCCCTATTATTTGGGGGTCTGCACTTGAGTACATTAGAGATATAAATCCTACCTCTATCAAGTCCAATACTCTCTAAAAGTTCATCTAGAAGTTTACCGGCAGCACCAACAAATGGCTCACCTTTCTTATCTTCGTAGTATCCAGGAGCCTCACCTACTATCATAAGTCGCGCCTTTGTATCCCCTACCCCAAATACCACCTTAGTCCTTGTTTTATGTAGGTTACACTTGGAGCAGCCCTCAACCTCTAATCTTAATTCTTCCCAATCTTTCATTTATCACCTCTAAAAGATTATCCCCCTTTATTATTATACTATTCTTTTCTAACTGTTTCCACATTCTTATAGCTTCTCCACCAGTAAAATCCCTTGTCTCTATAGGCGGTTCATTTATCATAATGACTGTTTTACCTCTATCCTGAGCATAAAATAATGCCTTGAGGTTAGCTAGATTCCCATTACCAAATGGAACAGGACACATAACTACTACACTAGAAGAATCTATCATCTCTAGATTCTTCTGATAGTTATTCTCAGAGATAGAAGAGAATGGCGCTTCAAAGATAGATTCTATGCCAAGTTCTTCACAGACTTCTGCATCAGTATCAAGGATATTTATTACACCCACACTTAAGACAAACTCTTGTCTCAGAAGATACATATACCTCGTCCCTGTCCCCCCTCCACAAATTAAATGGACCCTGATCCTTTTGCCTTCATCTTCATACCTGTGAGATACTAATGGAAGTATATATATGCTTTCATATACAGGATGCTTTTTTACTATCACATCTATACCAAAGACCTCTTTAAGATTATCACTATTTAGCACCTGTTTAGGGGGTCCAAAATCATAAATCAATCCTTCCTTCATTAGGATGATCTTATCACAAAACTGCGCGGCAAGATTTGGATCATGGATAGCTGCTAAAGCAGCGATACCCCTCTTTTTAATTAACTCTTTTATAAGATGTAGCATCTCTATCTGGTAGGTAATATCCAGGTGAGAGGTAGGCTCATCTAGCAGGAGGACCTTAGGATTCTGAGCCAGTGCCCTGGCTAAAACAATCCTCTGTTTTTCTCCACCACTAAGTTCAGTAATAGGCCTTTCGGCAAAATCTAAGGTATCAGTAATTCTCATAACCTCTTTTACTATCTCTTCATCCTCCTTAGTTTCTCCTTGAAATCTTGAGATATATGGATTCCTCCCCATCATAACAATCTCATATGCAGTAAAGGCAAAATCCAATGGGGTCTCTTGAGGCACTACCCCTATCTTCCTTGCTATCTCTCTATAAGAAAGCTCATCTAATAGTTTGGCATCTAAGAATACCGTACCAGCTATAGGTTTTAGGTTCTTGCTCAAAGTCCTAATGAGAGTAGTCTTACCTGAACCATTTGGGCCTAGTAGTCCTACCAATTCTTCTGGTAAAAGGGATATAGTGATTCCTTTTAAGATCTCCCTACTCTCATAAGCAACTTTTATATTAAAAGCCTCAATTACTGCCTTTGATAATACCTTTTGCATACTCCAAAAACCCCTTGGTTATACCAGAAAAATCCATCAATGCTCCAATAATAATCTTATCATAATCATTTTTCAATTCTCCAGAAGGAATCTTCACTGGATCTATCTTAAACGGGGATTTCTGGTTTATTTTATCCCCGTAGATTCTACTTTGAAGATTCCAAAGAGCCTCAGTGTAATCCTTTGACCTATTTGCCAGGTCTACTGCCGCATCCAAGGGATTATTTATTTTTATTGGATTAGAACTTCTAAGTGCTCTAAAATAGAGTTGATTCTTCTTCTTAATCTGGTACTCCTGATAATCTTCCAGGGCAAAGTGATGATTCATTGCAAGAACTGTAACTCCATTTATATCCCATATATTACTAAGAAGAATCATTGTAGGTCCAGGATTTGAATGGAACGGATTCGTCAGGTCCTGGAGATAGTGAAGTGCCCTTGCCAAAAATCTAAAGCCCCAGTAAGGGTCATTATTCTTAAATGCCTTTACCGCCATATTGTAAAAGTGTAATGCCCTATCTGGAGCCTCTCCTAATTTAAGAATCCCTCCCAAAAGTATATAATACTGATGCCTCCATCCGTGGCTTCCACCTGTTAGAGACTGCATAGAATTAAGAGATAGCCCTTCATCCATCCCCCAATCAGGTTCATCCGCATATGTAGAAAGTATCGTCTTTGCATCCGTATTATCTCCTATCTTCCCTTCCAGATAAGGAATCTTATAGTTAGGATTATAGGGAGAACCATCCTGGTAAGAATATTGAGTAATCTCTATATCCCTGTATTTATTCAGCCAAGGTAATGTATCCAGTACTATCTTGGTCATCTCTCCATGGACTGACCAGGCAAATGCTAAGGTAGGGAATAAAAATATCCCTAGAAGTAATAATATCATCGTCCTTTTCATAATTCAGTTCCTCCCAATTAATTTTGGCTTCCAAGAGGAAGTCTCAATAAACTATACAGTAAGATTATACCATAAACTATTTACAAAAATATCCTTATCTAGTAAAATGAAAGCATATTAAAAGTGTTACGTGGAGGAAGAGATGGAAGGTCTTATCCTTTATGATGATTATCAACCAAAGAATCCCTGTCTGATAGCAGGATTTTATGGCTGGGCAAATGCCGGTGAGGTTTCAACCATAACCTTAAGTTATCTGATCAGTGAATTGAAAGCCAAAAAACTCGCTGAAATTGAGGGAGAAGATTTCTATATACTAACTACGACAGAAGTTCATCGTCCAATTACAAGGATTGAAAAGGGAATAATAAAAGAGTTAGAGCTACCAGTAAGTATAATTTACTTCTGGCAGGGCAAAAATGGAGAGGACCTGTTATTTCTTTTAGGAAGAGAGCCGGATATGAATTGGAAAAAATACTTAGAAATAGTACTTGGGTTTGCAGTAAAGGTTGGAGTAAAAAGGGTATACACTATAGGAGGAGAGTATTCAGCAGTTCCTCATACTAGAAAACCCAAGATATCAATGGTTGTAAATGACGAGAGACTGAAAGAAGAACTTGCAGAATTTGAAATCAGGACTATAGACTATCAAGGACCAAGTAGTATTCATACCTATTTTTCGATTGCCTGCAAAGAGAAAAATATGGAGTGTATAAGCCTCTGGGGAGACGTACCATACTATATACAGGTAGCCAACCCCAAAGTTTCTTACTTTATTCTAGATAAGCTAGCCAAATTACTAAAAATTGAATTTCCGCTTGACCAGATAAAGAAAGAGGGAGAAGAATTTGAAGACCAGGTCAACAAAGCTGTATCTGAGAAGCCTGACATACAAGAATTTATCAAGAAGCTAGAAGAAATCTATGATGCAGATAGGGAAGTTGACAGACCAAGCAGACAGGAGCTTGAAGAATTCATTAAAGGGGTAGAAGATTTCCTCCGTCGTCAGGAGAAGGATTAATTATGAATAGAGAATATGAGGATAATGTAGTCGTTGTAACAGGAGGAGCCCAAGGTATTGGATATGCTATCTCTAAGGCTTATTTAGATGAGGGAGCATATGTATGTATATTAGATATAGATAAAGAGGCACTGGAAGAACTGGAAGGGTTCAATTTTAAAGATTACAAAGATAGAGTAATGTATATAGTATGTAACCTCGAAAGAGAGGAGGAGATTAAACGGTCGTGCGATAAAATCCTAGAAAGATTTAGAAAAGTAGACATACTTATAAACAATGCAGGGATAGGTTCTACAAAAAGCATCTTTGAAAGAGATACATCTGAATGGGATAGGGTAATAAATGTAAACCTACGTGCCCCTTATCTTATGGCTAAATATCTGGGGAGAAATATAAAGGAAGGGGGAAGCATAGTCAATATAGCCTCCACAAGGGCATTTATGTCTGAACCTAACACAGAACCATATTCTGCTTCAAAAGGGGGGATAATAGCATTAACCCATTCTCTAGCCGTATCCCTCTCTCGATATAAAATCAGAGTAAACTGTATCAGCCCAGGATGGATAGAGACATCTAATTTTAAGAAGAGTTCAAATCGAAGAGAACCGCAGTTAAGAGAAATAGACCACCTTCAACATCCAGCTGGAAGAGTTGGTATCCCTGAAGATGTAGCATATGCCTGTTTATTCTTAACATCTAAAAGGGCAGGATTTATTACAGGCATAAACCTGACAGTAGATGGTGGAATGACTATAAAATGATATATGTAGAATAAGTCTACTATGTAAGTTACTTTGGTATTAGTGCCCTTAGTAAATCTTGCCTCCAGGTCTTTCTAGAAGGGTCATATGCCCCAAAGCCAGCACAGAACTCCCAATAGCACCAGGCGATATTTCTTTTCTCTGCTTCTCTAGCCACAAAAGAAGTCCAACGAANTCTTGATTCCATATCTGCTTTACTGTACGCGCCAAACTCTCCCAAAAAGAGAGGAACATTATTGTGTTCTTTAGACCACTGTACCGCCATATCCAATTCATTCGTTATCTGNCTTTTCTCTTCTTCTGTCCCTAGCCACTTTCTCCCTAAAGGAGGTGAAGGACTTACCCACTCTGCCCCTTGATGGGTAAACTCAAATGGTGTATACAGATGGAATGTTACTATAAGATTCGTATCGTCAGGTATAGATAATTCTCTAAGTTTCCAGACATTATTCCAAGAGGTTGGTCCTACAATTATCTTTCTCTGAGGATTAGTTTTNCTTATTACTTTTATTGCATCCATTATGTATCCATTCCACAGGTCACCTGTTAGGGAATGACAGGGTTCATTTAAAAGTTCAAAGTATAGATTCCCTGGATAATCTTTATAGTGTTCAGAGATCTGCTTCCATAAACTTAAAAATCTCTCCCTATGTCCATCAGGATTTATCATTATCTCATCATAATGATGGATATTTATTATAGTGATTAAACCTTGTTCTAGAGATTTATTCACTACCCAATCTACCCGCTTAAAGAAATTCTTATCTATATTATATGGAGGTTCCAAGTCAGCATGATAGGACCACTTTATAGGAATCCTTACCGTATCAAAGCCTGCATCTTTTATAATCTTGAAGTACTCATCCTCTATATATACTCCCCACTCTCCTTCATTGGGAGCTTCTAAAGCATTTCCCATATTAATCCCCCGAGACATCCTGACCTCCCTGGAGAATATTAGACTTGGGACCAAAAGAAAAACGATAATGGAAATAACAAAGGACCTATTCACTTCCCATAGTCTCATTTAAGCTGGAAATCT
>JGI24721J26819_10006151_pt1 | contig 11783 bp, 10 predicted proteins | sample YelNatPaOPGAMG01_FD_26819 | JGI IMG/M metagenome (IMG submission 26819)
CCTTCAAGCAAAAATTTATGGTCTTTTTCAAGTTCTTTAAGCGCTTCTTCAAGCGAACCCGGGGCAACCGGAATATTTTTAAGTTCTTTTTTAGATAAAGTAAACAGGTCTTTATCCACGGGATTGCCGGGCTTTATTTTATTTTTAATNCCGTCTAATCCAGCCATAAGCAGCGCCGAGAAGGCAATATATCCGTTCGCGGTGGGGTCCGGCGTCCTGTATTCTATTCTCTTTGCTTTCGGCGATGCGGAGTACATAGGAATTCTTACCGCGGCGCTTCTGTTTCTCGAAGAATAGACAAAATTTACGGGCGCTTCAAAGCCGGGGACTAATCTTTTGTAAGAGTTTGTTGTTGGATTGGTAAATGCGCATAGAGCTTTTGCGTGTTTTAATATTCCTCCGATATAATAAAGCCCTATTTCGGACAAACCTGCGTATTCTTTGCCTGCAAAGAGNGGCTGACCGTTTTTCCATAAGGACTGATGAACGTGCATGCCTGAACCGTTATCGCCGAAAAGCGGTTTCGGCATAAAGGTGGCAGTCTTGTCGTATCTTCTTGCGACGTTTTTGATTATGTATTTAAACCACATAAAATTATCGCCCATAGCGGTTAAAGAATTAAATCTCATATCTATTTCCGCCTGTCCGCCGGTAGCAACTTCGTGATGAGCGGCTTCTACCCTTATTCCGACGTTTTGAAGTTCAAGCGCCATTTCGTTTCTGATATCGGTCTGGGTATCTATCGGGGAAGCAGGAAAATAACCTTCTTTGTGTCTCGGTTTATGACCTAAGTTAGGCATTTCGTCCCTTCCCGTGTTCCACGTGCCTTCTTCGGAATCGATATAATAATATCCGCTGTTTGAAGTCTGGTCGTATCTTATATCGTCAAATATAAAAAATTCCGCCTCAGGTCCGAAATAAGCCGTGTCGGCAATGCCGGTAGATTTTAAATATTTTTCTGCTTTCTGGGCAATATATCTGGGATCCCTTTCGTAAAATTCTCCCGTAATCGGGTCTTTAATATTGCATATCAGGGATAATGTTTTTGCCTCTATAAAATTGTCTATAACCGCCGTAGAAGCATCCGGCATTATCAGCATATCCGAGGCGTCAATAGCCTGCCATCCCCTGATGCTCGAACCGTCGAATCCGAAACCGTCTTTAAAAGTATCCTTCGACATTTCGCTTACAGGCACTGTAAAATGCTGCCATGTTCCCAACAGGTCGCAAAATTTAACATCGATGAACTGAACCTCCTGTTCTTTGATAAATTGCATAATTTCGTTTTCCGTCATTTCTCCTCCAAAAAAAATTTAAAATTAAAATTTATTAATGAAAAACATTATTTAAAGAGCCTCGTCTCCTCTTTCGCCGGTTCTTATTCTAATAGCGTCTTCTACAGGCAGTACGAATATCTTTCCGTCGCCGATCCTTCCGGTTTTTGCGCTTACGGTTATAGCTTCTATTNCTGAAGCAAGTCTGTCGTCGGAAACTATAACTTCGATTTTAACTTTAGGTATAAAATCAACGACATATTCCGCCCCCCTGTAAAGTTCTGTATGTCCTTTCTGCCTGCCGTATCCTTTAACTTCCGTAACGGTGAGTCCCTGAATGCCTATTTTGTTAAGCGATTCTTTCACGTCGTCAAGTTTAAAGGGCTTAAATATCGCCTCGATTTTTTTCATCGTTCCTCCTTCTTATAAATTTAAGCAATAAATATGCCAATAATTATTTATATAAATCCTGTTAAAGTTANTAATATTTTATACAATTTGCTCAAGAAATATGCAATTAAAAAATTTAATGCCTAAAAAATNAGCATTTTATCTTATTCTTATTAATTTAATCTCTGAAATTCGTCCAAATAAGTTCTATTTCTAACGGAACGGTTTTTAAATGAGAAATTATGCTTTGGAGTTCATCCTTTGATTTGGAATTGACCCTTAGATGATCCTTAAGATTCTCTACTCCGGCTTTAGGCGCTATTTTTTTTATTTCCTGAATTATTTTTTTGGAAGATTCTTTATCTATTCCTTCTTTAATTTCTACTTCTTGGCGCATCATTCCCTTAGATGCTTCTTCCCTTTTTTTGAAATCTAAGAATTTTACGGAAACCCCGCGTTTTATAAGCTTTCCTTTAAGTATATCTATCAGCGCCGTAAGTTTATAATCGTCGTCGCCGAGAAGAGTAAGGATATTATCCTGTCTTTTTATTTCGCTTTTAGTTCCTTTAAAATCATACCTGCCGGTTATTTCTTTGACGGTTTGGTTGATTGCGTTATCGACTTCCTGAAGGTCGGCTTTAGATACAATATCGAAAGAAGGCATCGTTAATCCCCGGATTAAAATTTATATTAGTTTTCTAATGAATGTTAAAAATATTGCCGTTAATACTGCCGTTAAATTTAACGTTTTTATATTTAAAATCAATTATCTGTCCCTGATGCGTAATAATCTTAAGCGATTTTATTTTAAGGTTTTTTTCGGCGAAACCTACGTATATTTTTTTCGCCCTNTGCATTGCTATCGGTTTCAATTCAAGAACTATTTCACCCGAAACAGAATTTTTAGAAATATTTTCCACTCTGAAATACTTGGTCAAACTGCCTATAACTTTTACAACGTTAGGCGGAAATCCGCCTTTTTCTTTTCCTACGTTTACTACGGTAACTTTTTTGATTCGATTATTGCTTATAATATAAAGCTTTGCGTTTTTTAAAACCTGCCTCTTATGGAACGGATATTCGTAAACCCATGCCATACCTTTATTCCGTTGGTAATAAAAACGTCCCCTAAAAGCCATGTTCTGAGAATATCCGGGCATAATTTCTTTCTGATAGAAATAGGCTGTTATAGAATATACGTTTTTATATTTCGCTTCGATTTTATTAACGGTNTTATCGGATATNCCGTAAGATTTAGCGGTAAAATATACGGAAAAAATCAATGATAAAANAATAAACGATATAAATAATTTTGAAAAACCNGCCTTCATTTTNCCTGTCTCCTTTTTTTTGTTAAAATTCCGTCATTTTGCATTTTTTCTATTATTCTTGCCGCCCTGTTAAAACCTATCCTGAATCTTCTCTGCACGTAAGATATAGAAATGTTTTCGCCGTCTTCTTCAGACTTGACTAAGTTCAGCACTTCGTTATATATTTCATCGTCNGGGTCGTCCGTAATTATTCTATCAAAATTACCGGTATTGTCAAACTCATTTATTAACTGTTCGTTTTTCTGGGACGGAAAATTTTTTGAGTTTATAAAATCCAGCGTCTTTTTAATCTCTTCTTCCGAAATATAAGAACCGTGAATTCTTGTAAGCCTCGACTGTCCGGGAGGCATAAAAAGCATATCTCCGTTCCCCAGCAGTTCCTCTGCACCGTTAGAATCAAGTATGGTTCTGGAATCGACCTTGGAGGAAACCAAAAAAGATATNCGCGAAGGCATATTTGCCTTGATAACGCCGGTCACAACATTGACGGACGGTCTCTGAGTAGCGATTACAAGATGAATTCCGCAGGCTCGCGCCATTTGTGAGAGCCTTATTATTGAAGTTTCGACGTCTTTGGGACTCGTGAGCATAAGNTCGCTTAATTCGTCTATTATAATTACAATATAAGGCATGGGTTTCAAGCCCTGCTTTTTAAATTTTTCATTGAACTGTTCTATATTTTTAACTCCTTCCGCCTGCATCTTTCTATACCTGCTTTCCATTTCCGATACCGCCCATTTAAGAGCTACGCCTGCTTTTTTGGCATCGTAAACAACGTCGCTTATCAGATGCGGCAGATTTTCAAAAGGCGTCAATTCCAATCTTTTTGGGTCTATCATTAAAAAATTAAGCTCTTCGTAGCTTGCCTTAAAAAGAAGGCTTATTACTAAAGTGTTTATAAAAACGCTTTTTCCTGCCCCGGTAGCTCCGGCGATTAATAAATGGGGCGCCTTTGCTATATCGAACAGGACACTGCCTCCCGTGATGTTTTTCCCGAGAATTATAGTAAGCAGAGANTTTGAATCTACAAAATCTTTTGAATTTAATATTTCAGAAAAGAAAACCGTTTCCCTTTTGTTATTCGGGACTTCGATACCCACAGCGGACTTGCCCTCTATAACTCCGGTTATCCTGACCGGTTTTGATTTTAACGCCATGGTAAGGTCTTCCGAGAGCGACAGAATCCTTCCGACTTTAACTCCGCTCGCAGGTTCGAATTCGTACATAGTTATAATAGGTCCNGGGGTTATTCCGGTAACTTTTCCTTTAACTCCAAAATCCGCAAGTTTTTTTTCTATTAACGTTGCATTCCCCAAAAGAGATAATTTATCGGGTTTCTGAACATCTTTTGATGCCGTTTCGCNGTTTATTAATGAAATCGGGGGTATCTTTGAGTCCCTGTCGTCGATAAAATCGAACGTGCCATTCTTTTCCGCAATCGGTTCTTCGTTTACAGCTTCGGTTTCCTCTTTTTTTTCTAAATCGNTTATAAGNTCTTCTCTCGCCCCCCCAAATAACTCTTTATTTAAAACGAAGCTTTTTTTTCTTTTTTTAAGCCCTTTCCTTTTTTCGAACCTTAATTTTAACGAAGAAAGNAACTCCGCCGCCTTAACAAAAGGAAAACGAAAATTTAACAGTTTGATTTTTTTAATATCTGTTCTGGACAGATTATAAATGTAATTAAAATATTCCGCCGCACGTTCCCGGTTGATTTTCTTAAAAAAAATATAAAACGAAGATAAAAAAAACAAAAGTGTTATTATTATAGTTCCNGCTTCTCCGAAAAATTTAAAAAGTGCGCCGTAAATTCCTCTGCCTATTAATCCTCCGCCGGATATAATAAAGCCGTGATATGAAATTTTCGGGAACAGGCGGTATAAAAAAATCGACAANGCAAGCAGGGCGATTAAAATTCCAGCATAGAATCTTTTGAACAGCGGTTTGTTTAATACCATGGCGATGCCGGCTAATAATATAAAAAGTATTATCAGAAACGACATCAGACCGAACACCGTCAATAAATAGTTTGATAGAATGCCGCCGAAGTATCCGCCGAGGTTTGTTTTATGAACCGTCGANATAGAATACGAATTAAAGGTCTGCTGAAGTATATCGTATGAATAAAGGGATAAGAGAGCATATACTGAAAAAAATATAATTAATACTCCCCATATCGTCCTTTTATGGCTTGACATAATTTAAATTAAATAAGCTCTTCCGTTGGAAAATAAGACTTCAAGGCGTCCGGAATTTTTATATAACCGTCTTCCGTTTGATAATTTTCGATTATCGCTATCATGACCCTTGGAAGGGCAAGACCTGAGCCGTTTAATGTAGCGACAAATTCTGCTTTTGAATTTTTATCCCTTTTAAATTTAATATTTGCTCTTCTTGCCTGAAAAGAACCGAAATTAGANCATGAACTTACCTCAAGCCATTCATTGATTCCGGGGGCGTAAACCTCGATGTCGAATTTTTCGCTTGCCGTGAAGCTTAAGTCGCCGGTACATATCCTGACGAGCCTGTGAGGAATATCAAGCCTGTTTAATATATCCTGCGCATCGGCTATAAGACCGNATAATTCTTCTTTTGCGGTTTCCGGCGTAGTAATTTTTACGAGTTCTACCTTATCGAATTGATGTCCCCTTTTTATNCCCTTCGTGTCTTTGCCGGCGGACAGCCGTTCTTTTCTGAAGCATGCCGTATAAGCNACATGCTTTACGGGAAGCATGTCTATGGCAAACACTTCGTCTCTGTACATATTTGTAACCGGAACCTCGGCAGTCGGAACGAACCACATTGCGGAATCGTCGTCTTTATATAAATTATCCGAAAATTTAGGAAGCTGTCCGGTTCCCACTAAACATTCTCCGTTTACCATAAAAGGAGGGTATACCTCTTCATAGCCGTGATAAGCTATATGTGTATCCAGCATAAAATTAATAAGTGCTCTCTGAAGTTTTGCAAGTCCTTTTTTTAAAATATAAAAACGGGTGCCGGAAATTTTAACTCCTCTTTCAAAATCTATCAGGTCTCTTTTCTGTCCTATTTCGTAATGGGTTTTAGGTTCGAAATTAAACTTTTTCTTTTCGTTAAAATATGCTACTGCCTCATTTCCCGTTTCGTCTTTGCAGACCGGCACATCGGGGTCCGGCAGATTAGGAACATTAAGCATAAGCGAATTAAGCCTTTCTTCTATGGCGTTTAATTCGTCTTCCTGAATTTTAATTAATTCGTTTACCCTGTTTACCTCGCTTTTTTTTGCCGAAATTACTTTCGCGTCTTTTTCCAAAGCTATTTCTTTAGAAAGAGTTTTTCTTGTATTCCTTAAACATTCGGAATCATATAAAAGTTTCCTTTTAGACTCGTCGAGCTCAAAAATTTCGTCTATGGGAACGCTGACAAAAAGTTTTTCCATCTCCTTTTTGACGTATTCTCTCTGTTCCCTTATAAGTTTAATGTCTATCATTTTCAGATTTATATTTAGATTTAAATTTAAATTATTTTTATTTTTGTATTATATTAATATTTTTAAGGTTAAATATCAATCAGGAATTAAGCAGAATATTTATGCCGCCGCCGCTGACTTCGACGAATCCTCCGTCCGCCTCGTCTATCTCGTTTACTTTTTCGCCGTTTTTATATTTTATTTTTCCCGGAGCCAGATTTGCTATAAAATTTATGTGCTTCGGCATTATCCCTTCTATCCCCGCTTCTGTAGGAATTTCGCAAAAATCCGTCTCCCCTTCGAAAACAGTTCCCTTTTTATTCACGACTCTTAAATTAAGAAGCATTTTATCTATCTGTTTTGAGTTAATCCTTTCGCTTTTTCAACCGCTTCGTCTATTGTCCCGACCATATAAAAAGCCTGCTCCGGCAAATCGTCGTGCATTCCTTCCAGAATTTCTTTAAAACCTCTTATAGTCTCTTTTAAAGGCACGTATCTTCCGGGAAATCCGGTAAAAACTTCCGCAACGAAAAAAGGCTGGGATAAGAATCTCTGTATCCTTCTTGCCCTGTTTACTATGAGCTTATCGTCTTCTGAGAGTTCGTCCATTCCCAGAATCGCAATTATATCTTGAAGTTCTTTATATTTTTGAAGAACCGCCTGAACTTTTCTTGCAACGCCGTAATGTTCTTCTCCTATAATATTGGCATCCAGCGCTCTCGACGTAGAATCGAGGGGATCGACCGCCGGATAAATCCCAAGATCTACAATCTGCCTCGAAAGGACGGTCGTTGCATCTAAATGGGCAAAGGTGGTCGCAGGAGCAGGATCGGTTAAATCGTCTGCAGGAACATAAACAGCCTGCACCGAAGTAATAGAGCCCTTTTTTGTACTGGTTATTCTTTCCTGAAGCTCGCCCATATCAGTTGCAAGCGTAGGCTGATAGCCGACTGCGGAAGGTATTCTTCCAAGAAGGGCGCTGACTTCGGAATTTGCCTGCGCAAACCTGAAAATGTTATCTATAAAAAGCAATACGTCCTGCCTTTCTTCATCTCTGAAATACTCCGCCATGGTAAGAGCCGAAAGAGCGACCCTCGCTCTCGCGCCCGGCGGTTCGTTCATCTGTCCGTAAACTAATACCGCTTTATCCAAAACCTTAGATTCTTTCATCTCCGTCCAGAGGTCGGTTCCTTCCCTCGTTCTTTCACCGACGCCCGCAAATACCGAAAACCCGCCATGTTCTATGGCTATATTATGAATCAATTCCATAACTAAAACTGTTTTCCCGACACCCGCGCCGCCGAACAATCCTGCCTTGCCCCCCTTTAAGTATGGTTCCAGCAGATCTATAACTTTTATACCCGTTTCCAATATCTCTGCATTAGTGGACTGNTCTTCAAAGGTAGGGGAGGGTCTGTGAATCGGAAGCCTCGATTTAAAGTGCACAGGCGGCAATTCATCGACAGGNTCTCCGATAACGTTAAATATTCTGCCGAGAACTTCTCTGCCTACGGGAACGGTTATTTTATTACCCGTATCTATTACTTTTATGCCTCTGTTTAATCCGTCCGTAGAATCTAACGCAATGCATCTGACGATATCTTCGCCGAGATGCTGGGCTGCCTCGAGCACTAAATTATTTTCTTTATCGTTTATGGCAGGATTGGTAAGGGTCAATGCATTAAAAATCGACGGCAGTTTCTTGTTTTCAAATTTAACATCAATGACTGGACCTATAACCTGNGCAACAAAACCTTCATTCATTTATTTAATATCCTCCGAAAAATTTTATTTTATCGCGTTTACACCGTTTATAATATCTAAAATTTCAAGGGTAACGGCAGCCTGCCGCGCTTTATTATAAGACACGGTTAATTTATTAATAAGCTTCCCCGCATTTCTTGTCGCGTTATCCATTGCNTTCATCCTTGAAGCCTGTTCGCCGGCAAAAGATTCCAANATTCTGGAATATATCTTGTTGCGGATATAATCTTTAAAAATTTTATCTATGATTTCATCTTCATAACCGACCGGTTCCACTAAATATCCGCCCGTGTTTTTATTTTCGCCGGCAATCCGGCTGTCAAACGGTAAAATTTTTTCGGCATGGGCTTTTTGATGGAGCGTTGAAATATACCTGTTTGAAATTATATAAACGGTTCCGATTCTGCCTGCCGTAAAATCGTCTAATATTGCGTCCGATAACTGAGCGGAAAGATTTAGGGGCTGTCCGCTTTCCGAAAACGAGGCGTTAAAAATAATTTCGTAATTGTTCTTTTTAAAAAAATCAAAACCCTTTTTGCCCAGAATATATAACTTTGCTTGGCTTGAATCTATTCCGGCAGATTTTAATTCGTCTAAAAACAGTTTAAACAGGTTTATATTAAAAGACCCGCAAAGTCCTCTATCGGTAGAAATTATGATTATGCCGGTATTCCCGCCGTCAGTTTTTCGGTAAAAAGGATGCGAATATAATACCGTATTATCGGAAATATTTTTAATAACGTCGTCGTAAGCGGAAGCATATGCTTTAAATTCGTTCATTGCGGACTGGTTCCGCTTTAACTTAGACCCTGCTACCATTTTCATGGCTTTCGTTATTTGCCGCGTATTTTTGATACTGGAAATTTTTCTTTTTATAGATTTTAAATTCGGCATAATATATTTAATCTTTCTAATTTACATCAGTTATAATCAGGTATATCAGTCTTCTATGAAAATCTTCTTGAATTTATCAAGCGCGGCAATCAGATTTGATTTAATGTCGTCGTCTATCGCTTTTTTTTCCTTAATAGCGGTATAGATTTCGGGGTAATTATTTTCTATATAAGATAAAAGCTCTTTTTCGTATTTCTTAAGCGAGGANAGGCTGTATTCATNCAGATAGCCGCCGTTGGCCGCAAATAATATCACGACCTCTTTCTCCACCGGCATCGGGTCGTATTGAGCCTGTTTAAGAAGTTCCGACATCATCCTGCCTCTGGCAAGCATCTCCTGAGTGGTTTTATCGAGATCGGCTCCGAACTGAGAAAATGCCGCCAACTCCCTGTACTGTGCCAAAGAAAGCCTTAAACCGCCGGAAACCTGTTTCATAGCTTTAATCTGGGCATCTCCTCCAACTCTGGACACTGAAAGTCCGGCATTTACGGCAGGTCTGACACCGGCATAAAATAAGTCGGTTTCCAAAAATATCTGTCCGTCAGTAATAGATATAACATTGGTCGGAATATATGCAGACACGTCTCCCGCCTGAGTTTCGATTATAGGCAGAGCGGTCAGCGACCCTCCGCCGTGCGCATCGTTTAGTTTTGCCGCTCTTTCCAAAAGCCTTGAATGCAGATAAAAAACATCTCCCGGATAGGCTTCCCTTCCCGGAGGTCTTCTTAAAAGCAGTGAAAGCTCTCTATACGCAACGGCATGCTTGGATAAATCATCGTATATTATAAGGCAGTGCATACCGTTGTCCCTAAAATATTCGCCCATTGTAGCCCCGGTATANGGGGCAAAATATTGAAGCGCCGCCGGATCGCTGGCATTTGCCGCTATTATCGTGGTATATTCCATAGCTCCTGCGTCCGTCAAACGGTCATATATATATGAAACACTTGACTGCTTCTGCCCTATAGCTACATATATGCAGTAAACCCCCGAACCTTTTTGATTCAATACGGTATCAATGGCTATGGCGGTTTTACCGGTCTGTCTNTCCCCGATAATAAGTTCTCGCTGCCCTCTTCCAATGGGTATTAATGCATCTATTACTTTAATTCCGGTATATAAAGGCTCGTTTACCTTTTTTCTCTGCACTATGCCGGGAGCTTTTTTTTCTATTGCCGAATATTTTTCGGCTTTAATTGGATTTTTTCCGTCTATCGGTCTCCCAAGTCCGTCGAGAACCCTGCCTACTACGCCCATTCCAACAGGAACTTCGGCTATATTGCCGGTTCTTTTTACGGTATCGCCTTCTTTGACTAAAAATTCTTCACCCAATATNACAACGCCCGCATTATCTTCCTCCAAATTTAAAACATAACCGTAAACGTCGGGAGAAAACTCAAGCATTTCGCCAATCATCGCATTTTTAACGCCGTATATTTTTGCTACGTTGTCCCCTACGGACAAAACAACGCCTACCTCGCTTATATCTATATTTTTGGTATAAGATTCTATCTTGCTCTTTATGATATCTGTAATCTCTGAAGCTTTAATCGCCATAAATATATGCCCTTTGTTTTAAATATTTATAAAAATTATCCGACTGCGTTTTTATGCTGGCGTCGTATAATACGTTTTCCGCATTTATTATATAGCCGCCTATCAGTCCTTCATTAACCTCTTCATACATAACAACCGTTTTACCCGAAGATTTTTCTATAATATTTTTTATCTTGCTTTTTTCCTCCGGTTCTAATTTTTTTGCAGAAATCACTCTAATCCTTAATATATTTAAAAAATTGTCTCTCAAAATCGAATACTCGTCGAAAATTTTCGGCAGATATCCGGTTCTTTCGTTTTCTATCAGAAGATGAATAAAATTTATAAAATATGTATTAAGCGATAATACTCCGCTTAATAAACCGATAACCTCAAACCTTTCGTCTTTGCCGATATACGTCTGCGATAAAAATTCTTTAAGACATAACTTATTGTTGCAAAAACTTATAAAATTATTAAGGTCGTTAAAAATCTCTTCGACTATGCCGGAATCTGCGGCTATTTCAAAAAGAGCGGCGGCGTACCGCCTGCTTATCCGATTGTTTTGCAAATGCGTCCTCTATAAGTTTAAGAAACTTATCGTTTATTTTCCCGCCGGAACCGGCGGCTATTTCTCTTTGCAGAATTTCCCCCGCAGATTTAAAAGACATATCTAACGCATCTTCGAATAGCCTTTTTTTTTGATTTTCTATTTCAGATTCTGCCTGTTTTATATAGCTATTCAAAATTTTTTCGGCGGATGTCCGCGCGTTTTCTATGATACCGTTTTTTTCTTTTTCAGCTTCTTTTAAAGCCTCTTTTTTAATATCTTCTATTTCATTTTTAACTTCCGCAAGTCTTGCTGCGGCTTCTTCATAAAGTTCCTTGGCTTTTTTTTCGTACTCCTCGGCTTTAGCTAAAGCCGATTCTATATCTTTTTTATTCTAAAATTTTTTTATATATTGAATTTGCAAGTTCTTCCGATCTGGACTTATAGTAATCGGCTATCGCCTTTTTTTCTTCGCCGAAGTTCTTAATTATATCTTTTAATTTTAAATATGCATCCTTTTTTGCCGAAGAAATAATAATGCCTGCCTCGGTTAAACCGTCTTTGCGGCAAGTTTCTTTTACTCTGTTGATTTCGAT
>JGI24721J26819_10006156_pt1 | contig 11779 bp, 9 predicted proteins | sample YelNatPaOPGAMG01_FD_26819 | JGI IMG/M metagenome (IMG submission 26819)
ATTTATATTACATAAATGTAATATAAATAAAAACTTTTTATATGTCAAGTTATTGTTAATATATTTCTTAATGTTAACTACTCTTTGGTATTAATTATTTGTGCGATATAAGTTAATTATTATTCTTTTACTAAAAAATTAACTTTTGTTTTAAATTTTTTTTAAAAAAAATCTTGACACTAAGTCTAAATTCTTATATTATTTTAAAAGAGATATATAAAATCATATAAGGGGGGATAGAATGGATGAGCAAATTTCAAAAGGTGACAATCTTTTAATCCACACATCTGAAGATTTTCTTCAAAAAGCAAATTTAAACGCTAAGCTTTATGAAGAGTACCTTCAGTGGGCAAAAAATGATTGGGAAGGTTTTTGGGATTATTTTGGAAAAAAAGAGATTACATGGTTTGAACCTTATAAANAAGTATTTGATAATTCAAACGCCCCATTTTACAAATTCTTCGTGGGCGGAAAACTAAACATTAGTTATAACTGCATTGATAGGCACTTATCTACATGGAGAAAAAACCGAGCTGCAATAATCTGGGAGAGCGAAATCGGCGAAAGCAAAACAATAACTTATAGAGAACTCTATTATCAAGTAAATAAATTTGCAAATGTATTAAAAACTTTAGGCGTAAAAAAAGGTGATAGGGTAGTACTTTACATGCCAATGATTGTAGAACTTCCCATTGCAATGCTTGCATGCGCTAGGATTGGAGCTATACACAGTGTAGTGTTTGGTGGGTTTTCGCCAGCTGCACTGAAAGAGCGCATATTGGATGCAAATGCAAATGTAATTATAACAGCGGATGGTGGAAGAAGGGGTGGTAGAGCTATACCCTTAAAAGATAGCGTAGATGAAGCCATAAAAGATTTAAAAAATATCAAATATGTCGTAGTTGTAAAACATATCGGTAGAGATGTTTTTATGAAAACACTGAGAGATTTTTGGTGGAACGATCTTATGAGTGATCCTGATTATGCAAAAAATTACTGTGAGCCAGAAGTTATGGATTCAGAAGATCCTTTCTTTTTGCTATACACATCTGGTTCTACTGGAAAACCAAAAGGTGTTTTGCATACAACCGCAGGTTACCTTATATGGCGTATATTAACTGCTAAATGGGTATTCGATTTAAAAGACGAGGACACATTTTGGAGTACAGCTGATTTAGGTTGGATTTCTGGTCACTCTTACACCTTATATGGTCCATTATCGGTTGGCTCAACAACGCTTATTTATGAAGGCATACCAACATACCCAGATCCAGGTCAATGGTGGCGCTTGATTGAAAAATATAGCGTAAATGTTTTATACACAGCACCAACAGCACTTAGGGCACTTATGAAGTACGGTGAAGAATACCCAAAAAAATACAACTTGTCATCTTTGAGATTGCTAACTACCGGTGGCGAAAGACTTAATTCTGCTGCATGGTTGTGGTATTACAAAAATGTAGGTCAAGAAAAATGCCCTATCATTGATGCTTACGGTCAAACAGAAACAGCTGGCCATATGCTTTCGTCTTTACCGGTAAAACCCCAAAAACCTGGTTCTGTAGGTATCCCTGTGCCTGGCGCGTTTCCTGAGATTGTCGATGATGAAGGCAATATTATCAATGAGCCATACAAAACAGGAAATTTAGTCTTTACAAAACCCTGGCCATCAATGGTTCGAACACTCTGGCAAAACGATGACCTGTATAAAAAAACTTACTGGAGTGCTTTTGACGGCAAATACTATTTAACTGGAGATATCGCTTACAAAGACGAAGATGGGTACTACTGGATGGAAGGCAGGATTGATGATGTCGTTAATGTTTCTGCTCATAGGATAGGCTGTGCTGAAATTGAAAACGCATTAACTAGCTATCCTGCTATTGCTGAAGCAGCTGTCGTAGGCGTACCAGATGATGTGACAGGTGAAGCAATTTTTGCCTATGTTGTCCTCAAAGAAGGTGTCGATTTAACCCATCACGATGAGGTTGTGCGCGATATAAGGGACCATGTGGGCAGACAAATTGGCCCAATAGCAAAACCATCTGAAATTGTTTTTGTTGACCAAATGCCTAAAACAAGGTCTGGAAAGATAGTAAGACGACTATTAAAGGCACTTGCTACAGACAAACCTATCACTCAAGATACTTCCACACTTGAAGATATAAGCGTTATTGAAAAACTCAAAAAAGCCCTCAAAGAAAGAAACGATTAACATTTTTTTATTTGGCCAGCGGTTTTGCTGGTCAAATAATTTTTCAACAAATTTCACTCTTTACATATTTTTTTCACTTTCTTGAAGATTCTTTTACACTTAAACCATATAGTTGAAAGAGAACTAAATTAGGAGGCAAAATTATGGCAGAATTTACACGAAGGGAAGCAATTGAGATTTTTGGTGCTACGCTTGCAACACTATTGATCAACCCAACTGTATACGCTAGCCAAATTGGCGATACGGGCGTAAAAATCTCTTTTGAGGAAACTGATAAGCCCGGCATAATTTTTATCGTTGGCGATGGTATGCCTGTTTCTACATTAACAGCACTTTATCGTCTAAGGCAGAATTTAGGCACAAAAATGACTTTTTACAGGCGCTTTCAAGACCCAAATACCGTTGTTGCCTATATGGGTACTGCAAGTTTATCTAGTGTTGTAACTGATTCTGCGCCTGCAAGTGCAGCATGGGCAACGGGTACACACACTGCCAATCATTTTCTAAGCGTTTTGCCAAATGGAAAAATACTTAAAACAATAGGTGAGATTGCCAAAGAAAACGATTATGAGGTAGGTTTTGTTACAACCACACGCGTAACGCATGCAACGCCTGCTGCCTGGTACTCACATAACAAAGATAGGGATGATGAAGCAAACATTGCGCTTGAAGCTTTAAAACTAAAACCAGCTGTATTGATGGGTGGAGGCCTAAAGTACTTTAGCAAAAACACAAACCCTAAACTGCCAAACGATACATTATCAGATTTTAAGAAAGAAGGCTATGAAGTGTATACGGATAAAAATCAATTAAAAAACATTGATTACAACAAACCCATCTTAGGGCTTTTTAACAAATCGCACATAGACTATTACATTGATAGATTAAACGATAAAAAATTAGAAAACCAGCCTTCACTTGCTTTAATGAGCGCAATTGCACTAAAAAAGCTCCAGATGGCAAAAAAAGGCTTTGTCCTCCAAATAGAAGCGGGTAGAATAGATCATGCAAACCATGCAAATGACGCCTTCGGCGCATTAATGGAAACAGCAGAGCTCGATCAAGTATTGGATGTAGTAGATGACTACATCTCAAAAAACCCCAAAACACTGGTTATTGTCACAAGCGATCACGGCACGGGTGGTTTTGGTGTATACGGCACAGGACTAGATTATAATGATTCAACCGAAGCCTTTCTAAAATACAAGCAGGTAAAAGCAAGCATACCATACATTGCAAACAAAATTGACAATAAAAGCCCCAAAGAAGTCCAAGAGATTGTAGAGTACTATACAGGCTTTCCTATATCATTGGATGAAGCCCAGCTCATTATAGAATCAAGAAGTCCAGCCTTTACTGGAATTACAGGTAATTACCTATACAGAGCCTATGATTCTTGTGCATTAGGTGCAGTGTTAGCAAAATGCGTCTACCCTATCTCAAAAGATGGAGACCAAATAGGAAAACCAGATCTACGCAGGGGCAATATTTATTTTGTATCCACTACACACACAGGAGAGGATCAAGTCGTATTAGCATACGGTTATCGTGCACAAGAGGTAATTAATTCAAGAAGATTTGAAAATACAGACCTTTATAAATCTATGCTTAATTTCTTAAGGATCAGCTATCACAAAAACCCAACTATGAGTTCTGCTCAAGCAAAAGTTTATCTAAAAGAACTATACAAAAGTTGCTCTTATGAAAAACTAGCAAGCAGTTTAGAGCTGCATGTAAGCTAAGGTAAAAAAATAAATTTGTTTAATAAACCAAAAGGACCAAAACAAGGAGGTCCAAGATGGAAGAAAAAAATTACAATAAAATGATTGAAAAACTAACGCACGCATATCAACCTATTGTAAACATGCAAACAGGCACGACTTTAGGTTTTGAAGCATTGTTGAGAAATTTTTCAGAAATAGGTTTTGAAAGCATTGATGATGTATTTGATTTTGCTTATTTAAATGACAGCTTATTTACAATAGATATAAACTTGAGAAAAAAAGCTGTAAAAAAACTCATAGATAGTGGTCTATTTCACAACGAAACAATGCTTTTTTACAATCTAGATAATAGAATCTTGGCATCAAAAGATTATGAGTTCGGCAAAACAATAGAGCTTCTAAACGAATTTAACATTAAAGCTTCAATGGTATGTTTTGAGGTATCAGAAAAACATTATATTGAATGTTCCGAATATTTAACAGAAATTATGCGCAATTACAAAAAGCAGGGTTTTAGTATAGCGATAGATGACTTTGGTATAAAATTTTCAGGTTTAGAGTATATTTACCATTTTGAGCCAGATTTTGTAAAGGTTGATAGATTTTTTATAAGTGATATCAATAAAAATCACAAAAAAAGATTATTTGTTGAACATGTAATTAGCTTGTGTTCAAAGCTGGGTATTCGTACCATTGCCGAAGGTATAGAAACAGAACAAGAATTAAAAGAATGCAAAGATATGGGTTTTAATTTTGTTCAAGGCTACTTCGTAGAAAAACCTCAGATAGATTTGACAGTTTTGAAATTAAACTACAATAAATTAAATGAAATTAAAAACACAAGGAGCAATACAAACAAATACCTCATATCGGAGAACTTAAAATTAATCGAACCCATACACATAAACGATAGCATAATTAATTGCCTTTATAGATTTAAAGATGACAGCACAGACCTCTTGCCTGTGGTTGATGATAACTCTTTTCCTCTTGGTATCATAAGAGAAAAAGACCTAAAAAATTACGCTTATTCACCATACGGAAAAGATTTATTGACAAATAGGACCTATAGCAAGCCCCTATCTGCTATTGTAACAAAAGCACCCATTGCTTGTGTAAATAGCAACATTGAAGATATAATTGAAAATTTTGTACAAACAAATGCCGAATCCACTAAAGACATTACGCCTGTAATAGTTGTAAAAGAAAGAAAATACATAGGCTATTTAGATGCGCCTACGCTGATAAATATCATCCACAAATATAATCTAACACGCGCAGCAAACCAAAATCCTCTAACAAAACTACCCGGTAATAATCTTATCAAAGATTACATACAAGATGCAATAGACAAAACAAAACAAGTTGCATTTGCGTATTTTGATATAGATAAATTTAAAGTTTTTAATGACGCATTTGGCTTTAGGCAAGGCGATAGAGTAATCTTGTTTTTGGCTGATTTATTGCAAAAAGTTTTTAATGAAAAACACTACTTTGTAGGCCATGTTGGTGGTGATGATTTTTTTGTTGGTTGTGATTTATCAAGGGTCAGTTTTAATGAAGCTTTTGCAAAATGCAAAAAAGCTCAAGATGATTTTAACTATTTAAGTAAAATATTCTACCCAAAAGAAATATTAGATCAAGGCTATATTAAAGCAAAAGATAGGGATGGCATAGTAAAAAATTTTGGGCTAGTTACTGTTAGCTTTGCCCTACTTTGCATAACTCAAACTGCTTCTAACTACATAAGTGATGAAAGAATTTCTAAAATCTTAGCCATGCTTAAAAAAGAAGCAAAATCCAGCGCCACTTTTTGTGCGGCTACATTCTTTGCACCAAATTATGACCCTGCAAAAGTATACTTTTTAAACACCAAACAAATAACAGGGGGCGTAAAATGAAAACAGTCAACGAAATATTAGCTTACCATAAAGAAATTCTAAAAACTGCTTCAGAAAAAGAAAAAGGTGCTTTGTATAACAGTATTGGCCAGCTATATTGCTATAAGGGTAAAGCAAATACTGCAATTAAATTTTTTCAACTGGCAGTTGAAATTGATAAAAAATACGACTTAAAAAACAATTTAGCCATTGATTATTTAAATTTAGGAAACGCTTATAGAGTAACAGGCGATCTCGAAAAAGCTAAAGAAAAAATCAAAAAGGGTCTTCAGTTAGCTATAAAACTTAAAGATACACATTGGGTTGCAGTAGGCTATAAGTATTTGGCACTTTTTTACCAAGCAAAAGGCAACTTGGATAAGTCAAAGGTATTTATTGACAAATCATCCGAATTATTGGTAGCAATAGGTGAGCTTACTGTAAAAAGAAAAATACACAGATGCTTATATTTAGAATAAAAAAAAGAAAAAATAGTAGTAACAATAGAACCAATGTAATTTTAGAAGGACTCTTTTGGAGTCCTTCTTTATTTATTTGGGGGGTATTTTAGAAACCGTTTTCACTCAAATATTTAAATATCAAGTTTTTAGTTGATTGAGGAAGCGGTATATATCCTAAACTTTCTGCTGCTTTATCGCCATTTTTAAATGCCCACTTAAAGAAATCAGCTGCTTGTTTGTGTTGAGGTGTAGATTGTTTTGGTATAAGCACAAATGTAGCTGATACTATAGGCCAAGTTTTAGGGCCGTTTTGGTTTACTAACGCTTCACAAAAACCATTACTTACCTGCCAGTGTGCTTTTGCAGCAGCTTCTCTAAATGCTGCAACGCTAGGGACAACCCATTTGCCTTCTTTGTTTTGTAACTCTACACTGGTTAGATGATTTTGCAGCCAAAATGCATACTCTACATACCCAATTGAGCCTTTGATCTGTTTTACATAGTTTGATACACCCATATTACCTTTGCCGCCTACACCTGTTGGCCAGTTTACAGATAAACCATAGTGAATTTTATCATTCCATTCTTTGCTAATCTGACTTAACCAGTATGTTACATTCCAGTTTGTACCAGAACCGTCTGCCCTGTGAACAATTGTAATAGGTATATGTGGTAGATTTAGTTTAGGGTTATCCTTTTTAATTTGAGGATCATCCCAGTACTTAATCTCTCCCATAAATATTTTAGGTACAACTGCATTGGATAACTTGAGCTGGTTGTCCTTAATACCTGGGATGTTTACTACCAATACTATACCTCCAACAAGAGAGGGAAACTGAAGCAGGTTTTTTTTATCAAGCTCTTCTTTAGACAAACACATATCTGTGCCACCAAATGCTACAACACCCTGACTTACTTGCTGTATACCTGCACCAGAGCCAACACCTTGGTAGTTTACCTTAGTATGTGTAGCTTTCTCATACTCAAAAGCCCACTTAGTGTAAACTGGATAGGCAAAAGTAGAACCCGCTGCGTTAATGTTTGCACCATAAGATTTACCTAAACCAATAAAGATTAAAAAAGCCAAACTAAGAAAAAACCATTTTGATAATTTCATACATACCCCCAAATTGGCGCTATTTTGACGCCTACTTTGTATATTGTATATTATAAGTTGTTAATTAAACATCAAGAAATTGTAAAATTTTTGTAAACTGACTACTGTAATGATTTGATAATTTCAATAAAATCCTGCTCGCCAATTTGACCTGGCACCCTAACCTTTGGTATACCCTGTTTATTTATAAAAATACTTGTAGGTGTAGCAAAAATCCCACCCAGTGGAGCAGTTTGGCCATAGTTGCCCCAATAGAGAGGATATCTAACGCCAAATTGTGAAGCAAATGCTCTAATTTCTTCAATGTGATCGAATGGATCAACACCTATTATAATCACATTTTTCTGATTTTTACCATAAAGCGCATAGAGCTTATTTAGCGTAGGCACTTCTTTTTGGCAATAATAACAGCCGATATCAAAAAAAGTCATCACAACAATTTTACCTTTAAAATTTGCCACATTTGCCCTTTGAGCATTTGTGCCTATTAAATCTAAATTAAACGCAAAAGCATTGCTTGTTATAAACAAAATCGTTACTAACACAAACAAAAATTTCTTTACAAACATAACAAAACCTCCTTGCTAAGGGCTCAAAGTTATCACAGATAAATATAAAAATCAATTATTTTAAAAAGACTTTATTATTTTTTTTGCTCGCTTACATTCATTAACCAATATACTATACCTAAAATTAAAACTAGCAAACCAAGTATAGCAACCTCTTCAGACTTTCGAGGCTCCAGTGAAAATATCAGTATCTTTCGCAACAATGCCGCCATTGCAAGACTAATAAACACATTTAAAGCAAATTTTTTTCCCTTTAGACGTTTTACTTCTTCTTCTAAAAGCTCTCTTATCGTCCACAATATCAACATAGCCCCAAGTATATTTATCACTGTGTTTTCGAATGATGAAGTAGAACTTATCAAAAATTTAGCTATATCAGAAACAAACAAGAAAAATATTAAAAAACTTGTTAGTACAAGCAAACTAACCAAACCAACATCAAAAAAATAAGAAATTCTTGCACTTATACGAACAATGTTTGTTTCAATTTTACTTTTTGCAATATAAAATTGGCTTTCATCAATATATGAACTTGTCATTATATCCAAATTTATATCCAATATCTTATCTACTGACAGTTTTAACTCTTCCTGTCTGTTAAGGACATCATAATTTTCTAATATGAGGCTATGCAAAAAAGATCTAACAAAGGTCATTGTAGCACTAACATAATGCGATGGTAAACCAATCTGTGCGTGCACTTCTCCAATTTTTTTAATCTTTCTTAGGTAATCTTCATTGTATTTTCCGCTAAATAATTCTAAAAACCACAACTTTAACTTTTCTTTATGACGGTTTTTTATTTCCTCATCAGATAAAAATTTACTATAGTTATCAAATTTAGATATAAATAGATGGAGCTCTTCTGCAAAAGAATTAGCGTTGTTTTGCGCTAATTCTTTTAAGCTACCAAGATTGTTAACATCATCTTTTGTAAAATTGTATATTTGGTTAATCTTTTCTATTGTTTCCATATTGTGTTTTTTAAGATAAAAAAAAGGATTTGTCAAGAAAAAATCTGCCTACAATTTGTAGGCAGAAAAAATCTTATGGGCATGCGTCAGTATATGGAACTTTTCCTAAATCAACTAAAAAAGCTTTAAAAGGAGCAATAAATTGCATAGCTTCGCCTTTTGAGCCTTTAAATGTCATTTTTGTAAACATTCCCATATTTAAAAAACCAAAATCTCCAGCTGCCAAGGATTTCCAATTCTTAGTAGTCGCATACATTACAAACTCAGGGTGTTGATCTTTTTCTACACCACCGTAAACACAAACAGCCTTACCATTTTCATATTTAACCTCAACCTCTGAAATCACTTTTGGGTTGCAATCCTGTCTGTAAAAAGCTATAGACTTATAGCCTTTTTCTTTGTTTACATTGTAATTTGACCATTCTGCCATAGTAGACTGTAGATGCTCGTTCCAGTAAGAACAAAATTCTTTGGTCCAATTGGGACTCATCCATGGCTCTGCAGCATACGATATAGAGCTTAAACCCAACAAAATCAACGAACTTAATATTAACCGTTTAAACATACACACCTCCAAAAAATGACATATTCATAGAATACGATTATACAATATATAACTAAATTTTTTTGTCAACAAAAAACTTGCAAATTTTGTAATTTTTTTAAATATTAGAGTTTGGGTGGCTTAGACTTATTTGTAAAAAACCATTTTATATGCCTTAGAGCCTCAAATAAAAAAGGCACATAAAAACTAAATATTTTTATAATATTTTTAGGGTAAAAAACCACTTTAAAACCCTTTTTATCTTCTTTGTGGAGTCTTTTTAAAAAAGCTAAAAACAATTTTTTATTTTTTTGCAGCAGAGTCTTGCTGAGCATTTTGTTGTACCTATCTAAAAGCATTGTGGTTTTCCATCTTAAGAGTTGCTTTTTGTCATATCCAAGACCAAGCGCATACCTATATGGTGATTTAATAAACTCTAAACTTTCAAACAATTTATCAATATCAGAAATTAGTGAAGTATTATCTTCATGCAATCTCCAAACTGCGATTGTTTTGTTTAAAAGAATNACATTACCCGAAAGGCACAGTCTTAAAAAAGATTCAACATCTTCATTTATTATATCGTGCTTATAAAATCCGATTTTTAGAGCAGCTTGTCTTAAAAATAGCGTTGCTGCATGAAAATAGGGAATTTTATTCCAATTGAGAAACACATAAAAACCATTAATACATGTTTCTTCTTTGCGTTTGTATGTTATTCTTGAATTATCATACACAGTTTCGGCTAGTGCCATAACCATAACAATATTTGCACATTCTTTTTTGTGGTAAAAATCTATTTTGCCTATCATTGTGGAAATGGCATCAGTCGATATCAAATAATCATCGCCATCAAGATTCAGTACATAATCACCCGTTGCATACTCGTATAAAAGCTTTCTATGGTTAGCTACCCTGCCAATGTTCTTTTCGTTTCTATAATACTTTAAACGTTTATCTTGGTAGTGTTTTACAATATCTTTTGTTTCGTCAACAGATGCATCATCGGATACTATTACTTCTAAATTTGGATAATCTTGTCCTAAAGCAGAATCAATAGCTTGTTTTATATATTTTGCTTGATTGTATGCTGGTATAGTAATTGACACCTTTGGTTTATTCATTATGTATCCTCAAAATTTTACTAAATACTAACAATAACAAAAAAAACTCACTGGCAACAAACGCAATGCTTGCCCCCAAATCTTTAAAAAAATACCCTAATGTTAAACAAGTTATTATATCAAATATTGATACAAACACAATGCATTTTGTAAAGTACCTTTCAAAATTTAGGTTGATTAGACCAATTGTACCAAATAGNTAATTAAAACTACCAAAAAATATTACAAAACTTAAAACCCTCATATCAATTACAGCTTCAATCATAGNTTTTGCGGCAATNATTTTTATAATAAAATTAGANAATATCAATACTAAAAAAACAATTACAAAAAGTATTAAACCATAGTATTTTGCTATAGAAAATAAATTTTTAATAGCATCTTTTCTTGATATAGTATGGTATTTTTTTGATAAATGCGGGTATAAGCTTTGACCAATAGGGCTCATTAAAGCCTGCAAGCTTATGATAATTTTTGACGCCAATGCATAATAGCCCACAGCTGTGTTTGTAGATACAAGCCCTAAAAAAAATGTATTTGCATTTCTATAAATGTTTGTTGATAGTATTGCTAAAAATAAATGCCAGCCATCAATAAGTTGATTTTTAATATTTGCTAAATTAAATGAGAATTTGATATTAAATTGCTTTATTGCAATATAGAAAGCTACCAAACCTCCCACCAAAAAGCCCAGTGAATTAATCAAGGGCACATATAAGTAATTTTTTTCTTGCCTAATAAAAATAAATATACACAAAGTAAAAAAAAGCTTTATCAGTATATTAATAAATGTGATATATTTCATTTTTTCTAAACCCTGGAAAAGCCAAACAGGAAAAAGCATCTGTCCAATCAATATAAGGAGAGAAAAATAAAATATCTCATACTCGCTATAAAACTTTTTAAAACTAAAAATAATAACTGTAGAAAAAATTACGCTCAAAATAACAAAAGCTAATTTAACAAACAAAACAGATGAAAATACTTCAGAAATTTTTTGAGAATTGTCACGGTTTATTGATATTAATTTTGTTGCAGACAAACTAAAGCCGTAATCGGTAAAAATAACAAAGTATGCAGCAAAAGATTGAGCAAAAGCTACAAGACCGTACTTTTCTATACCAATTGTTCTAACTAAGTATGGTATGGTAATAAAAGGCAAAATGTAGTT
>JGI24721J26819_10006164_pt1 | contig 11768 bp, 7 predicted proteins | sample YelNatPaOPGAMG01_FD_26819 | JGI IMG/M metagenome (IMG submission 26819)
GCCGTGGGGTAATCCACTCCGGGCAGGGTCATGAGCAGTTTGACCTCCGGAATGGGGTAGGCCAGGTAGCCAGCCCTCTGACACCATCCTGATTTAGGTTTTGAGTTAATAGTTGCCCTCCGTCCCTGACCCGGTGAGCTAAAGTCAAGCCACAGACCCAGCTGCTGGGAAGCGCTCACGCCATTGTCATACCCGATACGGCGGCGGTTACATTGGCGCAGCTAGCCCTGTAGCCGCCGACGCGAGTCGGCCGAAAACCAAGAAAGCGAAATGCGATCAGAAAGCGCGGCCACGCATCAATCTCAGGCCGAGAGCCCGCGCGCGTGCAAAGTCACGCCTCAGCCTGGGGAACCGCTTGCTGGCGGAGAACCGTCTTGAGAATTTTGCCACTGGCGTTGCGGGGTAAGCTCACCAGGAAATGCACCCGGCGTGGCACCTTGTAATCGGCTACCTTCTCTCGCACAAAGGCCAGCAGTGCCCGTTCGTCCACGCGCATCCCATCCACCGGCGCCACAAATGCCACCGGTTGCTCGCCCCGACGCGGATCGGGCACACCCACCACCGCTGCTTCTTTGACACCGGGGAACTGGTGGATGACCTCCTCGATCTCGCGCGGATAGACATTCAGGCCGTTGACGATCACCAGGTCCTTCTTGCGGTCCGTCACATAAAAGTAACCGTCCGAATCGTAGTAGCCCAGGTCACCAGTCAACAGCCAGCCGTTGCGAAGGGTCTTGGCGGTTTCTTCCGGCTGGTTCCAATACCCGACCATCACGTTGCCCCCCCGCACACACAACTCACCTGTAACACCGGGTGGCAGCAGGTTGCCGTTGTCGTCCTGGACCGACAGCTCCACACCCGGAATGGGCACGCCAATGGAGCCTTCTTTCCAAGGCCCATGGATGGGATTGAGGCTGACGACCGGGCTGGCCTCGCTCAGCCCGTAGCCTTCGATCAACGGCACGGGCATGGTGGCATTGAACTGGCGCAGCAACTGCACCGGCAACGGTGCACCGCCACTGATGCAGATGCGCAACGGCTGTTGGGCCGGCAAGCCAGCTTGGAGCAAGACACGGAAAAATGCGGGCACTGCCGGCAAGATCGTCGCCCCATGCTGCAAGATCTCCTGAATCACGTTCTTGGGGGGATGCAACGACCGCACCAACACCAGTGAGCCCCCCACCAACAGCGGCAGCAACACGTTCACCGTCAGCATGAAACTGTGGAACATGGGCAATACACCCGCAAACCGGTCATGAGGCACTGCGGCTAACACCTGCCGGCAACTGCCCACATTGTGCAACAGGTTACCGTGAGTGAGCATGGCGCCCTTGGGCCGACCCGTGGTGCCGGAGGTGTAGATCAGCAGGGCTAAGTCCGCCTCGGTCCGATCCGGAAATTGGCTGGCCTGGGCGCGGGCTTGCGACAGCTCGGGCAACTGTTCCACTGGCCACACCCTCAGCCCGGGCCGAGCCGCTTGAACAGCCGGCAGCAGCTCTCCCATGGCCGCCTCAGTGATCAATACCTCAATGCCCGCATCAGCCAGGATGTAATTGACCTCGTCGGGCTTGAAAAACGAGTTGATCGGGACCACCACCGCGCCGGCGCGCAGCGCACCAAACAAGGCCGGAACGAACTCCGGTCGGTTCTTCAGCCATAGTCCAACCCGGTCTCCGGGCTGCACCCCCAGCGCTGTGCGCAGGTAAGCCGCTACACACAAGGTTTGGTCCAAGAGGGTGGCATAAGTCAATTGGGTGTCGCCCCAAAAGATCGCCGGCTGCTGCGGCCGTTGGTCGGCCACCGCCGCAAACGCTGTCGCCAAATTCATGGCCGCCAAGTGTGGAGGTTGCTTCGCCGGTGCAAAGCTTAAAGTTAAGATCGCTTTATCGGGCCTGTGGACACTTGGGCCGGGACAGGCGCGCCGTCCAGCTAACGTTCGATCAAACCCGGCTTGCGGCGGCCGGGATGACGAGCCAGCCCCAGGCCTGCCGGCGAGCCCTTTGGTCCCCCCTCACGTTGGCGGCTGCGTGCGCGGACGCACCCTCCACGCAGCAGGTCCCACGAAAATACCAGGAGCACCGGCCCGTGGCCGGAGCTGCCCATGCCTATCGCACCCCAAGGCCAAACCGGGGCACTCCGCCGGCTAGGACATGCCCGCAGCCTGCGGGTCGATGGCCGTTCGAGATTTCGGTCTTTCGAGCTCTTGAATTTGTTTCGGATTTTGGGTGTAGGATTTCGTGCTTAGGCTATGAGCTGCTTGGCCCGTCCAGGTCCGGCACAATCGCCTTCCGGAGCGCCTGCCAGAAAGGGCGGCCTACGTTTGAGGACGGCCTTTGCGACCGGACCGATCCTGCGCAGGCTCAGTGGCCTGGCTTGGACCAGGACTTGGCAGGGTTGGTGGTGGGGACGGGATTTCGGCCGCAGCCTTGATCATGTCTTGAATGACCCGGCTCAGATCGGGTAAGCCGGGAGCAGGGATGATGATCCGGTCCCGATGGCCTCGGCTCTCTTCGGTGATGGACAGGAACCGGCCGCGGGCATTCTCGCGCAGCACAAACAGGAACGTCTTACGCTCGATTTGGAGCTGGTCAGTTTTGAGCGTATGCTCCGGGGCCTTGGCGCCTGAGCCCGGAGCCGATTCAGGTGGCCGCCGTTCCGATGAAGACGCGTCCTGGCTGTTCATACCCAAAGCTCCCCGCTGTGGGCCAGAGGGCTTCTGGTCCCAGCGTGATCGAGTCTGCAGAGCCCAGCCCGGTTGTCAATACCGGAATTTGGCTGCGGAAATGTAGCGAGTCGGGTCCGGAGGGTTCATCACGCGCCAGGTGTAATAGCCCAAGCCAATCAAGGCCAGCACATTGAGGCCTTGAGCTAAGCCGTGCCAGAGCCGGAAAGCCCGTTGCGCTTGCTGGCGTTGGGCCGGCGTGACAGCCTGCCGGTAGAGTTCCTCCCGATAGACGGTCTGGTGGAGCCGGGTCAGCTTGGGCTGCAACCACAGCCCGCCGGTTAATCCTACAGCGATCACCCCGGCTAACACGTAAAGGCTAAGTCGCGGCAACACCCGGCCCAGGTAAACCCGCTCGGCCAACTGATGCGCCACCGCAATGGCCCCACACCAAAGCTGCAGCAGGTAAAACCGCTCCATCACCTTCTGGGCGATCCATCCCGCATAGGCATCCGAAAAAACCTGCTTGACCTCGGCTGTGAAAAAGGTCGGTGCCACTGCCAGGGTGAAAAACAAGCTGCCCCCAAACCACACCACGGCGTTCATGACCCCGATCAAGCGCAACAGCGTGCTCACGGCTCGACCATAAACCCACCGCTTGCCCCATGCCAAGCCCACAACAGCAGCCAAGCAAGTCCGCAGCCCAGACCCGCCGGGCGGGCATGGAGCCGGGAGCATGGGGCATGGAGCGTTGAGCACGGGGATCGGAAGACCGAGGACGCAGGACCGAGGACAGAGGACGTTCAACCGTAGCCGCCGCCGTAAGGCAGCGGACATCGCTCCAGGGCAAGCGCAGGGCCGCCCTGGGTAGGCAAGCCGCCGCACTCCAAACGCTACCACGCAGGGCCGGGCGCTTGCACCGACGCGAGGCGTATGGAGTGCGTCAGCTTGCTGGCGCTGTGGGCTCTCCAGGGTGACACAACCCAGCCAAACCCTTCCTTCGGCTCTCTGAATGGAGTCGGCTCAAGTGTCCAGCCGTGCGCGTGGGTAATAGAGCGGAATCTTTCGGACCGTAGCGCTCATGCTCGGAAACCGCAGAGACGCCAAGAGCGCGGAGAGGCATCGTCCAAATGGGTGTTTCCCATCTCTCGCGTATTCTGTGTTCTGTGGTTTGATGGTTTAGGGAAGCTGTGGCTGGTGGCTTCGGCCGGCGGGCGAAACCGACCGGCCAGCGCGAAAATACCATTTTGTGCAAGGCAGTGCGCGCGTTCGGATCGCGTGCTTTCGAGTCACGTTGGGTTCGCCGTGGTGTCGGGCCTGTCCCGCGTGCGGCCGGCACGGAGTTTAAGGAAAGCGGTCCAGCCGGTGCGCACGGCTCCGGATGTGACCAGCTTGTTGCAGCAGGCCGAGCCACGGCAGGTTCCGCTGAGCAAGGCGCATCTCATTGTCTTGCGTTCCGCCGACTCACGTCGGCGCCTACAGGGGATCAGTGGGCCGGCCCGTAGCCGCCGGCGTAAGCCAGCGGACCTGGCGGACCCAAGGAATCAATCCGCCGACTCACGTCGGCGGCTACCAGCTGTAGCGCAGAGCCGGGCAACCGTGGGCTCACCGGTAGCCGCCGCCGTAGGGCGCCGGAAATGGGCTGACTGACCGGATCAATCCGCCGACGTAAGTCGGCGGCTACACGTCGTGGCTTGCATTGGCCGTGCGACTGAAAGTCGCCGATACGGCAGTTTGGGAAACCCGCGCTACGCCAGGAATACCGACCTGCAATAAACCGAGATGCGCCTCACTGACCAGCAGACGGTTAAAGGCCGGGCAGCGGTGCGGCGGCGACTGCGGCACCTCGATGCGCCGGATGCACAGCGAGTGCTTGCCGGAACGCCGCTTGAGCCTCAGGCGTGTGGNCCAGGCCCAGTTGACCCAGTCCAATCAGGTAGTGGGCGTTGGCTAGCCGGACAGACTCGCTTTGGCGTTCGCCAAACTTGGCAAAGTAATCGGGCGTTTCGCCTCTGGTCAGTTGTTCCTCGCCTGCTTTGATTAGGTGCTGGAAGATGGGCTGGGCCTCATCGGCCCGGCCAAGTTTCTGGAGGGCGCGTCCGCGGAAGTAACTGCTCTCGGTTCCACTGCCGTCACGGCCAGCCACCGCCTTTTGAAAAGCCGCTTGGGCAGAGTCGGTGTCACCCAGCGCTTCGTAGGCGATGCCGATCAGGTACTGAATTTGGGCAATGCGCGGCGAGCGGCGTGCACGGCCCACTTCGAGGTTGTCGGGATAATCGAGCGCAGCCAAGAAGTCGCGCAGCGCCTCGGGCGCTTGCCCGGCAGCCAGGCGTAACTGGCCTCGGGTCAGGCAGGCATCCACGTAGACGTTGTGAATGTGGGTGCTGCCCTCCCAGTTGCGGAAATGGCGTGTAGCCAACAGGGCCAGCGCGCGGTCGAGCTTGGCTGGGTCCTCGAGCCCGGCTACGATCAGCAGTTCAATCTCGCGCGTCACGGCATCGTCGCGGCCAGCCACCGTGTGGTGGTGGCAGCTCAACATCTCCAAACGCCGTGCTACAGGCACGCCAGCCGCCTCATAGAGCCGGTCCAACTCGAAGAAAAACCGCGGCTCGGTCGGGGCCAACTCGATGGCCTTTTCCAGGCTGGCGATGGCTTTACGGAAATCTTTCCGGTGCTGGGCGTAGGCCAACGCCAAGTTACGGTGGGTCAGGGCGAAACGCTCGTCGCGTCGGCGCGATTCTTCCCACGCCTGGATAGCGTTATCTGGCTGGTTATCGTAAAGCAGGCAGCCCAGCAGATAGGGGGCAATGGCGTCGTTGGTGTCTGCTGCAGTGGCCCAGCGCAGGATGTGTTCTTCTTCAAAACGCAACGGGAAAACCAGGCTGTCCCATGCTGCTGCACGTGTAGGGGGCTGCGATTCGGTGGGCTCTGTGCCGCCGTAGTAAGCCCGCACATAGCGTAGCAGGGGTGGGAGCCCGTTGGTTCGAGCCTTGTCGGCGGGCCAAGCATCCAGGAGCCAGGCTGCCAGCGATCCGAACCCAGCCTCGCCGTACTCGATGGCCAATTCCAGCCACGCCTGCGGATCGCGCCGAGTCAGCCTGCAAAACCGGTCAAACGCAGGTTGGGCTTTGGCTGGGAACCGGCTCTCGTAGAGCAGGTATAGTTCGAATGCGGCGTGTCCATCCAACGGATCAAGAGCTAAGGCCCGAAGCGCTTCCGCCTCGGCTTCTTCAGGGCGGAGCACTGCACGCAGGATGGCGGCTTTAAGGCTCCGGGCTTGAGGGGCGTGTGAGCCGGCGGCCAGGGCGGCATCGGCGTGAGTCAGGGCGTCAATGTATTTGTGCCGGCTGATAGCGATGAGGGCAAGCTGGTAGGAGGCCGGGCCGCGCCAGGCTGCGCTCCAAGTGGCTTTCATGAGCGCGTCGGTGGCTGCGTCCAGGAGCGCGTCGCGTGTTCGCCAATCCCTCGGGTCCCTCGCATACGGCGCGGCCAACTGGCGCAGGGCCAGGCCAAGATAATAAAAGGCCTCGCCGTCTTTGGGTCGGATATGGTGGGCGCTGGCTCGGGCGATGGCGTTGCTGAGGTAGCGGGCCGCCTCAGCCCAACGCCACTGTTTGCATAGCAGCACACCCAGCGCCGTGTTGGCCCGGTAATCGCCCGGGTCACGTCGGAGCATTTCCTCATAGTAAGGCCGTGCCTCGAAGGCTGGGCTGTAAAGCTGTTCGATGCGTTGGCCGGTGAAGTAGAGCTCGTCAGCAGTGGCGTAGTCTTTGGGGGCCTTGGGTTTCTCGACCGGCTTGGGCATCGGGCTGTTCTTGGGAGGCTGAGGCCAGTAAGCAACAAGGAGCAGTTCTCGGCCCGGATTGAGTAGTTCGGGGTAACGAGGTAACCGCTCCGTAACTGACAACCCCACGATCGGGTTTTCGAGGACACTCTCGTTCAGAGGAACTTCGGCGTAAAACGGCTCTGACGGCCCGATGTTGGTGGTGCACCTCCANATGTCGGCTTCCATCCACATGAGTGCCACCTCGACGTTGGTGTAAGGTTTGGTTGCATTGACGGCGACTCGGGCGATGCCGTTGGTGATCTCGAGGTTGAGAGCCACATTGCGGTCTGCGAACTTCACCCCGCGCATCTGGTTGATCGGATACCACCAGTGCTTCCACTCGCGGGTCTCGCCGGGCGCAATCCAACTGTAGTCGGGCTGATTATCCGACCAGGCGCCAGCCATCAGTTCCAGATACGGCCCGTCTTCGTCGGAGAGAATCTTGGTCCACATCTCGCCTTCGGGGCCGTTGCCCCACTCGAAGAACTTCTTGCCCGGCGCAATGTGGTGATCGGCAACATGGATCACCCCGGCCTGCCGGCCATGATCGTAGCCGCCCAACCAGTCATCCTCGTAGTTCCACGCAAAGAACGAGACCGGGTTGGGATGGTTCTTCCACCAAGAAATGTCCACACCGCGGGTGTAGTCGGTGCCGCCATAGACCTGCCGAGCCATGGGCCAACTGGCAAACTCCGGTTTGCCATGCTGCGCGGCCCACTCGGTGCCGGACGGGAAGAGGACTTGGTAATTGGTGTTGGCGTGAACGGCGGCGTTGATCCAGAACAGGATCGGCCAGGCAAAGGGCGTGCGGTTGAACACCTTGCAGGTCAGCTCTAGGTAACTGCGGTCTGGGTAAAGCGTCATGCCCACCAACCATTTGAGCCGATGCCGCCATTCGATCTCGCCCACCCAGATAGTTGCGCTGCCGTCGGCATTGGTTTGCAGGGTGTAATCGACCGGCGAGAAGCTGGTAGCCCGATGATGATGCGGTACGTTCCACTCCACCCCGCCGCTGATCCAGGCACCCAGCATCCCGATCAGCGCCGGCTTGACCACGTGCTGCCGGTAGAAAAAATCGTAGTCACTGGTCTTGTCCACGGCCGACCAGATGCGTCCGCCCAGCTCGGGAATCACCGAGATTTGGAGGTATTGGTTCTCCAAGAACACCGCTTTGTAGGTCTTGTTGGTCTTGGTGTCGGTCAACACGTCTTGCACGGGGTAGGGGTAAAACGTGGCTTTGGCGCCCTGGTACGTGCGGCCTTCGTAAAAGCGTGGCACCGGCGAGGGCGGCGCAGCCAAATAGGTCGGAATCACCAGGTTCGTCTCCCAAAGCTGGACTGACGGGGCCGCAGTTACCGCCAAGGGCACACAGGCCAGCCACGTGGCCAACGCCAAGCGGAACCGAGAGTTACTGCTCATGGTGTGAATATGGACTGTTTGGAAGGGCCGCACCTTCAAAGCAGGCGTTGTGTTCGCCGCACCGCGCGCCGTGGGCCTGGTTGGGTCACCACCGGTCAACGGAGTTCAGAATCCTCTGGCTACCCAGGCTTGAATCTGGGTGCCTGGTCGCGCCGTCTGTGCGCATGTGAGCCAGTGCCGTTTAGCTTTTCGGATAGCCGCGTTTGCGATGGGATTGCTCGCTAACCCGGTCCCAGCCGCCGTGTTGACCAATGTGGCCGTGGCTGACACCTATTTCGAGACTTACGGCAGCGAGAGCAAAAACTTCGGCGCCGAACCGCGCCTGCGTATGGATCAGTGGGGCGGACGGCAGGTCTTTCTGCGCTTCAGCCTTACCAACCTGCCCGCCGGGCAGCGGATCGAGCGGGCGCGGCTGCGCCTGTTCGCGACCGACGTGGGGTTCAATGAAGCCGGTGAGCTGCCCGAGCTAAAAACTTGCATCGGGCTGTTCGACGTGGTGACGCCCTGGACCGAGACGGGCCTCACTTGGAACAGCCCGGACGGTCAGCGTCCCTGGAACCAGGGGCCGGGTGTTCCCGGCGGCAAATACACCGATGTCGGTCCATTGCCGCAGCCGGACATCGGGGTGCACCTGCGCCGGCCGCACATTCCGCTCGACCCGGCGCAGGTGACTCGGAACAGGTGGCTGGAACTGGACCTGACCGACTTCATCCGGCGCCAGGTCCGGTTCGGTGCCACAGAAGTGAATCTGCTACTCCGTGCCTCAACCCTGGGCCGCAACTACACCTTTCGCAGCCGCGAGGCCAAAGAGGCTGAGCAGCGCCCGCACCTTCTCATCGAGACGGCTGTGGCGCCCGAGCCGGAACCGCTGCCTGCCGAGCCACCAGTGCCGGTTGCTGCGCCGCACCCGCGTCTTTACCTCACGCCGGAATCCCTGCTCCGGCTGCGGGCGCAACTGCAACGTGGCGCGCGCCTGTTTGTGGCCTGGCAACACTGGGTGGACGCCGGCCTGGCCGGCGCGGCTCAGGGCAGGTTCCACGACCTGGGGCCGCACGAAGGCTGTGAGAATACCGCCCTGGCCTGGTTGCTGACCGGTAACCGGCGGTACCTATCCAACTCGCTGGCCTACGCCCAACGCATCTTAGCCAAGCGCATGAGCGAGCATTTCCGCGACGTGCACGAGGCCACTTTCACCGGGGCCGCCTGGGTCCACGCCATGGCCTGTCACTACGATTGGTGCCACGACCACCTTGCGCCGGAGCAGCGCCGGGCCGTGGCCCAGTGGCTCAAGGAAGCCGCTCGGTGGTGCTGGGCGCGCAGCGGCGCGCCCATTGCCCACAACGACGGCGGCGCGCGCCAGTGCCTGCTGGGCAGCGTGGCGCTGGCGTTGCTGGGAGATGACCCCGAGGCGCCAGCGCTTTACCGGCTGAGCCGGGAGAATTTCGAGAGGAATCTGTTGCCCTGGCTCAACGACGGCGGTCGCGGCGGGCGCAGCGGCGACGGAGGCGAGTACGAAGGCCTGCACGGCTTTTACATCGTCCGGTTTGCCTGGATGTCGCAGACTGCGGTCGGCGAGGACGTGTTCAGCGAGTCGCCTTTCTTTTTCAATCGCATCAAGCACATCCTGTTCGGCTGGTATCCGCGCCGGTTGGTGGCGCGCGACGGCGCTTACTCGATGCGCCAATACTATTCACCCAGCGGCGATCACATCCGGCTAGGTTACGTGGGCGACACCCAACCGTATCAGTCGGCTGCGGTGCTGTGCGCCCGATACCGAGACACACCGGAAGCTGCAGCGCTGCGTTGGCTGGCCGGTGAATGGCCAACGGCCTGGATGCAGTATTGCCTCAAATGGGCAGTGCTGGCGGATTGGGAGAACCTGCCCGCGCGGGACCTGCGGGCAGCCGAAAGCCCGGAAAGCATCATGCCGCTGGCTTGGTTCGATCCCGGTTGCCACACCGTGTTCATGCGCAGCGACTGGAGCGACGATGCCACCTGGATTCTGTTCGAGAACGCGCCTTACGTCAGCACCCACACCAGCCTGGACAGTGGCACGTTCGAGATTTTCAAAGGCGATCTGCTGGCCGCCCGCACCGGCAACCTGGACCACGGCAACGTTGCTGCGCCCCACACCATGAACTACCTGCATCGCACCGTGTCAGGCAACTGCCTGCTCATCCATGATCCGGCTGAGAAATGGAAGGGGTTCCTGGGCGGCGCCGAGGGCATCCACGATGGCGGCGGGCAGCGCAGCAACTGGCCCCTGACCAGCTCGCCCGACGTGGACACTTACCAGACTTACCGGCACGTGTTTCAGCGTGGCCAGATCATTCGCTTCGCCCACACCAACGCGCTCACCTACGCCCTGGCCGACCTGACTCCGGCCTACACCAGCCCGCACTTCCACAACGGCAACCTCAACCGCCCCAAGGTCAGTCGCCTCACGCGCCAGCTCCTTTACCTGCGCGACTTGGACACGCTGGTTGTGTTCGACCGAGTCAGCAGCACCCGGCCCGAGTTCAAGAAGACCTGGCTGCTGCATTCGCTGGGTGAGCTGGACGTGCTGGACGGCCGGGAAATCCGGGTGGACGAAGGCGAGTTCCACTACACCGGCGCCACCCGCGCTGTGATCCGATACGGCTGGCCCAAGCCGGTCCCAAGCTTTGGCCGGTGCCTGAGCGTGACCTTGCTGCCGGAGGGGGCGCAGCTTATTAAAATTGGCGGGCGGGTTGACCTGCCCCCTGGGCAGACCGAGGGCTGGCCAGGCGACCGCTGGCACGGCCAGCATCGGCATCGGCACCTGAAAGATTTCTGGGTCAACGGCACCAATTACCCGCCCGGCAACCCGCCTGAGACCCGGTGGTTTGGCGAACCCACCTCGCCCTGGTTCAACCCCGGCACACCCGACGAAAGCGGCGGTCGGGGCAAATGGCGTTTGGAAGTGTCGCCGTCCACGCCAGCGTTGGACGATGTCTTCCTGCACGTGCTCTGCCCGAGGCTGGGTAGCGAAGGCCCTTTCCCGCAAGTCGAACGGCTGTCAGCGCCGGGCTTCGATGGCGCCTTGGTCCGGGAAGCCGGTTTGGCGACGGCTGTGTTTTTCAGCCACACGGAACAAGTAGCCACCGAGTTCCGCGCGACTCTCCCGACCCAGCCGGTGGCGCTGGTAGTGGCGGATCTTGCCCAGGGCAACTACACGGTCCAGCTTGCGGGTCAACCGCCGCGGTCGGTGCCGGTCCAAGCCGACGGCCTGTTATTCCTTCGGCAAGCCAGTGGAAGGGTCGAGTTCACCCTTGGCCGATAACCCCAGCCGGATGGGGAAGCGCGCCGGCGCGCGAGGCACAACCCCAGCCGCCGGGCCGCGCGCCATCCTCCAGAGCAGCCGTCGCACCAGCCCCCTGTCGTGGCCGGAGCTGCAACGGCTCATGACCGAAGGCCTCAAGGATACCGAGGCGCGCCAGAACGCCGCGCAACTTGCTCTGGTGATGGAGTTGCTGGACAGCAGTTCGTTGCTGGGCTCGGTAGTGAACTTTGCCGTGCGGTTGCTGGGCACCAGCCCCAAGCTGCAGGCGCTGGCCCGATTGGCTCTGATCGAGGCGACCGGCCGACTGGAAGGCGACCTGGCCCAGGCACCCGGTGTGCCGGCAGAACTGCAACGGCTCATGCAAGTGCTCATTCACGCCCGCAACAGTGCCGTGCTGAAAGACCTGCAAGCTGAGCTGCGCAAAAGACCTCCGCCGGCGTCGGTGGCCATTCTGTATGNCGCAGGCCACATGCCCGATCTGGAAGCCCGGCTCAAAACCGAGCTGAACTATCGGGAAGTAGAAACGCGCTGGCTGCCAGCAATCACGGTGCGTCCGGCTG
>JGI24721J26819_10006175_pt1 | contig 11752 bp, 5 predicted proteins | sample YelNatPaOPGAMG01_FD_26819 | JGI IMG/M metagenome (IMG submission 26819)
GGCTGGACATGACGGGGCTGGACATGACGGGGCTGGACATGACGTATGACGCGATAGTCGTCGGTGCCGGGCACAACGGGCTGACCGCGGCGGTGCTGCTGCAGNAGGCGGGTCTGCGGACCGTGTGCCTGGACACCAAGCTCTACGCCGGTGGGATGGCCTCCACCGTGGAGCTTTTCGACGGATACCGGTTCGAGATCGCCGGGTCGGTGCAGTTCCCGACCTCGTCGGTGGTGGTCGGGGAACTGGGCCTGGACACGCTGCCGACGATCGACCTCGACGTGATGTCGGTGGCGCTGCGCGGGATCGGCGACGACCCGCTGGTCCAGTACAGCGACCCGATCAAGTTGTTCACCCACCTCAACGAGGTGCACGGGGCCGACGCCGTCAACGGCATGGCGGGGCTGATGGCGTGGAGCCAGGCGCCGACGCGGGCGCTGGGCCGGTTCGAAGCCGGAACCGCGCCCAAGACCTACGACCAGATGTATGCCTGCGCCACGAACGAATTCGAGCGCTCGGCGATCGCCGACATGCTGTTCGGGTCGGTGACCGACGTGTTGGACCGCTACCTGCCGGACCGCGAGAAGCACGCCGCGCTGCGCGGCTCGATGACCGTGCTGGCCGTCAACACCCTCTACCGCGGGCCGGCCACGCCCGGCAGCGCCGCGGCGCTGGCCTTCGGCCTGGGCGTTCCCGACGGCGACACCATGCAGATGAAGAAGCTGCGCGGCGGGATCGGCGCGCTCACGGCGCACCTGTGCGAGCTGCTCGAAAGCCACGGCGGCGAGGTCCGCCTGCGCACCAAGGTCACCGAGATCGTCGTCTCCGACGGCCGGGTGACCGGGGTGCGCACCGAGGCGGGCGACACCATCGGCGCCCCGATCGTCGTGTCCGGCATCGCGCCCGACGTCACAGTCAACGACCTGATCGATCCGGCGGCGCTGCCCGCCGACATCCGCGCCCGCTACGCGCGCACCGACCACCGCGGCAGCTACCTGCAGATGCACTTCGCCCTGGACGAGGCCCCCGCGTTCGCGGCGCCCTACGAGGCGCTCAACGAGCCGGCCATGCAGGCGTCGATCGGCCTGTTCTGCACGCCCGAGGAAGTGCAGCAGCAGTGGGAGGACTGCCGCCGCGGAATCGTCCCGGCCGATCCGACCGTGGTGTTGCAGATTCCCTCGCAGAACGACCCCGGCCTGGCGCCGCCCGGCAAACATGCCGCCTCGGCGTTCGCGCTGTGGTTCCCCATCGAGGGCGGCGACGACGCGGGATCCTATGGCCGGGCCAAGACCGAGATGGGTCAGCGCGTGATCGACAAGATCACCCGGCTCGCGCCGAACTTCGAACGCAGCATCATCCGGCACACCACGTTCACGCCCAGGCACATGGGCGTGATGTTCGGGGCGCCGGGCGGCGACTACTGCCACGGACTGCTGAACCCCGACCAGATCGGCCCCAACCGCCCGGGCCCGAAAGGGTTTGTCGGCCAACCGCTTCCGATCGACGGACTGTACCTGGGCAGTGCCGGCTGCCACGGTGGGCCGGGGATCACCTTCATCCCCGGCTACAACGCCGGCCGCGCGGCGCTCGACGAACGGCGCGGCTAGGTTTCCAGGCGGGTGAACAGGCCGCTTCGGTAGAGGCGGACGCACTCCGCTCGTCTGACCTTGCCGCTCGTGGTGATCGGGATGCAGCCGGGGGGGACCAGCACGACATCCGAAACGCCCACGCCGTGCCCGGCCGAGACCGCCGCGGTCACCTCCCGCGTGACCGCGGCGAGCCGGTCCGCGTCCGCATCGCCGCGCGCCCCGAGTTCGACGACGGCTACCAGCCTCTCGGTACCGTCGCCGGGAACCGCGATCGCCGCGCAGCGGCCCCGGGTGATCTCCCGGATGGTCGCTTCGATGTCGTCGGGAGAATGGTTGCGCCCGTAAACGATCAGCAGGTCCTTGATGCGGCCGATCACGAACAGTTCGCCGGCGGACGAAGCCGGAATCGCCCGTTCTCAGCCAGGGTGACTCGGGTGTGCCGGGCGACGGCGCGGCGATTCTCCCGCCGAAGGTTCGCTCCGTCTCACCCGGCCTCCGCCAGTAGCCGGCCGCCACGTTGTCGCCGAGCACCCAGATCTCGCCGACGGTGCCCTCCGGACGCTCGGCGCGGGTGTCGGGGTCGACGATCCGCACCAGCGGCGATGCCCGCAGGGGGTAGGCGACCAGCGCGGTGCCCGACGCGTCGGGGCACCGCCGGGCGCGGCCCGCGGCGAGTTGCCCGGAGTCGAAGTGGGCGATCGTCGCCGGCCGGCCGGGATCGCCGGTCGCCACGTACACCGTGGCCTCGGCGAGCCCGTAGGAGGGCCGGACGGCCGAGGGGCGGAGGTTGAAGCGGGCGAAGCGCTCGGCGAAGCGGCCGAGGGTCGCGGGTTGGACGCGTTCGCTACCGCTGAGGATGGTGTGCACACCGCCGAGATCGAGGCCGGCCATGTCGTCGTCCGGCGTCTTGCGCGCGGCCAGTTCGAACGCGAAATTGGGGGCCGCCGAAAATCCCCGAGAATTGTTCGCCAGCAATTGCATCCACCGGGCGGGCCGCTGCAGAAACGACGCCGGACTTGTGAGCACAGCGTGAAATCCGCCCAATATCGGCGCGCACACTCCGAGCACCAGACCCATGTCGTGATAAAACGGCAGCCACGACACCAGCGTGAGGTCCGGCGGTGCGACGCCCCCGCTGTCGGCGAAATAGCCGGACATCAGCTGCGCGAAATTCGCCAGCACGTTCTGGTGGGAAATGATCACACCCGCCGGTTGACGTGTCGATCCCGACGTGTACTGCAGGTAGGCGGTGTCGGTGAAACCCGCGCGGCCGTGACTATCCGATTTCATCGGATAGTCGCCGTTCAGCGAATCGACCTCGATGATCGCCGGGGTGCAGACGCACGGCCCCGCCGCAATCCGCCGGGCGACATCGTCGACGGCGGAGGATGTCGTGAGAATTGCGGTGGGCGCGGCATCGCGCAGCACCGCATCGACGCGTTCGTCGGCGGTGCCCCCAAGGGGAACGGAAAGCGGAACCGCGATGATTCCGGCCTCCAGCGCGCCCAGAAAAGCCACGACGTAATCGAGCCCCTGCGGCGCAAGCAACACGGCGCGGTCACCGGGTGATGCACGACGCCGGAGTTCCCCTGCGACGGCGAGCACCCGCCGATACGTCTGCAACCACGTGAGGCTTTCGGTGATCCCGGCCGGGTCCCGCTCGTAGTCGACGAACGTGAAACCCGTGCCGTCGGGCTGCAGGTTGACGCACTCGCGCAGCATCGCCGGAACGGAACGCACGATCATGAGGCGCCACCCTACCTGCGAGCGATTTTGCCGCGAACTCGCGAATTCCGACTGCGCCGGCGGGGCGGCGGCTAGGCTGTCGCTCAACTTGGCGTGCGGCATACGGCCCCGATGCGGGGTGGTGGTGCCGCCCGCGACGCCCCAGGTGCCCGGCCGGATCGGAACCGGCGACAACGGCATCGACCGCTGGTGACATGAGGGGGTTGACTTACGTGGGCCAGCCACGTGTGACTCCGGTCGCCGTCGTCGGCATGGCGTGCCGACTGCCCGGGGGGATCGACTCTCCCGAATTGCTGTGGGCGGCGCTGCTCGATGGCGACGACGCGCCAGCCGAACCGCCCCGGCAGCGATGGGATGCGGACGTTTTCGACTGCGACTTCTTCGGGATCGGCGAGCGCGAGGCCGTCGCGATCGACCCGCAGCAGCGGCTGCTGCTGGAGGTCTCCTGGGAGGCGGTGGACCGCGCCGGCCTGCCCGCCGAGGCGCTGACCGGCTCGTCGACCGGCGTGTTCGTGGGCCTGACGCACGGGCCACACGGAATGCCCGGCAACGGTTTCGGGACGGCGTCCGGGTGGATCGCCCACGCCGTCGGGTCGCACGGCCCGGCGATGACGGTGGACACCGACTGTTCCTCCGGCCTGACCGCCGTCCACCTGGCATGCCGCAGCCTGCACGAGGGCGAGAGCGACCTCGCGCTGGCCGCGGACGGGTTCGCGCCGGGCGAGGGCGCAGCCGCGCTGGTGCTCAAGCGGTTGCCCGACGCGCTTGCCGGCGGCGACCGGATCCTGGGTGTCATCCTCGGCACGGCCGCCACCCACGCCCCGCCCGCGCGGGCCGCGGCCTGCCTGCGGGCGCTGGCCGCGGCGGGCGTGGACGCGAGCACCGTCGGGATGGTGCAGGCGTACGGCGCGGCCGCCGCGATCGGTGGTCCCGCCGGACATGCGGGCGTCGCGGAGGTGTACGGCGTCGACGCGCCCTGCGCCCTGGGGTGGGTGGGGACCGGCGGGGGGATGCTGGCCCTGATCAAAACTGTCCTGGCCGTCGGTCACGGGGTGGTCCCGCGCGCTCCGCGCCTCGACCACCTGCCCGGGGAGCTCGGTGATGTCGACACCAAACTCTTTGTCCCGCAAGCGAGTACGGCGTGGCCCGCGCACGGTCGGGCACCCCGGCGCGCGGCGGTGTCGGCGTACGGGGCCTCGGGGACCAACCTGCACGCAATCGTCGAAGAGGCCCCGCCCCACGGGGCGGGCACATCCGCCCCGCCGGGTGCGGCCGCATTCCTGCTGTCGGCTTCCTCGGCCGACGCGCTGCGGGAGACCGCGCACCGGCTCGCGGGCTGGGTGCACGAGCGCGCGCACACCGTGGTGCCGTCGGACCTGGCCTACACGCTGGCGCGCCGGCGCACGCACCGGCCCGTGCGGACGGCGGTGATCGCCGGCGGCGTCGAGGAGCTCGTCGCCGGCCTGCGTGAGGTGGCCGGCGGCGCCACCGCGTACCGGCCCGCGGTGGGCGGCGACGACCGCGGGCCGGTGTGGGTGTTCTCCGGCGCGGGCTCGCAGTGGGCGGCGATGGGGGCCGACCTGCTGGTGAGCGAACCGGTGTTCGCCGCGACCGTGGCGACGCTGGAACCGCTGATCGCCGAGGAGTCCGGGTTCTCGGTGACCGCCGCGATGACCGGGCCCGAGGTGGTGGCCGGAACCGACCAAGTTCAGCCGACACTGTTCGCGATGCAGGTGGCGCTGGCCGCCACGCTCGGGTCCTACGGGATCCGCCCGGGCGCCGTGATCGGTTACTCGCTGGGCGAGGCCGCAGCGGCCGCGGTGGCGGGAGCGTTGTCGCTGCAGGACGGGGTGCGGCTGGTCTGCCGCAGCTCCCGCCTGATGGCCACGGCCGCCGGCCCCGTGGCGATGGCTTCGGTGGAGCTGCCCGCGCTGCGCGTGCGGTCCGAGCTGACCGCCCTGGGCGTCGACGACGTCGTCGTCGCGGCGGTGACCTCGCCGCAGGCCGCGCTGATCGCCGGGTCCCCGGAGTCGGTCCGCGCGCTGCGCACCGCGTGGCAGAGCCGCGGGGTGACGGCGCGGGACGTGGCCGTCGATGCCGTCGGCATAGCGCACACCCCGCACGTCGACCCCGTCCTCGATGAGTTGGCCCGGGCNCTGGCGCTGCTGCGCCCGACGGCCCCGCAGGTGCCCTACTACTCGGCNACCCTGTTCGACCCGCGCGAACGACCGGCGTGCGATGCCGGCTACTGGGCGGACAACCTGCGCCACACCGTGCGGTTCTCCGCGGCGGTGCGCGCAGCGCTCGACGACGGGCACCGCGTCTTCGCCGAGCTGTCCCCGCACCCGCTGCTGACCGACGCGGTCGGGCACACGGCCGCCGCCGCCGGCACGCCGGTGGCCGCGTTGGCCGTCATGCGGCGCGGGGAACGGCCACCGCACGGGCTCCTGGGCGTGCTGGCCGAGCTGTACCACGCGGGCGCGGCGGTGGATTTCTCGGTGCCCTACCCGAGGGGCCGCCTGCTCGACGCGCCGCCGGCGGCCTGGACCAGGCGCCGCCTGCCGGGCCGTCGCGCCGGCGCCGACGGTCACGGGCGGACCGGCGTGAGCGTCGCGGTCCATCCGCTGCTGGGGGCGCACGTGCCCCTGCCCGAGGAACCCGAGCGGCACGCCTGGCACGCCGACGTCGGCACGGGTGCGCTGACCTGGCTGGTCGATCACCGGGTCCACGACGTGCCCGCTTTCCCGCGGGCCGCCTACTGCGAGATGGCGCTGGCCGCGGCGCGGGCCGTCCTGGGTGACACATGCGAGGTCCGCGACGTGTCCTTCGAGGCGATGCTGCTGCCGGACAAGGAAACTGCGGTGACCGCGGTCGCGTCGGTCACGGCGCCGGGCCGCGCCGAGTTCACGGTCCAGACGCCCCGCGACGGGGGTGGGCAGCTGCGGCTCGCGTCGGCGGCGCTGCGCGCGGCGCACGACGACGACCGGCCATCCGGGCACGACGTCCCCGCGTTGCTGGCGGCGCACCCGTCCCGGGTGGACGGCGGCGAGCTGCGCCGGGATTTCACCGGCGCGGGGGTGCGGTACGGGCCCGCGTTCGCCGGCCTGGCCGCGGTGCACGTAGGGGATGGTTCGGTGCTGGCCGAGGTCGTGCCGCCCGGTTCGATCCGCCCCCACCAGGGCCACTACGGGATCCACCCCGCGCTGCTGGACGCGTGTTTCCAGGCGGTCGGGGCGCACCCGGAGATCCGCAACGGCAACGGCGGTTCGCTTCCGCCGTCGGGCGTGCGCCGGCTGCGCGCCTACGCGTCCGCCCGGACCGCCCGGTACTGCTACGCGCGGGTGACCAGCGCCGCCGCGGGCGCGCTCGAAGCGGACCTCGAGCTCCTCGACGACGCGGGCGCCGTCCTGGTCGCCGTGTGGGGCCTGCGACTGGGTACCGCCCGTTCCGGGGGTGCGGACCGTGCTACCAGCGAATTCCGCGCCGAACTGGACGACGTGCCGCCGCAGGAGTGGCCCGCGCGGATCCGGCAACTGGTCTCCGAGCAGGCCGGCCTGATCCTGCGCCGCGCGGTCGACCCCGACCGTCCGCTGCCGGAGTACGGGCTGGACTCGCTGGGGGCCCTCGAACTGCGCACCCGTCTCGAGGCCGAGACGGGAATACGGCTGGCGCCCACCGACATCAGCACCACCGCGCACCGCCTGGCGGATCACCTGTACGACCAGCTGGGCGGGCGCCGAGATACGGGAGGCAGCAGTGCGCGTAGGCCCACTCGATGTGTCGACGGTCAGTGACTGGGACCCCGGTCCCGGCTCGCTGGTGTCCTGGCACCCGTCGCCGGCGGCCCGCGCCAAGGCCCTCGCCGCGCCGGTGAGCACGGTGCCGCCCAGCTACATCCAGGCCCGGCACCTGCGCAGCTTCACCGAGCAGGCCGCCCGGGGCCGGGACCACTCGAGGCTGCTGATCGCCTCCGTCGACGTGGACGGCCGGTGCGACCTGCGCGCGATGTCGTACGTGATCAACGCGCACCTGCGGCGGCACGACACCTATCGCAGCTGGTTCGAGTACCGCGACGCCGACCACATCGTCCGGCACACCATCGCGGACGCCGCCGACATCGAGTTCGTGCCCACCGGGCATGGCGAGCGGACGAGCCCGCAACTGCGGGAACACATCGTGGCCACACCCGGCCCGCTGCACTGGGATTGCTTCAGCTTCGGGACGATTCAGCGCGCCGACGGCTTCACGTTCTACGCCAGCATCGACCATCTGCACGCCGACGGGCAGTTCGTCGGCGCGGGGCTCATGGAGTTCCAGACGATGTACGACGCGCTCGTCACCGGCGCTCCGCCCGTCGCGCTGCCTCCCGCCGGCAGCTACGACGACTTCTGCGTCCGGCAGCGCGCGTACACCTCGGCGTTGACCGCGGATTCGCCGGAGGTGGCCGCGTGGATCGGCTTCGCCGAGGCCAACGACGGAACCTTCCCGGCGTTCCCGCTGCCGCTGGGTGATCGGTCCCTGCCCTGCGGCGGCGACCTGCTCGGCGTGACCCTGCTGGACCGGGAGCAAACCGAGCGGTTCGACGCCGCCTGCGCCGCGGCGGGCGCCCGTTTCGTCGGGGGCATGTTCGCCTGCATCGCCCTGGCGGTCCACGAATTGACCGGCGAAGAAACCTATTTCGGCCTGACACCCCGAGACACGCGCAGCACCGACGCGGACTTCATGACGCAGGGCTGGTACACCGGGCTGATCCCGATCACCGTCCCCGCCGCCGCGCCGTCCTTCGGCGCCGCGGCCCGCGCCGCACAGGCGTCGTTCGACTCGGGTGCGGACCTCGCGCGGGTGCCGTTCGAACGCGTCGTGGAGTTGGCGCCGTCGCTGGTCCGGCCCCGGCCGCTGTTCTCGCTGGTCAACTTCTTCGACGCCCAGGTGAGCCCGCTCTCGGTGCTGACGAAGATGTTCGAGGGCCTGCATGTCGGTGCGCGCAGCGACGGCCGCGTCACCTATCCGCTGAACACGATGGTCGGCCGGTTCGACGAGACCGCCGTCGCCGTGCTGTTCCCGGACAACCCGGTCGCCCGCGAATCCGTGACCCGGTACCTGGCGGCGGTGAGATCGGTGTGCGTGCACGTCGCCGACGGCGAACCCGCCGCGGCACCGGGCGACTCCCCCGCGCTGCGGCGGCAGCAGGCGTGCTGACGGCGGGTGTCCCGAGGCGATGAACGAGACCAGCCGATCCGGTGACGCNGGCGTGTTCCCGCGGCTGGGTCGCGCGGTCGTCCGATGGCCGTGGGCGGTGATCGTCTGCTGGGCCGCGCTCGCGGGCGTGCTGTCGCTGACCATGCCGTCGCTGGAAGAGGTCTCCCTGACCCATCCGGTGGACATCCTGCCGCCCAGTGCGCCGTCGTCCGTCGCGAACCAGCGCATGACCGCGGCGTTCGACGAAGCCGGGCTGGACAGCCTGGCGGTGGTCGTGCTGGCCGATCCCAGGGGGCTGCGCCCGGCCGACGAAGCCGTCTACCGCAACCTGGTCGGCACGCTGCGCCGCGACACCCGGGACGTCGTGATGCTGCAGGACTTCCTGGCGACGCCGCCGCTGCGCGACGTCATGACCAGCAAGGACCACAAGGCCTGGATCCTGCCGGTCGGGCTGCCGGGCGAGTTGACCTCGCGGCAGTCGAAACAGGCGTACGCGCGGGTCGCCGACATCGTCAGGCACGCCGTCGCCGGGTCCACGCTGCGGGCCGATCTGACCGGCCCCGCGGCCACCGTCGCCGATCTCAACCTGACCGGGCAGCGGGACAGGACCCGGATCGAGCTGGCGATCCCGCTGTTGTTGTTCGTCATCCTGCTGGTCATCTACCGCAACCCGGTCACCATGATGCTGCCGCTGCTGACGATCGGCGTGTCGGTCCTCGTCGCGCAGCGCGTGGTGGCGGGAATCGGGACGCTGGGCCTGGGCGTCGCCAACCAGACCGTCATCTTCATGACCGGCATGATGGTCGGCGCGGGGACCGACTACGCCGTCTTCCTCGTCAGCCGCTACCACGACTACCTGCGGCAGGGCGTGGACTCCGACCGGGCGGTCGTGCAGGCGTTGGCCTCCATCGGCAAGGTGATCGCCGCCTCCGCGGCCACCGTCGCGGTCACCTTCATGGCGATGATCTTCACNCGGCTCGGGATCCTGCGAACGGTCGGCCCGGTGCTCGGTGTGTCGATCGGGGTGGTGTTTCTGGCCGCGGTGACGCTGCTGCCGGCCCTGCTGGTGCTCACCGGACGCCGTGGCTGGGTCGCACCGCGCCGCGAGCTGACCCGTCGGCTGTGGCGCCGGTCCGGAATTCACATCGTGCGGCGGCCCCGGGCGCATCTGCTGGCGAGCGCCCTGGTGCTGGTCATCCTGGCCGGCTGCGCGGGCATGGCCCACTACAACTTCGACGAGCGCAAGAGCCTGCCGCCCTCGGTCGCCAGCTCGGTCGGATACGCCGCTCTGGACCGGCATTTCCCGCCCAACTTGATCGTTCCCGAGTACCTGGTCGTCGCCTCGCCGCGCGACCTGCGCACGCCGCGAGGCCTCGCCGACCTGGAGGAGATGGCACGGCGGGTCAGCCAGGTGCCGGGTGTCGCGGCGGTGCGGGGCATCACGCGACCCATGGGCCAGCCGCTGGAGCANGCCAGGGTGTCCTGGCAGGCCGGCGAGGTCGGCGACAAGCTGCAGGAGGGCGCCGGGCAGATCACCGGGCACACCGGAGATCTCGACAAGCTGACCNACGGCGCCAATCTGATGGCGGCCAAGCTGGGCGACGTGCGGGAGCAGGTGAACCGCGCCGTCGCCACGGCCGGCGGTCTCCTCGACGCGCTGTCCTACCTGGGGAACGCCTTCGGCGGCAACCGGACACTCNGCGAACTCGACGGAGCGGCGAAACTGGTCAGCGGCATGCGTGCGCTCGGCGACAGCATCGGCGCCGACGCCGATTTCGTGGCCGGCAACTCCGACTGGGCCGGCCCCGTGCTGGGCGCACTCGACGGCAGCCCGATGTGCGACGCCGAGCCGGGCTGCGTCAGGGCGCGGACGCAACTGCGGCGCATGGTCACCGCACGCGACGACGGAACCCTGGGCAAGCTCTCGGAGCTGGCGCGGCAGCTGCGGTCGACGCACGCCCTGCAGACCCTGGCGGCCACGGTGTCCGGGTTGCGCCGGGCGCTGAGCACCGTCGTCGGCGCCCTGGGCGCGCTGGGGATGGGTGACCCGGGCGGCGTGCGGGGCAAAGTCAATTTCCTGCGGCAGGGGGCCAATTCGCTTGCCGACGGGAGCCGGCAGCTGGCCGACGGGGTGCAGTCGCTGGTCGACCAGGTCAAGAAGATGGGCCTCGGGCTGGGCGAGGCGTCGGATTTCCTGCTGGGCATGCGCGACGACGCGACGACGCCGGCGATGGCGGGGTTCTACATCCCCCGGCAGGTGTTGTCGTACGCCCTGGGCGCGGGNGAGAAGCCCGCCGCGATGCCGCCCGGGGCGCGGGACCTGTTGGGCGGCTTGAACGTCGACGAACTCAGGAAACTCGCTTCGGCCTTCGTCTCACCCGACGGGCACGCGGTGCGNTACCTGATCCAGTCGAACCTCGATCCGTTCGGCACCCCCGCCACGGACCAGCTGCGCGCGATCACGGCCGTCGCCCGGGGCGCCCAGCCGAACACCACGCTGGCCGATGCCACCGTCTCGGTGGTGGGTTTACCGGCCGTGCTCAAGGACATGCGCGACTACTCCGATCACGACGTCCGGCTGATCGTCGGCATGACCATCTGCATCGTNTTGCTGATCCTGATCCTGTTGCTGCGCGCGGTCGTTGCGCCGCTGTACCTGATCGGTTCGGTCATCGTGTCCTACATGTCGGCGCTGGGTATCGGCGTCATCGTGTTCCAGTTCCTGCTNGGCCGCGAGTTGCATTGGAGCGTACCGGGATTGACCTTCGTCGTGCTGGTCGCCGTGGGCGCCGACTACAACATGCTGCTCGTCTCGCGGTTGCGTGACGAGTCGGCCGCGGGCCTGCGCTCCGGGGTGATCCGCACCGTGGGCTCCACCGGCGGGGTGATCACCGCGGCGGGGCTGATCATGGCCGCCTCGATGTACGGCCTGCTGTTCGCCAGCCTCAGCAGCGTCGTCCAGGACGCCTTCGTCCTGGGCACCGGGCTGCTGCTGGACACCTTTCTGGTCCGCACCGTCACGGTGCCGGCCATCGCGGTGCTGGTGGGCGAGGCGAACTGGTGGCGTCCGTCGTTCCGCCGGCCGTTACGACGCGACCGCCGGCGCAGCCGCCCAACCGCGCGCAAACCGCTGCTGCCCGAGGAACTGCGCGCGTCGGCCGACGCCGAGGACCTGATCGGCTTCCGGATGGATCACGGCCTGCGGCTCTGAGGTCGCT
>JGI24721J26819_10006181_pt1 | contig 11744 bp, 13 predicted proteins | sample YelNatPaOPGAMG01_FD_26819 | JGI IMG/M metagenome (IMG submission 26819)
CGTACTTCGTTTCTAAGCATTACAAAAAATCCAAATGCCACTGCCTCAAAAGCCAAAACCAGTAATGGTAGCGCAATAAATGTCGTTTGATATAACCACCCCATCAGACTTCCACCGACAAACCAGGCTGCGCCATATAATGTGTTGAATATCCCATAACCCGTTCCGCGCTTATTGATTTGGGCAATATCNGCAATGGCGGCGCGCATAATNGTTTCATGAATAGCCATCACAATGCCCCANACCACAACACTCAATATGATCAGCCACAATTGGCTAGAAAAACCAACAAACGGAACAATGATCGTTAACAATGGGACAATTGCTAATGAAATCAAACCAATACGGTCGTAAATTTTTCCCACCGCCAGCGCTGCTACAGCATCTACACCCATTGCCAGTGCATACAAAACCGGTATCACCCCTGGCGCAACAAGGTTTTTATTTAACCAATGGAAAGACAATAGTTGAAAACTAGCAAAACCAGCTACACTAAAAAAGGTGAACACAGCATAAATCCAAAATGTCCTNGAAAATCCCTTCTTTTCTGTTTGAGAATTGGGATCATCGTTTTTCTCAAGTTTCTCTGGAGCAGGGACTCGCAGCCTGGCAACGGTAAGAAAAACCATCACCAATATTGCTGGCAGCCAAAGCCAATTAAACCCGGCCCGGTAATTGCCGTTTACGAGGAAAGCAGCGGACAATAAGAGAGGCCCTAAAATCGCTCCTAATTGGTCGAGAAATTCATGAATGGCAAACCCCCAACCACGTCCCATTTGATGCGCGGCATGAGANAAAATGGTATCCCTTGCAGGGGAGCGAATAGCTTTCCCAATTCGCTCCAGAATCAATAATCCCGCGGCAATTTCCCAACGCCCCGCGAATGCTAATAATGGAATACATAAAATCAAACCGTATCCAATGAATGTTGCCACCCAATAAGCCCGCGTGCGGTCGGCAATATATCCCGAAACTAAACGTAAACCATAACCGAGAAATTCTCCNAAACCAGAAATCGACCCAACTACAACCGCACTGGCGCCCAACAATGCGAGATAAGGACCGCTAACGCTACGTGCCGACTCATAAACAATATCCCCTAAAGCACTGACCAATCCCATCATGAGGATTAACGACAAGGCTGTGCTCTTTGCTTCACTACGAGANTTATTTTGGATTGAAGTCTTATTCATAATCAGNATCCTTNTAATTNTTTTGTTTAAATCCCTCTCCGAAATCGTTTGATTAAGTTATGGATGCTATGCCAGATATATAACAAGAAATAAGAAATGGCAAGCAAGACATCCACTATCCAGAAAATAATCACTGCTTTCACAGCTGCTCCTTTACGAACAAAAACCACCACTTTTTCTGCGGTGGTCTTGCTTATCGCATGCGTGCGTACAGCCTGCCGAGAGAAAATCTCTGTGCTGACGACAGACTGTCCTGTTATCAGGAAGCTACTCCCCAACCGGGTGCTTGTATTATAACCGATATTAAATCGCCGAGGATGAGTTTAATATTAACCCATAACAGCGGTTCTCAATATCACGGTTTAACCAATACCTCCATGTGGATGTGATTTTTCTGTCAATGATTTGAAAATTTAATTTTTCATACAATGCACAGGCAGCTTTATTTTCGGATGTCGTTTTCAGATGGACACCAGTTACTCCTTCCTGGATAATTTGTCTCAGAAAAACTTCCAGTAAACCTCTGCCTAATCCACCTCTTCGATTTTCTTGAGCAATGTTTAAATGAAAATGAGCTGGATAAAGTACGACATCAGCATGCACACTTTGATGGCGTATTCTCGCCAATAGAAGCCCATAACCATAATGAAGGGTTAAGCGACCAATTTTATATCCACCCAATAAAAATTTATGAATCAGACTTGGCAATATGTATTTTTGAATTACTTTAGATTGCTGATGCGTGTCAACACAACCCAATAAATACCCAACTACCGTGCCATTTTCCTCTGCCACCCATGCATGATNTGGTTCATAATCGGTGTAANAGGCACAAAATGCATCGCAGAACAATGAACGATCTTCCATAAAATTCTCGACCTTATCGCCAAAAAAAGCTGTATCAGCTGCAATCTCAAAAACGCGCTGACGATCAACAGGTTGATAGGGTCGGATGATAGTCATGAAAAAGGAAAGATCAATGCACTTGAGAAAGGGGATTAATATAAATGGCTTGCCAGGCTGTCTGATCTAACGGTCCAATTGGGGGTGGTGTAGCACCATTATTGACATCAGCGCTCATAAACACCAACCAGGGATTACCCAGGTCGGCTAGATCAATTTTATCGCAGGCATACTTCCCACTGATGCGCAGCATGGACATCCCAGGCGTGATATTTTTACTGCGAGAGTAATGATGTTGCACGCCTTTTCCATCTACCGCCAGCACTTTGATGCTATAGGTAAACATCGGGTTAGTAACCCCACGTAAGGCAGCGCAAGTCCATAAGTAATTATCCTGGCTGCGGGCTGCATATAAGCCAACCAGATCCGTTGCTGGGATCAATTGCCGGGTGACAAAATCATTCACCGGGTCTTCCTGTATGGGAGGGATGAGGCTGTCATCTTCTGCGGTCCATGTTTCTGGTTGAGTGGGTTCACCAGCTTTGATATTGGATAATACCACCGGTTCCGGTTGATTGAAAAGCTCATTCGTGCGCACAAAACTAACCAGCAAGGTGCGTAAAAAAGTCAACTGGCTTCGATATTGAAAAATCGCCTTTTCTTTATTAGCGATATCNTCTGATGGTAAATCAATTTTCCACCAATCCACATCAATACTCCAAAGTTTAATAGGCGGCAATAAGGGGTCTTGCGGATAATAACCCCTTGGGAAAGGATAATCAGGGCGGTGCACAAGGTATCCAAATAATGCCGGCTGGTAGTCTGGATGCGCTTGCTGCATGAGGTAAACCGCTAAGCGTACAAATGCACTCAGTCCCCAATGGTCGGGATGCACATCAGAGGGATTAGGGAAAATAATAAGGTCTGGGCGATGGGTTTCCAATATAGTCCGAATATCCCCTAATAAATCTTGCCCTGCATAGACCGCCTGCGGATCAAATGTCATGGGATAAGGGCTACGATCAGTGCGGGTATAGGGAGATGTAAATGGATGGTCCTCCGACCAGTTGTTTAACCAAAGCGCTGGTGTCCCCCTATCCGGATATCCTAAGAAAATGACATGATCCGCTGATAAACCCAATGTTTGCAACGCGCGTAAAGTCTCTTGCTGGCGGATGCTACCCATATTGATAAAATCTTGCGGGTGGGGATAAATATGGTGAAACTCTTCCATTGTGGCGAACAAGTATCCATCCCCATTGGTTTCCATCACCACGATGATATTTTTGTTCTCGCGCAGTGCCATTTGGATCAAACCGCCTGCTCCTAACGTCTCATCATCACAATGAGGCGCAAAGACCATGATATTTTGGTAATTTTGCAAAGATATCGGTTGTAAATCTAATGAAACAGGAATACGACTGCGCTTATTATAAGCCACCGAGGAAAACAAACCTGCAATCGTAACTACAAAGAGAACAATTGGGATGAGTAAGTGTCGTCTTTCACTCCTGTTCGCCATTGATTCCAAACCAAACTACCTTACTGTGTTTCAGAGTTACTGGATTATACCAAGCTATTCGTTTCAGTTTTGACTATTGGTGTTTTGCTGATCAGGATCTTCTTCGTTTCGATGAGATTTTTCTCCATCATCAAGAGCGGTAAAACCTTCGCGAAATGATCGGATCGCTTTGCCAAGTTCACCTCCTACTTTAGACAATCGCCCTGGTCCGAAAATCAATAGGACAATAAACAAAATAATCAATAATTCAGTTGGCCCGATGTCCATATCCATTCTCCTTTTAAAATCATTTATATAAAATTTATTCTCCCTATCAATCACATATCCCTAAAAGTTTTTATTATGTTAGACAGGGTGGAGGAGTTTGGCACAGGCTCCAAACTCCTCTTTATTCGACGCGTAGCTGAATTGATGTCTATTATTTCAATAGTTATCTCTCGCCAATATGCTCCTCCTCACTTATGGATTTTGGGCTGGTTTTTCAGCTAATGTCAGAGTCACTTCCTGCTCTTTTCCATCTCGAAGAATAGTAAGTGTTATTTGGTCACCAGCCTTCTTATCAGCTAGCCAATGCTGAAGCTGAGCAACAGTGTTAATTTCTGTTCCATCTACTTTTATAAGGATATCTCCGCCAAGTAAAATTTGTTCTCCATTGATATCCAGTGGTTTATAACCACCTCTCAAACCAGCTTGGTCTGCCGGGCTACCGCTTTCAACCTGCTGAATCAGCAGCCCACGCGTATTTTCAGGGAGGTTGAGCGCTTTATCTATCTCCGCGTTCAATGGTACTGCACTGATCCCCATCCATACTCCCTGATTAGGAAGAGCATTTGATTGCGCGTTTTGGGTGTTAGGTCGAGCTTCAAGTTTGACATTCAAAACCTTTTCTTTGCCATCACGTAACACAGTAAGTTTCACTGTCTGCCCGACTTCAGTATGATCGCTCAAATAGGCAATCACATCATCCATCGTATGAACAACCGTGTCATCAATTTTGATAATCACATCACCGCCAACCCGTACATCCTGTCCGTCAATGGTTACCTGGCGATCACTGCCTTTTACGCCAGCCTTATCCGCAGGACCATTTGGAATAACCTCTACAACCAAAGCGCCATGGGTATTCTCGGGTAAATTCATTGCTTTTGCCATATCGAGGGTTAAAGTTGTACCGCTAATCCCCAGGAATGGATGCTGATAAGATCCGGTTTTGATTAAGGCAGGAACAACACGTTGCACAATCGCAGAAGGAATAGCAAATCCAATTCCAGCATTCGCNCCCACCGTCGACTCAATGGCAGCAGTNACACCGATAAGTTGACCCTGGTCGTTGAGTAATACACCACCAGAATTACCAGGATTAATCGGCGCATCGGTTTGGATAATATCGGGGATAGAATACACTGGTCCCTGCGNATTGGATACATCACCAGCCGGGATGGTNCGTCCTAACGCGCTCACTACTCCCACTGTCATCGTACCCGATAAACCAAATGGGTTCCCGATAGCNATGGCTAATTGACCCACTTTTACACTATTTGAGTCAACTGCCTCAATTGGCTGCAATTGCACTGACTTTGNGTCTACCTGAATAACCGCTAAATCACTATACGAGTCAGCGCCTACCAATTTCGCTGGCAGAACAGTGCCATCCGAAAAAGTGACCTGGATTTTATCAGCGCCATCCACCACGTGGTTATTGGTGACGATATGCCCTTCAGTATCCCACACAAACCCCGATCCAAGGCCTTCGCTATATTGGGGAGTATTGGGTTGCTGTGGTTGATTGGGAAAGTTGAAGAACGGCAATTGGGGTAAATTTCCACCACTGGTATCTGTTGAAGTATTTTTTTGCACAACACGTATATTGACTACCGATGGATTAACCCGCTGATAAATTTCTTCCAGTGTTCCCTCATACGCAGCGATGACCCCGTTTTGCGGGATATTGGCTGGCAACGCCATAGGCACTGAAGTTGGTGAGCTTTGTTGCGGTTTTGCCGCTGCTGCTGCGCTATTCGGTGTTAAAGCATTTAAGGTCGAACACCCTGTGCTCAACAAAACAAGAATTGTCACGAGTGAAATTAATTTAATTTGTGTTTTCATCACTACCTCCTTACGCTGCATAGGATACCGAATATTTATCGCTATGTCCTTATGTTGGATGTAAGACAACCTTAAGGTTAGTTTAAGGAGAAGGTTTTAAATTAATCAGTAAGAATGTCCTATAGGATTACCCCCCATCAGTTTAATAAATTGGATTGCTCAAATTGATTTCATTATGCCTGGATAACAATCGTTGTAATTACTCAGCACAGCCGTCANTGCGAGAGAGCGTTCTTTGCGACCGAAGCATTCTCCAATCCGGCAGNGAGATGGCTTCGCTTTGCTAGCCATGACAGGTACCGATCGAGAGTTAGCTTCACAGACTCGCCAGGACAATTGTTTCCCATAACAATCTTTAAATAATAGCTGAATAGTTACCAATCGTTTTATATATAGCTATATAATCAAGGTGTGTGAACTGGTAAAATAATCCGAAATTCACTTCCCACCCCGACTTCACTATCTAATTCCAGCCTCCCGCCATGAGCCTCAACTATTTGCCGTGCAATGCTCAATCCTAATCCCATCCCCTGTTTCATCCGCGACCCTTGCTCACCACGGTAAAAAGGCTCATATATCCTGGCTTGATCCTCTAAGGTGATACCGCTGCCATTATCCTTTATGCGTATTAATACATTTTCCCCTTCAGCAGCTGCCTCAATTTCAATTCGCCCTCCACTAGGGGTGTATTTAATGGCATTATCGGCTAAATTTCCAATCGCTTGTGCTAAACGTAACGAATCAGCCCGGATTGAGGGAAGGGTTTCGGGAATTTTTAACAGCCATTGCAGCTTCTTTTCGTTTGCAGCTTCTTCCCAGGGACGCAAGACAATCCGCAACCAGGTGCTTAAATCCAAATTTTCATAGGTCAATTCGAGATTGCCAATGATTTGATCATGGAAACGGGCTAAATCGTCCAAGACTTTTTGCATCCGCAGCGCTTCCTCGTCCATCCCCTGGCCCAGTTCTTGTAACAACAGCTCATCATGGGCAGCGCCGCGCATTAAAGCATGAATTGCCGAACGAATAGCGCCCAATGGACGCCCTAATTCATGCACGAGATTAGCCAGCAGATGCCGTCGAGCGACCTCTAATCCGCGCAATTGTTCCACCAAATAATTCACCGCATCCGCCAATTGGCGTATTTCCATCGCGCCTTGCGGTTCAAGTGGTTCATGACGATTTCCTTGCGCTAAATCATAGATCGCTTGCGTGACTCTTTGCAAAGGACGGCTAATGCGGATTGCCAGATAAGAACCCAGCCCTCCTCCTATTATGGTGCTGATGAGCAAGACAACCACAATCCAGCTGCGAGTTTGAAAGACTAAATCGGAGATGGAAGCTATTTTATAGGTCACTCGTACTATCCCCACCACGCTACCACTGGGGGATAAAATCGGCTCGAATACGTCAATTAATACATCATTGACCCGCCAGGGAGAGTAATTGGTTAGCACTGCCTCTTTTCCGCTTTGTGCCATCGAAACACCACCCATATTCAAAGTCAAACCTTTCCATGGCGCATCACTAGCTACACTGGAATATAAGAGGGTGCCTTTTGGATCAAGAAACATAATCCGCAGAGATGGGTCAATTTCTACTCGATTCAGTAAATCTTCAAAAAAGATGGGGTTCCCCCATAATTCATATTCAGCGCGGTTGATTTCTGCCAATAATCGCGCATCACCAATCATATTTTGAGCAAGCTGTGGTATCAACACTTGCTTCTCCAGCACATAAAATAACGCTAGAGCAGTGATCGGTAAAATAATCAACGATGGTAGGATATGGCTGAGGATTAACTGGCTTCGTAAGGAACGGGCTTTCACTCGATATTCTCCTGCAACTTGTAACCAATCCCTCGCACAGTAATAATGCGGTGTGGATGCTCCGGGTCTGCCTCTAGTTTCTCTCTCAACCAACGAATATGGACATACACTACTTGCGGTTGACCAATGAACTCGGCACCCCAAACGAGATTAAGTAATTCATCCACCGAAAACACTTTATTTGGTTGAGACATCAAACATTTTAATAAGTCAAATTCTCGGGGGGAAAGATCAATTGGTTTGCCATGCAGCGTTACCGTATGGCTGACTTCATCTAAAATCAAATCGCCTACCTGAATGATAGATTTAGACTGCTCTTCTCTTTGAGATGGCTCCAATCTTCGTAAAACAGCTTTGATGTGGGCGATTAATACATCCGTGTCAAATGGTTTTGTGATGTAATCATCTCCGCCTAATTCCAAACCTAATACCTCATCTAGTTCACGCCGTCGTGCGGTAAGAAATATCACACCCAGTTTAAGCTCATCTTTGAATATTCGCAGGGCTTGCAATCCATCCATGCCGGGCAGGTTGATATCTAACAGGACGATATCCGGATGATTTAATCGCGCTGCTGCGATTCCATCTTCTGCAGTGGCAGCAGTGCTCGTTTGAAACCCCGCATTTTCCAGATTAAAAGCTAAGCTGCGCCGTAATAACGCATCATCATCAACAATCAGTATATGTTTAGACATTATCCTATCATGGATTGTAGTCTTTATTGAATAGACGTCAAGATTACTCATAATATAATTCAGTATAATAGTATTTCATCAACAAATTACGCCTTTTGGCGATAAGGCTGAATCTTGCACTGAAAGATTGAGTTGTTACTAAAGAGGGCATAAAATGGAAATGAGATTTATTTGGATAAACAGAACTTACTGGAGATGGCTGATCGCTTTAATATTCCTCAGCGCCTGTACTGTTCCATCGCAAACCATTCCAACTGCCACTAAAACAGTAACCCCTCAAGAAGTGGTCAGTATAAATCAGGTTCTTCTCCAACCTCAAACTTATCAAGATCAAACCATCCTAATCGAGGGATATGGATTGATTGTAGCGACGGTCAGCTTATGCAAAGGATATATTGGGCTGGATCGGCGCACCCAATTCGTCGGCGAAAATGACAGCCACATCCCAGCCATTGTCTCCTGGCAGCCGCAAAGCAATGAAGAATTATATGACACCCAGAAACTTCATCTTTTTGAAGCAAAGGTGCGTATTTTTCAAGGTGAGATTGGCTGTCCCGGCTCAGTACAAAACGGTACATTTCCTTACCTTGAAATCATCCGGCGGGTTCGGTAAAAGAAAAACACGCCTTGTACTCCCTAAAGGCTTACAAAGCGTGTTTTTCCGATATCGGTGAAACTATTCTAACAAACGCGCCAATACGTCCGTGCATTCCATCAACAAATACTCTTCCCCATCAAGTTTAAACTCGGTTCCAGAGTATTTGGCAAAGAGGACTTTGTCATTCACTTTTAGTTTGATATCTTCTGAATCCCCAATAGCAATCACGACGCCGGTCTGGGGTTTGTCTTTTGCTGTCTCAGGAATATATAGACCGGAAGCAGTTTTCGATTCCTGTTCTAAGGGTTTGATTAAAACGCGTGTTCCAAGTGGTTGAATTTTTGGTTGATTCATCATTTCACTCCTTATTCTTTGAGATTTATTTTAATCCTAGATATCGGTCGATCTTGGCGCGGTCAAAACCCACCACAATTTTTCCGCCAATATCAATAACCGGAACTCCCATTTGTCCAGAACGTTTCACCATATCGCGCGCTGCGGCAGCATCGCGACTGACATCAATGTCTTTGAATTGAATCCCCTTTTCGCGAAAATAGCGCTTGGCAGCATTGCAAAAGGAACAAGTTGGTGTTGTAAAAATGATCACCCGCGGCTGCGGTTTTTGTTGAACAGGCATACACTCCTCCAAAATCGAGTAGAATTGGTTCTTGTACCAAAACGTCAAAAAATTAGATGAACGGAATTCAAAAAAGTTACAAATTGAAGGGAGTTAATTTTTAATGACTCGATATCGAATCGCATGGTTGCCGGGAGATGGAATTGGAGTGGATGTATTAGATGCCGCCCGGATTGTGCTTGACCGCTTGAATTTGAATGCTGAATACATTCCCGGTGATATCGGTTGGGAATTTTGGCGGCGGGAAGGGGATGCTCTCCCACAGCGCACGATTGATTTGCTCAAGCAAGTGGATGCNGCCTTGTTTGGCGCGATTACATCAAAACCGGTAAAGACCGCAGAGGCGGAACTAATTCCCGAACTACAAGGAAAGGGGCTGGTTTACCGTTCCCCCATCGTCCGCATGCGCCAGCTGTTTGATTTATATACCTGTTTGCGTCCNTGCAAAGCCTATGCCGGCAACCCACTGAATTACAAGGAAGGCATTGATTTAGTGATTTTTCGTGAGAATACTGAAGATTTATATGCCGGCGTAGAATTTTTCCCGTTGCCGGAAGAACTTTCCGAAGCTATCGCCCGCCATACCACGGCGTTTGCTCCTTTTGCGCAACTGCCGCCTGACCAAATCGGTATCTCCATAAAAGTNAANACGCGTTTTGCTTCGCANAGGATAATCCGAGCTGCCTTCGAATACGCCCGACAAAATGGGCGGAAGAAAGTAACTATCGTGCATAAAGCGAATGTGGTGCGTGCTAGTGATGGGTTGTTCCTCGATTGTGCCCATGAAGTGGCGGCCGAGTATCCCGATATCATCTACGATGAAGCNAATGTCGACGCCATTTGTATGTGGCTGTTGAAAAATCCTTTTAACTACGATGTNCTNGTTGCACCAAATCTCTATGGCGATATTATCTCTGACTTGTGCGCTCAAATGGTCGGCGGTTTAGGGTTTGGCTGCTCCGGTAACATCGGAGAACATTTAGCTGTTTTTGAACCATCCCATGGCTCAGCTCCAAAGTACGCCGGGCAGTATAAAGTAAATCCGATTGCAACTATTCTTTCTGCAAAAATGATGNTGGAATGGTTAGGAGAAAAAGAAAAAGCAGCTGCATTAGAACATGCGGTATCACTCGTTATTCAGCAAGGAAAAGTACGCACGTATGATATGGGTGGCACAAATTCAACAATAGAAATGGCTCAAGCCATTGCCGATGCTTTGTAGGTGACTCTCACCTAACTGAAAGGAAATATTATGAAAAAATCAAAAATCTTGCGTGAGGCAATTATGCAGCGACGGGCAGTAGTAGTTCCTGGCTGTTATGACGCACTCTCCGCGAAGGTTATTGAAAAAAGGTTATTGAAAAAACAGGATTCGAAGCCATTCAAGTTTCCGGGTTCGGGCTGGCAGCATCCTTGCTTGGCAAACCAGATGTAGGATTGGTTCAAATGAAAGACATTCTGGATATAACCAGCAACATCGTCCAAGCAGTTCAAATCCCGGTCATGGCAGATTTAGATACCGGTGGTGGCAACGCCATCAATACCGCTTATCATATCGAGCGAGTGATTGTTTCGGGCTGCGCTGGCGCCAATCTAGAAGACCAGGTCTTTCCAAAACGGTGTGGGCATCTGGCTGGAAAAGAAGTGATATCCGTCGAAGAAATGATAGGGAAAATCCGAGCTGCTGCGCATGTGCGCGATCAACTAGACCCGGACTTTATTCTAAACGCCCGCACGGACGTTTATAGCATCGCAGGATTAACCGCCGCGATTGACCGCTGCAACCGCTATTTAGAGGCCGGCGCAGATATCGCTTTCATTGATGGAATCCATAGCCGGGCGGAAATTGAACAAGCAGTGCGTCAAATCCAAGGCCCGCTTTCTGTTAACCTGATGGATGCCATAAGTGGTGTTAGAACNGAATTAGTGCCAATTCCAGAGTTAAGGGAAATGGGTGTTGGTCGGGTTTCCATACCTGTNGCCGCTGTAATGGTTGCGCATCATTTTCTGATGGAATTTTTTACCTCGTTGAGAAATTCTCCAACCGGCATTCTGGCAGGGCAAACGCAGTGGATTACCTCTTTTGAGGAATTCACCGATTTCTTAGGGCTGAAAGAATATCGGCAAATGGAAGAAAATTATCTTCCTGCTCAACGCATCCAGGAAAAATATGGCGGGTTAAAGAATTAATTCGTGAATTCATTCTATTTAGGAGTCGCTTATGGGTAGTACGATTGTTGAAAAAATCCTTGCCAAAGCTG
>JGI24721J26819_10006199_pt1 | contig 11721 bp, 16 predicted proteins | sample YelNatPaOPGAMG01_FD_26819 | JGI IMG/M metagenome (IMG submission 26819)
CCCTTCCTATCATTCTTCAGAAAGGCGTCCGCAACTTCTCCAGCCTCCGAGAGCATCCAGATAAGCGTCTTCTCAGGACCCCTTTGACTATCACGATCGAGATAGATCTCAGCCATAAGCTTTTGAAGATCCCTCAGCCTCATGTCGGCAATTAAGATCCAACATGGCTCTAAAAAAATTAGCTTCAAATCCTCATCTCATCCCCTGAGTGAGGATTCTGGGCGGGTTCGAGGCCAGGGCTATCGCGCCATATAAAACAACATCACCTCCAAGCGGCGTGATAATTATCTTGGGGACCCTATTCACGGTATATTTCCCAATATTCGCGATTATCGGCTTAAGCACCAGCTCTGGGTTATTCAGCGCAATCGAGCCTCCGACTGTGATCAGCTCCGGGTCATAAAGCGTGTTGACGTTGGCGAAGCCTATCGCATTAAGCCTGTCAACCTCCTCGACGAGCTCAAGAGCCCCCTTATCCCCCTCCTCGCCAACTCGAAGAGGGTTTTGGGGATAATTCATCCCTTTTCACGAAATCCTCTGTCAATGTTCCATGGAAATTAGCCGGCCTGCTCTCGACCAGATATTTGGCGAGCTTCGGTATCCCGGCGCCCGAGCAGTATGCTTCCCAATGTCCTCTACCACCACAGTTGCATGCTAGCCTTCCCTCGAAGTCTATCACCATATGCCCTATCTCAGCGGCGTTTCCATCCTTTCCAATTAAGAGGACGTTATCCACGATAACGCCCCCACCAACGCCCGAGCTAAGCGTTATGTAAGCGAGGTTCTTCAACCCCTTGCCAGCCCCAAAGATCCATTCCCCCAAGGCCGCAGTCGTGCAGTCATTAAGCAAATAAAACCGGAACCCTGAACAAATCCCGGAGGGTCTCGACTATGTACACGTTCTTGAATAGGACATTCGGCGGGTTTAGTATCACGCCCCTCCAGCAATCAAGAGGTCTTATCGACCCTATTCCAATAGCCTTAACCTTATCCAAGTCGCCTGCCGAGACCGTTCTTATCAGGCGGATAAACTGCTGAATTACATCATCCGAAGACTCTGATTGAACAGTCCTCTCCTCAACCCTCCTGAGAATTCCGGATTCAACACCGCCCAGCGCCGCCCGGATATTTGTCGCACCCAGATCCACACAAACAACAAGCCCTGGCATAACCAGAATAGGGGTTAAGCTCGCAGGTCTAAACCTTTACGTCCCGCTAGAATCCTCTTATAAGGCTGCAAACAGGCTATTCTGAGCCTTGAGAAGAAATTACAGCACTCTAAAGAACGTTGTGGCCAAGCTTCTTAAGGTTAAGGGTGTTAAGACGCTTGATGCGAANGAATATATCCGCAAAATTCAAAAACTCTCCGATGAAGTGGTCATGCAGGAGAGAGCAGAATATGCTGCTAAGATCTTTTCCGCATTAGCAGATCCTATTAGGATCAGGATTCTAAAACTACTTGAGAAGGAGAGCATGTGCGTCTGCGAGCTTATGATTGCCCTTAGGCTAAGACAGCCGCTCATATCATATCATCTCAGGATGCTGAGAGAAAGCGGATTAGTCAAACCCATAAAGAAAGGCAAATGGGTCTTTTACAAGATAGCCGATGAAAAGCTGGTAAAGCAAATCTTCAAGATCATTAAATAAGTAAGACAGTCTCAAAGCCATTATAACGACCACAGCTATAATCAAGTACAGTAGCAGGCTTATGTGTACGCAGTAAGCTTTCCTTCTTCATTCTTAATGCTCTTAATGCTACTTATACTCCTCGCTAAGCAATTCCCTCACCTTCGAGGCAAGAGTTTGATAGACCTTTTCCAACTCCTCTTCAGTATAATCCAGCGTTGTGAATGGCCCCAACTTCTTGATCCCCAACTCCTCCAGATTGATATATGAGTCATAGCTTATGCCAAGCTGGCTTAAGATCTTACTTGCGCATCTATTATGACAACCATCAACCACTATCAGATGCTTAATGCTTTTCGTTAGCGCCACCTGTCTCGGCACGTTATTCGCCAGCGCTGGCAATGAACATATCCCAATCCGATTACCAAACTCGTTGATTACGCGAATCGCTGCCAAGCCGGTTAGATGCCCAGTATTTGATCCGCCGCTATTGCATACCACCAAGCCTACTCTCGGAAGATTCAATCCTCTAAAGCCTCCTCAATCTTCCTCTTCACGAGCTGGACATCCTCCTCGTTTATATCAAATGTCGGGATTTTTTTGATTACCTCCGAGACAACGATAACGTGGTCGGGTTTCACGCCAGCTTGCTCCAAAACTCTACTCGCACACTGATTCTGGCAGCCATTAATGACCACGAGCTTCTTAGCTCTTCTCGCTATATCTATGTAAGTCTCGATGCCCGCGCCGACGGGCGTTATGCAGCACATCCTCGCCTTTCCCTCCTTAGTTAACTCGACTGCCGCCAGATAACCAACCAAACCAACGTTAGCGGCGCCGCCGCAAACTAGTAAAATATTCAGATTATCTGCCTCCTTATGACAAATGGGCAAAAGCTTTACTTGACCAGAGCCCAACCCTCAAACCTCGAGCGTTCGTTTAAATGAATGTATTTAAATTTATTGATACGTATCCTCAAATATTCCCAAGTATTTCAAAAGGCTTACAGAGGTGAGGTTGTATGAGGACTGAGAATAATAAGCCAAGATTCATTCAATGCGTTTGCACCGGCGAGTGCCCGGGCTTTAGCTGGCTCGTGCCGGATCTCTGGAAGCTGATCAATAGGGTGAGGGCAGAGCTGGATGTTGCATACGCTGTTGTCCACCCGCAGCTATGCGTCAAGGATGGCGATGCCTTCCTAGAGGACCTCCTCCAAGAAGGGGACAAGAATGTGAAATACATCATTTCTGCATGCGACCCAGCAATGCAGAAAAAGCTTTTCAGGGATGTTTTCAACAAGAAGGGACTTGATATAGAGAGGCAGCTAATACCGCTTGATCTAAGAGCAACCGGCGGGAGAAATATGACCGTTGAGGAGGCCTTCAAGAGAATTAAGGAGGCTGTTGAAAAAGCATCCCAATAACCCGATGTTCTTAACCATGAATGAGCTTACATGATCTAGGAGTGGTCATCATGTCTTGGCTGAATGTCCCTCGTGAAATGATACCATGGTATCCAACAATTGATGAGAGTAAGTGTATAGGGTGCGGCGCGTGCGTTAGATTTTGTGCACATGACGTCTTCGTGCTCGAAGGGAATCCTCCGAAGGCAAAAGTCATTAACCCATATAATTGCGTGGTTGGCTGCAATGCCTGCGACAAGATATGCCCCCAAGGAGCTATATCTCATCCAGACATTAAGGAAGTTATAGCAATGCTTAGAAGAACGAAGTGAGCATAGATACTTTCTCTCCCTCCTATTTTCATTAGCTCCTTTCTGACCCGACCCATTGACTATTGCAAGTGTTAAAAAAGCGGGGCGGGCGTAGACATATCCCCCATCTCCTTCCGCTCGAAGTATTGACTGTTTACAAAGGCTGTGAGCTGGTTCAGACACTAGTATTCTGCTGGCCTTAATCTTTCAGAACTCTTTGACNAGCCTCTCATCTATTTATTTCCACNTTCCCTTCGCATGATCCCTCCTTTAATCATTGTCCCGGCNNTCTCCATATTCCTCCTTATCATCTCGGATGCGTATAGCTTGCTCTTAACCTTCTTAAGCTCCTCCTTGCTCGGTAGCCGTCCATACTTCTTATGCTCCCATTTCATGAACTTCCCAAGCCTCCTGCAAACCCTCCTTCTAAACACGTAATAGCTGATACATATCGGGGTCTTCATGTTCTTGGTTGAGTAGCCTCGCCACCTCCCTCCCATACCTCTTCAACATTGAGACGGTCTCTTCAAAGGCCCTATACCTCGTCATGGCCTACAAGCCTAGGAGTAGAGGCCCGCCCTTATTCTCGGAGTCTTTCTAAAGGTGGAGTATGAAAAGGAAGATTTTCAAATACATGCAGCTGAACAAGGCATCCACGCCAACCTCACCGTAGCATATCGTTTAAATAACGCCGAAATAATACCCAGATAATGCCAGTAACCCCAAGCCCCGAAAAGGGGTAGGGGTAATGGCCGGAGACCCGGCCAAGGGCTAAACCTCCCAAAAAAGAGGAAATGTAGCCCAAACCTCCCCACACCAAGCAGGGGAGGAGGTCGTGGGACTTGTTCAGACCCGCCTTCCCCTTCTTCCGCCCTTTCTCCTGACTGAGTCATGGGGTATTGGTGTCACGTCCTCTATTCTCCCGATTATTACCCCTGATCGCGCGATTGCTCTTATTGCTGCCTGTGTTCCCGGCCCTGGGGTCTTTGCCTTAACTCCTCCAGGCGCCCTCACCCTTATGTGGACGGCCTCTATTCCTTTCTGCTTCGCTATCTCCATTACATAGCTCGCGGCCCTTGTCGCGGCATATGGGGTCGGCTCAAGCCTCCCAGCATCCACGAACATTCCGCCGGACGCCCTAGCAATCGTCTCAGCGCCGGTGAGATCTGTTAAGTGGACGATGATGTTGTTATAACTTGAGTATATGTGGACGATACCCCATTTAAGGGTCTTCTTGGGTGCTGCAACCACCGTCCTTTCGGCTTCTTGGGCCTCCTTCTCCTCCGGCTTCTTCTCAACTTCCTCTGCTTGAGCGCTACTCATTCTANGGGCTAGCTGGAGGCGTTGTATTTAAGACTTTTACCTCCTCCTCAAGCACCCCCGCATCATTTATTACTACGCTATGGCGGCTTCCAGCTAAGTAGGAGGAATGGTTGAAAGGCTTTACCTGCCTGATTTACTGGCGATTCAGCTCAAGTCCGTGGTGCACCTAGTTGAGAGTGGGCTTATCAAGGAGGGTAAGGTCCTCATACACCGCGGCCTCGTGGTGGAGGCGGAGAGACTGGCCTCCGAGGGAGATACATTGGCCCTCGAAGGTCTTGAAAGGCTGGCAAATATCTGCAGGGCTGCAGGCATAGCTGTTGAGTATGTTGGGGCGAGCTCCAATGGTGATAGACTGGCGATTCTTGAAGAGGCAAGGAGGAGAGGTGCTAGCCTCGTGACATGTGACCCGATCACGGCCAAGATGGCCTCATCTCTAGGGGTTGAGGTGCTTTATGAGATGCCGCCACCCCCATTCCGCGTCCATGAGATCTTTACTGATGAGGTTATGAGCCTGCATTTAAAGGAGGGGCTTCCGCCCAGGGTTAAGCGGGGCTCGCCGAGAAGCTGGAGGCTCGAGGAGATACTGGATAAGCCGGTCACGAGGGAGGAAATGGAGCTAACCCTCGCCCACCTCATGAGAGAGGCTTACACGTCGCTGGGGACAGATGCCTTCCTCGAGGTCGATAAGCCGGCTGTCAAGATATTTCAGCTAAGAGACTTCAGGATCGTGGCCACTAGGCCGCCGTTCTCAGACGGCTTCGAGCTCACGATAGTCAAGCCGAAGATTAGGAGAAGGCTCGCGGACTATAGCCTACCGATGAAGGTCATCGAGAGGCTGGAGACGCAAGCGGAGGGGATATTGATAGCTGGGCCGCCTGGTATGGGTAAGTCGACCTTTGCGCAGGCCCTTGCCGAACATTACAAGTCGCTGAACAAGATCGTTAAGACTATTGAAAGCCCGCGAGACCTTCAAGTGTCGCCTGAGATAACCCAGTACTCGAAGGCCGCCTCGAGGCATAATGAGCTTCACGATGTCCTCTTGCTGAGTAGACCCGACTACACAATTTTCGACGAGATACGTGGGCCCGAGGACTTCGACCTCTTCATAGACCTAAGGCTCGCTGGTATAGGGATGATAGGAGTGATACATGCAACGACGCCGATAGACGCTATCCAGAGGATAGCGAACAGGATAGACTTGGGCATGCTGCCCTCGATAATAGACACCGTTATATTCATGGATAAGGGTGAAGTTGAGAAGATTTACTCCCTTGAGATGACTGTTAAAGTGCCGGCCGGGCTGAAGAAAGAGGACCTCGCTAGGCCTACAGTGATAGTCAAGGACTTCCTAACGGATGAGCCGAAATTCGAACTCTATGTCTTCGGCGAGANGAACTTCGTGGTGCCGATAAAGAAGGGAGAGGCGCATGGAGAGGCCATGAGCAGGCCAGCATTCAAGATCACGAGCCTNCTCCAAGAGTACATACCGGACTTCAGAATCGAGGAGGACAAGAACGTCATAAGGTTATACATTCCGGAGCAGTACTACAGGATCTACATCAAGAAATGCCAGAACAAGCTTCTCAAGATCGCGAGAAAGTACAGGGTAAACATCGAGGCATATCCAAGCTAAGCTAATCGCCTAGAAGGCTGTCAACCCCTTCTCCCAGAGAACGGGTATTTCCCATATTTTCTTGCTTCATCAACCATTACGAATATGTTTTCTACCTTCACATTCGCGTGAAGCGAGTTGCTTGATGTTAGTATGAATCCACCGCCCTCTGCCGCCGCATCTACGCATCTCCTAACATCTCTCCTCACGTCCTCCTCCGTTCCATAGGGGAGAACGTACTTGCAGTCAACATTCCCCATCACACATANCTTGTCCCCATATCTTCTCTTAACATCCCCTATATCCATGACTCCAGGCTCCATCGGATGTAGCGCCGATATACCTGTGTTTATTATGTCATCTAGTATGGGATAGAGGTTTCCATCAGAATGCTTCAAGACAGGGATACTATGCCTCTTGCCTATGTCGACAATGGCCTTCAAGTATGGGAGCTCATACTCCTTAAACATTCTCGGGTTCATGAATGGGCCGTTCTTCCCAGCATAGTCATCTGTAACCCATAGAGCGTCCACGCCAACCTCCACCATCGCCTTAGCATAGCTTTGACAAGCTCTTGCCAATTTATCCAATAGCTTTTTCGCGAAGGAGGGCCTATAATGGAGGTCTAGTAGGATCTTGTCAATCCCTCCCCTGACTTGGAAGGCGAAGTGCCAGCCACTATGACATTGCCCTATCACGGCAATATCCTCTCCCCTTACACTTCTCATTATATGTTCCATCATCTCGTAGATATCTGGGTGGAAGGCATTGGGCGGCTCATAAGATTCCAGATCCTCCGGCGTCTTCACTACGCCATCCACGAAGAAGGTTGTCCTGCTTCTCGGATTAGCCTGCATCACCCTGCCCCAATGATCAACATACCTATCCTTATCCACGTATCTCGGCTGATAATCCTTGGTTGTTAGAGAATAGTCTGATAACGCGACAACAGCATCGAAGTCAAGTTTCTTACACGCCTCAACCAATAATAACCTATAGGTTATCGCTTGATCCCAGCTGGTGCTGCCGCCAGCCATAGTATAAACTTGGCTCACAATAGGCCTGCCAAGAACTTGTTCAACTATAGGGGGATCAAGCGCTAAATCAGTTATAGGAACATAGTCTGGCTCTCCGAGCTCAAGAGCCCTAAAGAAGCGCTCTCTGTGATTCATCGCGAAATATCGGGTCATGATTTAAATAAATAGTTTTTATGGGCAGGGTGAAAAAGATTAAAAGCCAAGAGCAGGTAAATCCTCCTACTAGGGGATGAGGCAGCCGCTCCAGACTGAGCTGTGATGCAGGAAGAGCCGGGCCGACCCCAAGCATTTCACCACAATCAGTTATGTTCTTGCCCGACATTCTTCTCACATNATAGTTGTAGCCTTATTTTGCCTCAAACGTCCCTGCGCTATTTCCTTGTNGANCCTCGCCCTCGCCTGTAAGAGCTTACTATAAAGATCTTCGACCCTAGCTCTCGCGCCAACAGACTATGCAAATAAGAAGTCCCGCGAATAAGGGAAGGAAAAAGAGGAGATTTCGTGCCATTACTGCGACCACGGCGAAACATCATCCACTACCTCGCCCTTAGCCTTGGCGATGAGCTGACTATATTTCTCCGGTGTGAAGTCGGGCGGGAACAGGCCATCTCCGGCCATTCGTCTCCACAGTCTCCCCCTCATCAGACATACCCATCGCCTCCACGCCATCACCCCAACATGGGCTTGCCCTTATTTCTTGGGGAGGCCTTTGAAAATGGGAAATAAAAAGCGGGGTGTTATGATGTTTACGGCACGCTCGTCTCGGCGGNCTTCAGCTTGAATAGCATGGCGTCCCACACCTCATCCNAGACTTCTCCAAGATATCCGATCATCTGATCCCAGCCCATTATCCTGACCATATCGCATCTTGTTACGCGTCTATCGTCCTCACATATTCCCCATGACAGCGAAATACCTGACCCCGCCCCATCCCTGAACGGTATTATGGATATCTGCTCCGAAGTCCTCCTATCGCCATAATGTGAATCGAATCTTATGTTGAGCCAGCTATCCGGCATCTCGACATCATCACAATAATCTTTCCACTTTCAGGCTACCCCAACGAATAAGGACAAGTGTGTATTGGGATGGTATTGTGGCAGGTATGGGTGGCTGGGCGAATGCCTTCGAGGAATCCGATATATTATGAAGGTTCATCGGAATCCTAGATGACATAAACTCGGCGCTGGCCGTCACAGAGAGGTATAGGCCGCCGTCAGTCACCGTTAGGACGCTTATCCATGATAGCCTCAGCATGCTCGACGGCTTCGCTAGAGAGTGTCGCGGATACCTACTTCCCTAGGTCGTAGGCTGTCACGCCGAACTTCGCACCGCTTGCCGAGCTGGAAGTCTGATGGAGATGCCACCCTTTCTGCATCTCCATCAGAATTACTAATTACTTTGGGAGAACCCTACAGTCGGTCATGGTCCATGTATAGGATTAACGTAAAAATTAAATGAGCCTTATCCTCCTCCATGGTCTCTCCTCCGAGCCCCTCCTAGCGTAATCATCTAGGTTTATTCCCATCTTCTCTGCTTTTCTCTTCATCACCGCTAAGGTTGCCCTTCCATATTCCTTGGCCGTTTCGAGGATCAGTTTCCCAATCCCTTCGTCTCCCCTTGCTACTATGGCCTGAAGATATGCCTGCCTTATCCCGTCCGTGTTTAGTATCCTGCCAAGCTCCCTTTTCAGAAACTTAAGCTTCCTTCTCAGGATCCTCGGGTCTTCAAACTCCTCGTTCTCCATCGGCGTATGGGGCTTTGGGACGAATGGGTTCGCGCTCACCCTCACCTTGAACCCCATATTCTTTATCTCCCTAACCAGCTTTACTGCCTCCTCCAAGTCCTTCATAGTCTCTCCCGGTAATCCGAACATCATGTAGAGCTTTATTCGGGTGATCCCATACTTCTTTAGCAACCTGCATGTGTTGAGGAGCGATTCATCTGGGAACCCCTTTCCTATCCTATATCTGAGCCCCTCACAGGTCTCGGGGGCTATCGTTATGGTTTTCTCACCGCTCTCCGCTAAGAATTCTAAGAGCATCTCATTCATTGCATCAACTCTCAGNGACGGCGCTATCGGTTTAAAGTTTCTATCCCTTNTAAGCCTCCTCATGATTTCTATTAGCTCCTCGAGCCTGCTGTATCTTGAGAGGTCGCTGGCTATCAGCGCTATAGCCTCATAGCCTCCTCTCATCACCCCCTCCCGCATAGCCTCCGCCAGTTGATCTAGGCTTCTCTCCCTATACGGCGCGTAGAAGCTTTTTCCTAGACAGAAGAGACAGCTCCACCCGCATCCCCTGCTCACGTCAAGTAAGAGGGCGTCGCCGAAGATGCTCCCCCTGCTTGACACTTGAAGCGCCGGGAGAAAAGTATCAAGCCTCCGCGGATATGTTTTTCTTACTGCCTCTGAGACCCCGGGGATGAATAGCCCCTCTAGGCCTACTAGGCTTTCTTGATTCGCGCCGCTCATCATCTCCTCGACAACCTTCATCAGCCCGCTCTCTGCTTCACCGATGTAAATATAGTCTACAAGGACTTTGAGCGGGTATGGGTTACATGTGCATGGGCCGCCAATAATCTTGGGCTTATCGAAGAAGTTTAGCTCGGCTATCTGGCGCGCTATCTCAAGGAGGTCCGGCTCATACTGGTAGCTGAACATTATCAGGTCAAACTCCCTAAGGTNGGAGCCGGTCTCGATGCTCCTGTCACTCNCAACGGTGAAGCGCTCGCAATAAANCCTGTCATCGAGGTTTAGGAGGTGGTAAATTATCCTGATGCCGAGGTTTGATATGGCAACCTCATATGTGCTCGGGTAGACTAGGGCTATTCTGAATTTACCTCTAACCTTTTTTCTCACAGTGAACTTTTCATCCAGCATTCCGGCTTCCTACCCACTCCACGCAATCACTCAGGCTTTTTCTCTATAAAGATTTGAGCAAGCCTGAGGTAGGTTTTCATGCCACCTCAATCCCATGATCTAGTAAGAAGAAGTATGAGTAAAATAATGCTCAGCGATGACTTGAGGAATTATCTTAATAGGCTCCCGGACGTGGAGCTGGATCTCCTGCTTGAAGCCTACGAGAGACCCCTACCCGAGGCCTTTAGAGTTAACACCCTGAAGGCTTCCGAGGAAAAGATTCTGGAGAGGCTGAAGTCTAGAGGGTATAGCATTGAGNCTATTCCATGGGCTCGACATGGCTATGTGGTATCGGGCGGCGGGGATCTTGGAANGTCGCTAGAGCATATGCTTGGGCTGATCTATATTCAAGGGCCCGTCTCCATGGCGCCTGTCGAGGCTCTGGATCCGAGGCCGGGTGAGGTGATTCTCGACCTATGCGCTGCCCCGGGAAGTAAGAGCACGCAGATTGCGCAGCTCCTTCGCGGCGAGGGAGTCCTAGTCGCGAATGATATTAGCTTCGACAGGGTTAAGGCGCTCTCATCAAACCTTCAGAGATTCGGCGTGTTAAACTGTGTTATCACGCTCGTCGATGGGAGGAAGTATCCACGATTCGCCAAGGGGTTCTTTGACAAGGTTCTCGTGGACGCTCCATGCAGTTCCCTTGGGATAATTAGCAAGAACTGGGGGATAGCGAGGGCGTGGTCCATTGGGATCGTTGAGAGGCTTAGCGAGCTCCAAAGGAGACTGATCCTAGCAGCCTTCGACTGCCTAAAGCCGGGCGGCATCCTAGTATACTCCACGTGCACGCTGACGGTTGAGGAGAATGAGCTCGTGGTGAACTGGCTCCTCGAGAACCGTGAGGGTGCTAGGGTGAGCGAGATAAGGCTCAAGGGCCTTAGGCATAGGCCGGGGATAACTGAGTATAATGGGGTAAGATTGAGGGATGAAATCTCGAAAACGATGCGGATAATGCCCTATGATAACTGGGCTGAGGGATTCTATATCGCGAAAATCGTGAAGGAGGGAGGATGATGAGACTGCTAACCTCCGCGGAGAGGAGATATCTCATCAAGAGACTTGAGGATCAGCATGGTGTCGAGGATGCCTTCGGTGATCTAGTTCTAATCCGGACCGGGCAGGGGAGGATAAGAGCCACGACCAAGGAGACTTATGAGGCTGCCTGCAGGCTTAGGAGGGTTCAGCAGGTGGGGCTCTATGTCGCGAAAATGGTGAAGGGCGACGTGATCCTCTCGATAGAGGGTAGCCAACTGCTTGGCGCCGCGATAACGAAGAACATAATAGAGCTGAGCGAGGAGGAGGCTGAGGAGTGGATGAAAGCCGCGCCCATAGAGAGGTCCGAGAAAATTGAGTCGAGATACGTTATTGCGAGATGCGGCGACTTCTACCTTGGGTCGGGCAGAGTTTCTAGGGATGGAAAGATTTATCCACAGGTCGCAAAGTGGAGGCGAATCCCCGAGGAGTAGAATCATTGTCTGGGTCCTATTGTT